>Ga0315900_10010164_pt1 | contig 11840 bp, 11 predicted proteins | sample LakEriMetagenome_FD_203521 | JGI IMG/M metagenome (GOLD analysis project Ga0315900, IMG submission 203521) | Freshwater fungal communities from buoy surface, Lake Erie, Ohio, United States - Buoy 12 MA114 | ecosystem: Environmental > Aquatic > Freshwater > Lake > Lake biofilm | place: USA: Lake...
TTCCTTGTGGATATCGAGCCGATGCAGATCAAGTCGGTGAACTTCTGCGAGAAGCTGCTCAGCAAGCAGAAGGTCGCCGCCGTCCCCGGCATGGCCTTCGGCGCCGAGTACACCATCCGTTTCAGCTACGCCACCGGCCTCGACATCATCAACGCCGGCATGGACCGCTTCGAAGAGTTCTGCAATCAGCACTAAACAACCTCGAATCGAAACCTCCAACCGAACACGATCATGGGCATCTACAACAACATCGTCGAAACCGTCGGCAAAACACCGCTGGTGAAGCTCAACAAGGTCACCGCCGGCCTTAACGCCACGATTGCCCTCAAGTGCGAGTTCTTCAATCCGCTCGGCAGCGTGAAGGACCGTATCGGCATGGCCATGATCGAGGACGCGGAGAAGAAGGGCATCCTCAAGCCTGACACAGTGATCGTGGAGCCCACCAGCGGCAACACCGGCATCGCGCTCGCCTTCGTGGCCGCCGCAAAGGGCTACAAGCTCATCCTCACGATGCCTGAAACCATGTCGCTGGAGCGCCGCACGCTGCTCGCACTCCTCGGCGCCGACCTCGTGCTCACTCCTGGTGCCCAGGGCATGAAGGGTGCCATCGCCAAGGCCACCGAACTCGTCGCCAGCACGCCAAACGCCTGGATGCCTCAGCAGTTTGAAAATCCCGCGAATCCCGCCATTCACTCGAAGACCACCGCTGAAGAGCTGTGGGCGGATACCGACGGCAAAATAGACATCCTCGTGGCCGCAGTCGGCACAGGGGGCACCATCACCGGCGTCACCGAATTGCTCAAGCCTCGCAAGCCTTCCTTCACCGCCATCGCCGTCGAGCCTGAAGCCTCCCCGGTCATCAATCAGACCCTTGCCGGCCAGCCCGTGCAGCCCGGTCCGCATAAAATCCAGGGCACCGGTGCCGGTTTCGTGCCTGCGAACCTTCATTTGAAGGACAGCGCCGGAAACGGGCAGATCACCGAGTGCATCAAGGTCAGCAACGATGACGCCTTCGCCATGGCGCGCCGCCTGGCCAAGGAAGAAGGAATTCTCGTCGGTATCAGCACCGGCGCGAACGTCTGCGCCGCGATCCAGGTGGCCCAGCGTCCTGAAAATGCCGGCAAGCTCATCGTCACCGTCGCCTGCTCCACAGGCGAGCGCTATCTCTCCACCGCGCTGGCTGACGAAGCTCGCGCCAAGGTGGGCGCATAAGGCAAGGCTGTTGTTTTTCCTCCACGTTCACAAACTTATCCCGCATGTCCCAACTCGACTCAATGTCCCAGGAACTGCCGGCCACCGGCATGGAAAAGTTCCTGGAGGACAACTTCCGCAAGCTCGTCTGGCTCTTCGTCGTCGTGGTGGTCGCGATTGTCGCCTATGGCATCATCCATCATCAGCAGACGGCCGCCGCCAACGAGGCTGCGGAGGAGTTCACCTCGGCGAAGACCGTCGAGGACTGCGATCTCGTCATCTCGCGCCACTCCGGCACCAATGCCGCCGCGAACGCTTTGCTGACCAAAGCCGACATGCTCTGGAAGCAGAACAAAAAAAGCTCCGCGGTCGAGGCGCTGAAGGAATTCACCACCAAACACGCGAAACACCCGCTTTTCGTTCATACCCTGCTCGGCCTCGGCACAAAGCTTGACGCGATGGGCGAGCGGAAAGAAGCGCAGGCCGTTTTTGAACGCATCACACGTGAATTTCCCACCAGCGAGGCCGCTCCTCTCGCCCAAGTCCGCCTTGGTGACCTGCTCTGGGCCGAGGGCAAGCAGGACGAGGCCAAGAAGGCTTATGAAGATCTCGCTGTGAAGTTCCCGGACATGCCGGAATACCAGAGCCTTGGCCAAAACCGCCTCAATTGGATTGCGGCATCGCTTCCGACGAAAGAGGTCGATCCACCACCAGCGCCGAAGATCGAGCCTAAGCCTGGCGAGACACCACGCATTCCCGGCATGCCGAAAATCAACCTGACCCCGGGTGCAGGCGGTCTTGGAGCCACGATTGCTCCGCCAGGAGCAGTGCCGTCCGCACCTGCGCCAACGCCTTCGGTAACGCCCACGCCTGCGGCGGCTCCCGCACCCGCGACTCCCGCACCAAGCTCTCCTTCCACGCCAGCTTCTCAGCCGGAGCCGAAGAAGCCGTGAGCCAAAACAGGCCCCTGTGACCAGCGAGCAGGAGGAATGTCGGCTTATGCCGGCATTTTCCGCAGGTGGAACTCGATGCCATCGACGAGCGCCTTCCAGCTTGCATCGATGATGTTGCAGCTCACTCCCACGGTGCTCCAATCGTCGTTGCCATCGGTGCTTGTGATGAGCACGCGGGTCTTGGCCGCGGTGCCGGTGCCACCGTCGATGATGCGGACTTTGTAGTCGGCCAGGCGCATGTGCTGGAGCGCCGGAAAGTGGGGAAGGAGCGCTTTGCGCAGCGCGTTGTCGAGCGCGTTCACAGGTCCGTCACCTTCCGCGACGGTGTAAACACGCTCGCCGTTGACCTCGATCTTCACCGTGGCCTCGCAGGTTTCAAAACCGTGCTCGCCGCCGTGGAAGCGGTGCGTGGAGTGGTATTCGATGAGATTGAAGAAGGGTTTGTATTGTCCGAGCTGCTTGCGGATGAGCATCTCGAACGAGGCCTCGGCGGCCTCGAACTCATAGCCTTCACTTTCGAGGCGCTTCACCTCGTTGAGGATGGCCTGCACCTCGGGCGCGCCCTTGGCGAATTTGAAGCCCATGCCTTCCGCCTTCACGAGCACATTTGACTGACCGGACATGTCCGAGATGGTGATGACGCGCTGGTTGCCGACGAGCGCGGGATCGACATGCTCGTAAGTGCGGGCGAGCTTCTGCACCGCATGCACATGCAGGCCGCCCTTGTGCGTGAACGCGGCGAGGCCGACGTAAGGCGCGCGGATGTCATGCGGCACGTTGGCGAGTTCATCCACGAAATGCGCGAGTTCGCGGAGGCGGGTGAGGTCAAGACCGAGCTCGATGCCCATCTTGATCTGCAGATTGGGCATGATGGTTGTGAGGTTGCAGTTTCCCACGCGCTCGCCGTAGCCGTTGATGGTGCCCTGCACCTGGCAGGCTCCAGCGCGAACGGCGGCAAGCGCATTGGCGACCCCGACACCTCCGTCGTTGTGCGTATGGATGCCCACAGGTCTGCCGAGATAAGCGATGACCTCGCGTGTGGTCTCTTCGACGAATTCGGGCAATGCCCCTCCGTTTGTTTCGCAAAGCACGATGAGGTCTGCGCCGGCATCCTGGGCGGCTTTGATGGTCTTGAGCGAGTACTCGGGGTTCTCGCGGAAGCTGTCGAAGAAATGCTCGGCATCGTAGAGCACCTCGCGGCCATGCTTTTTCAAGTAAGCCACGGTATCAGCGATCATCGCCAGATTTTCCTCGAGCGTGACCTGGAAGACTTCGGTGACATGCAGCGCCCAGGTCTTCCCGACCACGGTGACGGCGGGCGTCTTCGCATCGAGCAGCATTTTGACCTGCGGATCGTCTTCGACCTTCATCTTGCCGCGGCGTGTCATGCCAAAGGCGGTGATCTTCGCGTTCTTCCACGTGCGCTTGGAGGCTTCTTCAAAAAAAGCGGCGTCCTTGGGGTTCGAGCCGGGCCAGCCGCCCTCGATGTAATGGACGCCGAATTCGTCGAGCTTTTCCGCGACGCGGATTTTGTCGAGCGTGCTGAAGGAGATGCCGGTGCCCTGCGTGCCGTCACGCAGAGTGGTGTCATAGATGGTTACTGAGGGCATGAATCAAAGGGTGAGATGTGGGTAAAGGACAAGCCGCGGAAAATCGTGGACGCGTGGGGCGTGCTGGTTTGTCCTTGGAGCGCGCCTGCCAGATCAAAATCAAAACGGACTGCCCCGGCCGCGTCACGCGCTGAGGAGTCCGTCGATAATTCGGATGATCTGGAGACTGTTGGCTGTTGTTCCCATGAAAACGGCGCGGATACTATCCGCGCCGCGGATGATGGCAAAGGGAAGTTTCTGCGCGCCAGCGTGACATCATCTGCCCTGGCCGTCGGCAGCACCAGCCGGAATGACTTTTTTAGCCGTGCCCCCCTCAAGTCCGTTGGCATTGGCAGGCAGCGGCGAGACGTTGCCTTCTAGCGCGGGACGTATCTCCAAGTGCTTCCGCAGCAGGGATTCTTCGAGCTTGGAGTTGTTGCGCTCGGTGATGTTGGCCATGGGCAGCTCGCTGAGGTCCATTTTCGAAACAAAGGGCTTTTCAGGCACCATTGGCACGGGTACCGGGACGGCGGTGACTTCAGTGGTGGATTTGGTCCCGGTGATGAGCCAGACACCCGTGGCGCAGATAACAACAGCCGCCGCGGTAAGTCCCCACTTCGGTGCCGTCAGGTGGTTCCACCAGGTGGTGGCACGTTCAAAAAATAGCTCCAGAGACGACTGCTTGAGCATCTCCGCCCTCTGCCTCTGATGAAACTGGCGGAGGAAATCATCGGTGAAACCTTCTCCCGGCTGCTCAAATCTCTTCAACCGGATCAACCGCTGGATGTCTTCAAACTCACTCATGGCGTGCTGCGGGTTCTGTGTGATTAATTCGTGGAAGTGTCGGGCTTATTTCACGAAATCTTCAAGATAGGTTTGGAGAAGCCGATGGGCATAAAACAGTCTGGATCTGACCGTCCCCTCCGAGACTCCTAGTATCTTGCTGATTTCGGCATGCTGGAGACCCTGGACATCGTACAAGGTCACCACCGTGCGGTGGTCTTCGGACAGCTTCATCATGGCCGCGTTCAACCTTTTTTGCAGCTCATGGATGTTCACTTCCCGGGCCACTCCGGTGTTCGCGGTGGTCACGCGGATGAATTCTGGGTCGTTCTCAATGCCCGTATCTACATCGTCAAGACTGACCTTGTGATGCCTCCCGCGCTTCTTAAGAAAATTCAAAGTCATGTTCACCGCGATGGAGTAAATCCAAGTGTAAAACGATGACTTGCCCATGAAGCGCTTGATGGAGCGGTAGGCCTTCGCAAACACATCCTGCAGAAGGTCGGCGGTGTCCTCGCGATTCGAGGTCATGTTGTAGATCAGGCCGTAGAGCTTCGGCGTGTATTTGCGCACGAGATCATCAAAAGCATGCGTGTCACCGGCCTGGGCCTTTTCGACGAGGATGCGATCCTCCGCGGCGCTGCTGTTAGGCGCGGGCGCGGATTCGTTCAGCGAAGCGTTGGCTGCCGCAGGGGCGCTGATGGATGACTCTTCCATTAAAGGAAAGACAACCACTCGTTGCCCAAACAGACAAGCAATTCTTCCCGTACGGCCCAATTCACTTACTTTTGAACACTCCAGAGGTGATCAACGCAAATCTGCGACCACGTTTCAAGCTGATCGCGCATGGCGTGCAGTTCCTCCAGGGTGTGAAAGCGCAGATCCTGGACGGCGTCCTCGTTCGACTTCACGTCATCGCTGCTTAAGTCGAAAAAGTGAACCACGCCGAGGTGCACACTGCCGACCTCGGTGGCGTCGTCATTGATGAGTCCGATGACCTTCTGCGTGTGCGTGCCGCCGATGACGAGCTCCTCGGCCATCTCGCGTTCGACACCATTGTAGTACATCGTCTCGCCGAGCTGGTCCTGGCCTGCGTCCACCGGATTGATGTGACCGCCGATGCCGATGGAGCGCTTCGCCACGAGGCGCTTCTCACCCGAGCTGCCGCCACGCGTGTAGCTCAGATAACGGCCCGCGTGATGAAAGATGGTGTAGGGGATGAGCTGCTTGTGCGTCGGATCCTTCTCTGCGGCGGGGCGTTCCATGAAATGATTGGCACCTGGGGCCAGCATCGCGTGCAAATAGCGGGACGCGTCGGATTGAAAGCCCTGAAAGCTGCCAAGTTCGTCGAAAAGGCGGCGTGTGATGACGAGAACGTGTTCCATGATTGATGAACCTGCAGAATGGATGGTCCAGCCTGACGCGCAACCTATCAATCCAGCAACCACGCCTGCGCCACGTCGCCTGCTTGCAGTATTTCCCCGGCTTCGAGCCTAAGCAGCGCCCCGGCGCGGCTGAGAGAAAGCAGCGCATGGCTTTGTTGCAGCCCGAAAGGCATGAACTGGCCGCCTGCGAGCGTGCCACGCAAATAATGCGGCCGGTCGCCGTCGTTGGTGAGCAGCGCCCCAGTTGTCACCTGCGTCAAACGAGGCGCGATATTCGCGTCATCCGCGCCCATCATCTTCAACAATGCCGGCCGCACAAAGAGCATGAAGGTTACGAATGACGACACCGGGTTCCCAGGCAGGCCGAAGATGTGTGTGACATTTGGCTCGCGGCGTGTTGCAAAGAGGAACGGCTTGCCCGGCTTCACCTTCACACGCCACAGATCCGGCTCGATGCCGAGTTGCTTCAAGGCGGGCTTGATCTGGTCGTGATCGCCCACAGAAACACCGCCGCTGATCAGCACGACATCGTTTTCGGCTATCAACCGTTCCAGTGTCTCGATCGTGGCTCGGAGATCATCGCGGCAATGAACGTGCATGGTTTCACGCACCCCGATGCGTGCCAGGAGGCCGCGTAGCATGAGGCCGTTGCTGTTGTAAATCTGCCCGGCTTTCAGCGCCCCCTCTCCGGGAGCCACCAGTTCGTTTCCCGTGCTCAAAACGGCGACGCGCGGCAGGCCTTGGACCTGGACCGTTGCGAGCCCCTGCGACGCAAGCACCGCAAGACGGCCCGGCGTGATTCTTTCACCCCGTCGCATCACGAACTGGCCCGCACACAGGTCCGCGCCCGCGCGGCGGATGTTCTCACTCGCGACCACGGGTTCGGTGCAAGTGATGTGTACTTCGTCACGCCTCACATCCTCCTGCATGATGACCGCGTCGGCTCCTGCTGGAATCGGTGCGCCAGTGAAAAGGCGCACACATTGTCCCGCCACGAGCCGCAAACCGCGATCCAGCCCGGCCGGCTGCTCGCCGATGATCCGCAGCGCCTTCGCACCAGCGCTCTCGGAGGAGATGAGCGCGTAGCCATCCATCGACGACATGTCAAAGGCCGGAATCGGGACCGTGGCGGTCACATCTTGGGCGGAAAAGCGGTCCAGTGCCTCAAACAACGCCAGCGTGCGCGGCTGTAGCACTGGAATCGCGGCCAGAATACGCTGCAGCGCCTCGGATTCGGTGATCATCGGATGACGGGCGGCAGCTTGCCTGGGTCCGCGACCGGCTCGGCGGACGGCGTGCTGGCAGGCGGTGGTTGCAAGACAGGCGGAGTTGGTGTGGCGGAGGGGCTGACCGGAGCGGTCGGTTGAAAGGGAGCATCCAGCGGCGGAATCACATCCGCCTGCATGATGGGCGTCAGTTGCACTGGCGGACCTGACACGGGCGCTGCTGGCGCGGTGCCAGGTGCGACCGCCAACTCGCCTTGCTTGACCTGGTAGAGGACCAGGTCACGAATTTGCGGTGCCCCCTCCGTAATGTCCGCCGTGATGTAGTTGCCCTTGCGCTCAGGCGAGACTTTGAGCTTCGTTTTAGTGCCGTCGGTTGATTGCGCGACGATCTCCGTGCCTGCGGGGATGTTCAGCCGCTGCTCGCAGTTGATCAGCACATAATTCTGCTCCGGATTCACCAGTTCGATCACGCCGACGACCTTCGCCTCGCCCATGCGGTTGTTTTTTGAGTCCTTTGGGGATGCAAGCTTCCAAGCGGCATATTTGCCCATGAAATAGGTGCAACTGGAGAGCCCCAGAAGCGCCACGATGCCTAGCTGGCGGAGAATCAGCATGCCCCATTCATGCTCATCAGCCGCAGGCTGTCCAGCCTGGAGGACATCAGATCGCGAATTCGCTATCCAGACTTCGCGGCCTTGAGAGCCAGGTCGGCAGTCGTTGTTATCACGCTCCGGTGGCAGATAACGGGTTATATTAGTGGCTCCATTGGAGCCGACCTGGTTTGCATGGTTTCGCATGACCTCTACCTGTCGCGAAACGAACTGCGATCATGTAAATGCGGACTCTTGCGACATCTGGACACTCCAGGCGTTGTAGGAGAAGCTCACTTTAATGTCATGAAGCCAGCCCATGTTTCGCGCCGCCACTTCATTCGCGCTACCGCGCTCGGCGCCGCCGCCTCTTTGACCCATGCGGAACCGCCACCGCCGGAACTCCCGCCGTTGCTCACGCCAGACCTCGACTTTTATGACGTCTCGCGTGGAACGCCAAAGCCGCACACGCTCGCTGGTGAGGCTCTGACGCAGGCCCGTCTGACGCCGGAGACATGGCGCTGCGAGATCACGGCGGACGCATTCATCGAGGATCCTCACACCAAGGTACCGGCCACCCTGGAAAAGCCGCGCACGCTCGCCGATGGCAACGCCCTGGATCTGCCCATGCTGATGGAACTGGGCAAAAAGCATGAGGTTCATTTTCTCAAGGCCATGCAATGCCTCAACATCGATACCCCGCTCGGGCAGGGGCTATGGAGCGGCGTGCCGCTGCGCGAGGTGCTGAAACTCTGTGGCAGGATGAGCAACGTTCGCCGCATCTATTTCTGGGGATACCACAACGATGACCCGCGGCAGGTCTTCAAATCCTCGGTGAGCTACACGCAGTGCTTCGAGACCGCGCCGGGTGATCTTCCGGTCTTTCTCGCGTATCGTTTGAATGGCGCCCCGCTTTCCTTGGAACGCGGCGGCCCCGTGCGCATGATCGTGCCGTGGTCGCACGGCTACAAATCCATCAAGTGGCTGCGGCACATCTTCATCACCAATGATCCTCGCAACAACGACACCTATGCGAGCGGCAACAACGACCCGGATTCATTCCTCAAGACCGCCGCCTATGTGGACAAGGCCCTCGACGGCCGAAAAATCCCCGTCGGGCAGCCAGTTTTCATCACTGGACAGGTCATCAGCGGACTCAGCGGCGTGAAGCATGTCGAATACTGGCTGCGTCGTGTCGAAGGCGGGCCGCAAGCACTCGCCGATGATGACCCCGAGCTGCTCAATGCTCCTTGGAAACCCTGCCAGCTCGAAACGCAGCCGCAATGGACCACGGTGCTTCCCAAGGGAGTGAATCCTCGCCAGGTGCTTGCCTTTGACGTGCATAATGGAACACCCCTCTCCTGGCCGCCACGCTACGGCATGTGCTCATATTACGCGATGGTGAGTGATCTAAAGCCAGGACGCTACGAAGCCCGCGCGCGAAGTGTTGACCTGAACGGCTTCGCGCAGCCGGAGCCTCGACCGCTGCAAAAAACCGGGAAGAACGGCATCCAGGTCAGAAGATTTGAGATCGTATCATGAAGTTCGCTGCCAAACTGACCCTCTTCGGCGGCACCGCATTATTTGGACAAACTGTATCCAAACAGGGGGCTCTCGAGCTTGCGGGCAACGTCCATGTCATCTTTGAGCAGAAGTGCAATGACTGCCATGGCAGCCATCTAAAGAAACCAGAGGCAAAATTTGGCCATGTTCTCGACCTGAAGCGTCTTGCGGACAATCGCGATTACATCGAACGCGGCAAAGCGAACAAGTCCGAGTTGTTTCGCCTGGTGAACGAAGGCGAGATGCCGCCCGATGATCAACAAAAGAACTCCCCGCTCACCAGAGAGGAAAAAGACATCATACGCCGCTGGATTCAGGCCGGGGCACCTCACGAACTACCCGTTGCGCTGCCAAAACGCGTCTCTACTGCCCCGCCACCCCGCGCTGAGGACAAGCCCGCCAGTGCGCGGAACAAGAGGCTGACACTCGATCAGCGCGAACAGCCCGCAGGCGTCATCTTTGGCGAAATCACAAAGCAAACGGGAGTCATCATACAATACCGCGCGCCCATAAAAGAGCCCTGCCTGTCCATCCGCGTCAAAGACGGCACGGTCAGCGAAGTGCTTGGCTACCTCGCGCTTTGCGGGAATCTAGTTTTGCGCTGGAACGGCGATGCCGCCGTCATCAGTCCGGTCGTCCCACATGCGCCCGCAACTCCGCCGTGAAAAGCATTCCTTGCCGCCTGCATCACCGATCTAGTGTGGTTGAGTCCTCCGGACTCATCTGAGGCAGTCCAGAGGACTGCACCACATTTACTTCGCTTCGCTCATGAACTCCTCTTTCGTGATGCCGCCGTCGTGGTTGAGGTCAAGTTTCTTGAAGCGGGACTTGTTGGCGGCGGGATCTTTGGCAGTGGCGGTTTTGACGAACTCGTCGTGGTCAATGCGGCCGTCTTGGTTTTGATCGCGGAAGGCGAAACGGGCGTTTTTGTCCTTCATGTCGGCCGGTGGGGCTTCGGAGGCCTTTTTGGCCTTCTTTGCGGTTTGGCCGTCGTGGGGCTTGGGAGTGGGGATTTGGGATAAAATGGCTGCGAAGCGTTCGCGGGCGGCTTTGACCTCGGGATCGGTGGATGCGGTCACGTCTTTGTAGGTGGTGCCGTCGCGATTTTGGCCGCAGTCGAAGAATTTCTCTTTTTCGCCGCCTTTGCCGAGTTCGAGCAGCCAGCGTTGATCGCGAAGGACGCGGCCGTCGTCGAGATGACTGTAGATCCAGTCGCGGTGCGTTTCTTTTTCACCGCGCAAAACGGGCGCGAGGCTGTGGCCGTCAAAGGGCACGTCTTTCGGCAGCGTGGCTCCGGCGAAGTCGGCGAGGGTGGGCATGATGTCCGTCAGATCGGCCAAGGCACGCGAGACGACGCCGCGCTGCACGCCGGGACCGCGGATGATGCAGGGCGTGCGTGCGCCGAGTTCAGTGACGGTGCCTTTGCCATCGCCGCCGGTGCCGTTGTCGCCGACGAAGATGACGAGCGTGTTTTCATCGAGGCCCTCGCTCTTCAAGGAGGCGAAAAGTTTGCCCATGAGGTGGTCGAGGTATTCGAGGTTCGATTTGAAGCCTGCGGGCCAGCGCTTGCCGGGCTTCGCGGGATCAGGTGTTTCGAGGTGCGGGCTGTGCGTGAGCACGGAGGTGTAGCAAATGAAGAAGGGCTCGCTCTTGTGACGCCGCGCGAAGTCGATCACGAAGTCGTTGAAGAGATCGGGGCCGTAGTCCTCGGGCTTGGTGGGGAAGTATTCGCCGTTCTGCACGATGCTGGGGTGCCAGTAGCGCGAGTTTTTGTCGCCCTTCTCCTTGCCGTCGTGCGTGATGCCGGGCGGGAGATTGTGCTCGTAGGCCCACATGCGGTATTCGTCGAAGCCGCAGTCGCGCACGAGCGTGGGAATGACGCCGCTGAGCTGCCACTTGCCGGCCTGCGCCGTTTTGTAGCCGGCGGACTTCATGAGGTCGGCGTGGGTGAAGTGATTGCCAATTTGCGCCTTCGGATCGTCTTTGAGCGGCGTGAAGGCGGGGTTCGACATGCCGAGGAAGCCGTTGTGGAAGCCATATTGGCCGGTCATGAGGCACACGCGGGTGGGCGTGCACAGCGGCATCGAATAGAGGGTCTCAAAGCGCACGCCTTCCGCGGCCATGCGGTCGAGATTCGGTGTGAGGTGCTGCTTGTTGCCGTAGCAGCCGAGTTCTTTCGCGCCGAGATCGTCGGCGAGGATGAGAATGACGTTCGGCTTTGCCGCCGCGAAGAGCGAATGGCAAAGGGCGAAGAGAAAGAGCAGTAGGGAGCGCATGATGCCGCGTGAACGTTGACGAGCGCGGAATCTCTCAGTGTGGTGCAGTCGTCCCGACTGCTTCAGATGAGTCCAGAGGACTCAACCACACTCATCACTTCTTCTTGCCGCTGCCAATAAACTCATCGCGGCTAACAAAGCCGTCCTTGTCGCCATCGAGCTTCACGAAGCGGGCTTTGGCCTCGGCTTTGTCGCCGCCTTGGCCGGCGAGGTATTCGGACTCGGTGAGCTTGGGTTTGCCGGGGTAGAGGCGGTCGTAGCGTTTGTCGCGGGGCTCGTTGGGG
>Ga0315900_10010167_pt1 | contig 11837 bp, 10 predicted proteins | sample LakEriMetagenome_FD_203521 | JGI IMG/M metagenome (GOLD analysis project Ga0315900, IMG submission 203521) | Freshwater fungal communities from buoy surface, Lake Erie, Ohio, United States - Buoy 12 MA114 | ecosystem: Environmental > Aquatic > Freshwater > Lake > Lake biofilm | place: USA: Lake...
GGTTCATCATAAAAATAATCGAAGTAGTCTTCTTCCTCGTCTCCATCGGTATCGGGACGATTGTTGACGAATATATCGGGTTGTAGTTGGGTCATAAGCTTACAACAATCTGGCTAATTTGGGCAATCAGAAAACAGAGAAGTTAAAAAATTTAATTTGCCTAAAGTTACTATCTATCGCCATGAGATTACAGTAAACTGAAGATTGTTTACTGATTTATTCCCTCCTGATGATTGTCAACGATCAGATTAATCGGGAGAATTAGCCATCTTGACGGCCAAAATTTATGGAATCCGCCTCTTTTATTCCCCGTCTAGTTATCCCCGTCGGTGATCCCGCCGGGATCGGCCCTGAAGTGGTGTTAAAAGCGATCGCCGATTCCCCAATCTCGTGCAGTTGTCAGATTACTCTAATCGGCACAAGAACGCTTCTCGAAAAAGCCTATCACGATCCCCATCTTCTCGATCGCTTTTCTCTGATCGATTTGCCCTACAATCAAGAAAAAATCGTTTGCGGGCGTGGGGATGCCCACAGTGGTGAAATTAGCTTTCTTTACCTGCAAGAAGCCATAAAACGCACCCTCAAGGGCGAATTTGACGGTATTGTCACCGGTCCGATTGCCAAATCCTGTTGGCAGTTGGCCGGTTATGATTTCCCCGGTCAAACGGAGGTTTTAGCTACCATGGCGGGAATTAACCGTTATGGGATGCTATTCGTCGCTAAATCCCCTCACACCGGCTATAACTTACGCACTCTCCTCGCCACTACCCACATACCCCTGCGAGAAGTTCCTGATGCTCTTAACCCCGATCTGATGACCCGAAAACTAGATCTATTGATCGAGTCTTTAAAGCTAGATTTCGGCATCGATCGCCCAAAAATCGCCATATCCGGCCTTAATCCCCACAGTGGCGAAGCGGGAAAACTGGGAAGGGAAGAAAAGGACTGGTTACAGCCTTGGCTAGAGTCAATGGGGCAAAAATACCCGCAAACCCAATTAATCGGCCTTGTCCCCCCCGATACGCTTTGGGTGGAACCGGGGCGCGCTTGGTTTAGCGGTCAAGGGCAACCCGCCGACGCATATCTGGCATTATACCACGATCAGGGACTAATTCCCGTCAAATTAATGGCTTTTGACTGTGCTGTTAATACTACCATCGGTTTACCTTTTGTTCGCACCTCTCCAGACCACGGGACAGCTTTTGATATCGCCGGTCTTGGCATCGCTAGGGCCCAGAGTATGCAAGCGGCGATCCAATTAGCGATCGAATTATGTCAGCAGCGGGACAACCGGAGAACTAAACTAGAGATATAGCGCTCGATAGGAGACAATTGGGATATGGGTATCGCTTCAGTTAACCCTGCCACGGGAGAAATTCTCAAGACTTTTACCCCTCTAACCTCGGAGGAATTGGCGGCGAAATTGGCCCTAGCTGAGGCCACTTTTCAGCAGTATCGCCGGACCGCCATCAGTGAACGGGGACAGTGGTTACGGCAAGCGGCGGATATTTTGGAACGGGATCAAGTAGCATTGGCTAAAACCATGACTTTAGAAATGGGGAAACCAATCAAATCAGCGATCGCGGAAGTCCTCAAATGTGCCTTGGTTTGTCGTTTTTATGCCGATAATGCCGCCGGTTATCTGGAAGATGTGCTGATTGCCACCGATGCTAGTCGCAGTTTTGTCCGTTATCAACCGTTAGGGGTCATTTTAGCGGTTATGCCCTGGAATTTCCCTTTATGGCAAGTATTTCGCTTTGCTGCCCCCGCTTTAATGGCGGGAAATGTCGGCCTACTCAAACACGCTTCTAATGTCCCCCAATCAGCTTTAGCGGTGGAAAGAATTTTATTAGAAGCCGGTTTTCCCGAAGGTGCTTTTCAAACTCTTTTGATCGGGGCCGATCGCGTTAGTGATTTAATTAACGATGAACGGGTAAAAGCCGCCACTTTAACCGGTAGTGAACCGGCGGGGATGAGTTTAGCAGCCGCCGCGGGAAAACAGATCAAAAAAGTGGTTTTGGAGTTGGGAGGTAGTGATCCTTTTATCGTTTTAGATACTGCCGATATCGAGGCGGCAGCGGCTACGGCAGTGACGGCGCGATTGTTAAATAATGGTCAGACTTGTATCGCCGCTAAACGGTTTATTGTTATGGAAACTGTCGCCGATCAATTTGAACAGTTATTAGTGGCGAAATTCCAAGCTTTAAGAGTGGGTGATCCCCTCGATGAAACTGTTGATATCGGTCCTTTGGCCACGGTATCGATCGTCTCGGAAATTGCCCATCAAGTCGAAAAAACCGTCGCTATGGGTGGTAAAGTCCTTGTGGGGGGTCAACGTTTAGAGGGAAAAGGTAACTTTTATCTACCAACGATTTTAACCGATATTCCTGTCGGTTCTCCGGGGGAAAAAGAGGAATTTTTTGGACCGGTGGCTTTACTATTTCGAGTCAAAAATATCGATGAAGCGATCGCTTTAGCTAATGATAGTCCCTTTGGTTTAGGTTCTAGTGCTTGGACGAATAACCCCGCAGAAATTGAGCGTTTAATTACCGAAATTGAGGCCGGTTGTGTGTTTATTAACGGTATGGTTAAATCCGATCCTCGCTTGCCCTTTGGGGGTATTAAACGTTCTGGTTTTGGACGGGAATTAAGTGTCGAAGGTATTCGCGAATTTGTCAACGTTAAAACTGTTTGGATTAAGTAAATCAGTAGGGTGGGTTAGCAACGCGTAACCCACCACCATAACCAAAATCACCCACCACAATTGTCGGTGCGTTACGCTATCGAAGAGCGCACCCTACGGATTAAAAATATGCCGCGCATTTTTGATAATATTGAGTCCCATTTATTGCCAATTTTACAGAAAAGGGGCTGATTTTTGTGTGGGTTATTTTAATTTGCGCGGTTGGCAGTAACCTTTACACCTTTAATACCTTTGACCTTTATGATGAGCTAAGGCCATTTGATAACAAGAAATGGGGGATACTCCTTTTAATCTTTGTCCTCAGTCATTTCTTCCCAAATAGCAACGACTATACTAATAGGTAAAAAAACAACAAGAAAGGGAATATAAATTAAAGTTATTAATAAATCAATCAAAAAAATTAGGTCTCGAATATTATATTTACAAAAACGAAATAAGCCATTTTCAAATTGATTCCACAATCGGTAAAGCCACCTCATACTAAATCCGTTGAGTATAGGCTACATATCAGGAGAGGCACTCATGCAAAAGGGAGAATAAATAATCAGTCTTTAATAACCGGATTTAGTATTACTCTACGTTTCATTTTTAAACTATCTAAACTTGTGTTCATAACCCTTTGAAAGTGAAGAGATACTTTTTTAGCGTATCTGGATTTTGTGTATTTTCTCAGTTTTTTTTCAACTTTACTCCAGTATCTAATTTACTCTTAATAGAAAGAATAGATTCATAAATATATTTCTATATAATAGCCCCATTCATGCAATTGTACTCCTGACTCCTAACCCAACCAACAAACTTTTTCAGCCAACCCTACTTAGGTTCTCACTAAGGATTTATTGACAGTGGCTTCAATTTGATAAATAGATGAAAGGACGCTACCTTGATGATTATTGACCAGATCGTATTTGACTTCTTGTAAATAATTAAAAATGGCATCCCGCAGAATCGGTTTTTCAATGTTTACCCGGTGCTGATAGTCCCATAAATCCCAAACTATCAAACCAATTCCCACGATTGGATCGATTAATTCTGCCCCAAAACTACTCGCTACTGCCCCACCGGTTTTAGTGGCAATTTTCGCCCCCGTTTTTCCCGCTAGGGACAAATAAACTGTACTGCCCACTTTCATCACTGGGACCAGAGATTTAACTCCTAAAGCAGTCGTGCCACCGACTAAAAGTTTAATTGATGTGTTAGAAATATTGCCCTCGGTATCTTTAATTGTTACGGCCATATCACTAAGATAACGGTCCCATTTGCCTTGGGGAATTTGATAACTAGCCTGTATATTTGCCAATTCATTGCTTAAATTATTGACATATAAATTAACAGCATCCCTAGTAATTCTCTCTAGACGCAATTGAGCCTCTTGGGGACGAATTACCCGTTTAGTAAACTCGGTTTGAATAGTTTTGGTCAAATTTTCTGCCACCACCTGTTCCGGGAGTGGATTATCTGTATTGACCCAGTGAGCGATCGAGGAGTATAATCCGCTTAAAAAGGCCTTGCCCTCAAATTGTTTTTGATTGAAATAGTTAAAATACCAAGGCAGAAAACCCTGATCTACTCGTGTCATCAACTCCTCCACCCATCCCTCAATTTCTCCTAGGGCGAAGCTTTGAGAATTTGCTCTGGCTGTCTGTAAAGCTTGGCTAATCTCCCGATCGATTTGACTGTTAGATTTTTCGGGTATAGTGATGGGAATCTCTAGGTTAGTTTCGGTAGCAACCCTAGTTTTTAACGGTTCATTGCCGGCAGTTCCTAGCCAAATTTTCCCTAAAAGAGGCAAGATAACCACTAGAACAACTATAGCCCAAATTAACGGGGTTATTGCCTTAATCAGTTGACTGATTGCCTGAATGCGGTTAGTTTTTTCACTATACTGAGGTGGCTCAATATTCTCTTGTGAATCTGGCCTGGAGTTCATCAGTTAACCTACTTAAAATTATTAGATCATTGTTCTCAAAAAACCGCAGAAACCCCAATTTTCCGAGCAGTAATCTGGAGAGGACATTATCGGGCAAAAGGCAGCCAATACCCGATAAATATCGGCAATTTTAGCGAATCTCTGCCTTCATCCGTTCAAGGGTTTGCTGCATTTGGTCGAACATCATTTGGGGAGTCATACCAAATTGACCTAATTGGGTTTTTAGCTGTTCTACGGTCATTTGGGCGGAAAAATCCTCAGATAACTCAAAACGCTTCATAAATATCTTGTAGCGTTCCATTAACTCCTCCATCCTATCGATAAAGATTATTTTACCCTCTCGATCGAATTTCCCGTACTCGCTGCCTAGTTGTGTGAGAGACTGGTAATCTTCAAATAGCTGTCTAGCTTCCTGTTGAACCACTTCTGAGTCAAAGAATCCCATAATCTTAAAACGGCTTATCGTCGATAGTTATTCTCCATCCTATTTTATTTTAGCTGGGGAAAAAGTCTAGCTCCAGCCGATTTACGGATTACCGTATTGGGGAAATCGAGAAGATCACAAACGGCCCCCGTCGCAGTTTAACCCTTGCCCCAGGGAGTTTAACATAAAAAGTGAAAAATCAAAAATTGTCCTTTAACTGCCCTACAGTGGCTATTTTGATCAATTTGGGCTGCGGCCCTTATAATTTGCCAAAACGACGATGACGACCCTGATAATCTTTTAAAGCGCGGTGAAATTGCACTCGATCAAAATCGGGCCAGAGGGTGTCAGTAACGTAGATTTCCGCGTAGGCCATTTGCCAGAGTAAAAAATTACTAATTCGCATTTCCCCACTACTGCGAATTAACAGGTCTGGGTTAGGAATCCCAGCAGTATAAAGATACTGTTCAAAGAGAGATTCATCGATCGCTTCTGGGGAGATTAAACCCTGTTGCACCTGACGAGCGATCGCCTGACAAGCTTGTACGATTTCCTCTCGGCCACCATAATTAGTAGCTACCGTAAATTGAATACCGGAATTTTTGCTAGTTTCTGCTTGAGATTTAGCAATTTCCCGTCTTAAAGACTCTGGCAAGGCTGATAAATTACCAATAAAGCGAATTTTAACATTTTCCTGCATCATTTCCTCTAATTCGCGCCGCAAAACCCGCTCGAATAGAGTCATTAAAAACTCTACTTCTTCTAGGGGACGACCCCAATTTTCCGTCGAAAAAGCATAAGCGGTTAAAGCGGGAATCCCCCAGTCACGACAACAGCGCAGCAAGTCCTTTAGTGCATCTACTCCCCGTTGATGGCCCATAATCCGCGGTAAACCACGACTTTTCGCCCAACGACCGTTCCCATCCATAATCACTGCGACGTGCTGAGGCAAACGGTTTTTATCTAAATCCGTAGGTAATTCTGGTGACAAGCTCGGTTTAAGAGTCATTTTCTATCTTTGGGGGTTGCGCTGGGCGAACGGGAGAACTTTTCTAAGATTAGACGACCTTTTAAGCCAATTGTACGCCCTAAACGTCCCCAACTCGGTGCGACCACTTCCCCCTCTCCCGACGGAGAAAACTTCGCTTCGAGAAGCTCTTTTAGTTTACTACTGGTTAAGGGCCGATCCAAATTACCCCCCGACGCGAGGGAAATCGAGCCAGTTTCCTCAGAAACCACAATACATAAACAATTATCTAGCCTTTCGGTAATGCCCATGGCCGCCCGATGACGGGTGCCTAATTGCCTAGAGGTACTGCGCTCCGATAAGGGTAGAATAACACCAGCGGCCACCACTCGATCGCCCCGAATAAATACGGCCCCATCGTGCAGTAAAGTTTTAGTTTGAAAAATAGTTTGAATTAATTCCTTAGATACTTGGCCATTGAGCGTCACCCCCGGATTGACAAACACCTTGGTGTCGAGATTGCCACTGGTTTCTAATACCATCAGCGCACCGGTGCGATTTTGAGATAGATCCTTCACCGCGTCCACTAACTCATCAATGACATTATCGGTCTTGGGAGTGGGGGAACTTTTTTTAAATAATTCCCACACTTGACCTTTGCCCAATAATTCTAAAAAACGGCGGAATTCCGACTGAAAAATCACAGCGATGGCCACCGCTGCCCCTAAAATCAATTTTTCTAGGACTAACCCCAGCAAGCGCAATCCTAGGGCATCGCTAATCACCGAGGCCAGCATTAAGTAGATTAGTCCTCGCACCATCCAAAAGGTACGCCGCTCGCCGATAATTAGCAGCAGCATATAGGTAAGGAGGAGAACTAACCCAAAGTCTAGGACTGACAGACCATGGCTGAGAATCCAGGACAATAACCGGCGAGGATCCAGAAAAAAACCCGACATGGGGGACGATAGCGATGAGGTTTATATTAAGGAGAGTCGAGTGGTTGACATACCCCACGCCGTAAACGGACGTGGATTCTTCTCGCATCACTGCTGTGAATTTCTGGCTCAACGAGTCCACTTGAATTAGATTCCTGGCGAAATCCAACCCAGAGGTGGTTCTCTCCTCAGACTTTCGCGACCTTACAGAAGCCTGTTCTCGTATGCCCTACGATACAGTTCAAAACCTCTAAAATAATTGGTTTCTTTGGTACTTGACGCTTAGAGCTTTTACCTATAGGAGCATTCCCCTATAGAACCCCATAACTCTAGTTTTCAAGGTGCGTTCATCGGTTGATGACTGGGTTTTTTAAGCGGTTGCTTACCCGGCCCCCTATTCTTAATATCATACATCCTATAAAGTCGCCCTCAAAGGGCGAGGCTTTAAACCCAATTTTTCGGTAAACGGTCTTGACGCAGCAAATCCGCCAGATTTTCCCGTTCAAGGATGAGATTAGCTTCTCCGTTGTGGACAATTACCGCCGCCGGACGGGGTAAGCGGTTGTAATTAGAAGCCATACTGTAGTTATAGGCTCCTGTGGCTAAAACCACTAAAATATCCCCCGGGTTGGTTTTCGGTAGCGTAATATCCTTAATTAGAATATCGCCAGATTCACAATGCTTTCCAGCTATTGTCACCACTTCCTGACATTCTTGACTCATTTTATTGGCGACCACGGCCCGGTAAACCGATTGATAGGTAATCGGTCGGGGATTATCAGACATTCCGCCATCAACGGCGATATAGGTGCGGATTTCAGGGATTTCTTTGCGATTACCCACTGTATAGGCCGTTACGCAAGCGGTGGCAATCAGAGAGCGTCCCGGTTCGGCAATGAGCAGCGGATAAGCGATCCCCCTTTCCTGACAAGCTTTGGCCACTGCTAAGGACACTGCTTGCACCCATTCCTCGATACTTGGGGGGTCATCACTTTCGAGGTAGCGAATCCCTAAACCACCACCCACATTTAATTGCTCTAGGGGTAAACCCCGTTCTAAACCTAATTTAAACCAATCTGCCAGCACAGCGGCTAAGTCTTGGTGGGGTTGACGTTCAAAAATCTGGGAACCGATGTGAGCGTGTAAACCCAGACAATTCAGCAGCGGATGAGCTAAAACATAGTCAAATACCGCTTCGATTTGATGGGGGTCAAAACCAAATTTACTGTCTAAGTGACCCGTGCGAATATATTCGTGGGTGTGGCACTCGATACCGGGGGTTAACCGCAATAGGATCGGAATAGGGTTATCAGGACGATTTTCGCCTAATTTAACCAGATTTTCTAACTCTAGCCAGTTATCAACGACAATAATGCAGTTATGCTCGATCGCATACTCTAACTCGGCGATCGATTTGTTATTACCATGAAAGTATATCGGCACATCGGTTTTCTTGATCTGGTCTAAAGCGGTTAACACCGTGTGAATTTCTCCGGCCGAGACCACATCAAAACCTAATCCCTCCCTAGCGACCACGGCCGATAGGGCCAGGCAATTCCACGCTTTCGAGGCATAAATTACCCTAGATTCTCCGGGATAATGAGTCTGGAAACCTTGCAGGTATTGACGACAGGCTGTGCGGAGGGTGACTTCATCGACAATATACAAGGGTGAACCGAAACGTTCCACTAGGGTGGTGACATCACAACCACCGATTTCTAGACAATCGCGGTTATTAACCTTGGCTGTCAGGGGGAACAGGGTTTGATTCGGGGATAGACAATCTTGATAGGCTAAATATTTTTGTCCGGAATTGTTGATTTTAGGTTCAGTTGATAGCATAATCGGAGTTTTTTGTCAAGCAATCGATAATTTTTGTTACAATCTCTGCCCATCACCGATTCAGTCAAGGGAATTTTGACCGTCGGTGATCTAGATAGCCAAAATAGTTCTCTCTTTCAGTGTACGATCAACCACCCGCTAAAAATCCCTTTTTTGTCGGGAAAAAATCGAGCAGCGACCCCGAAATAGTGGTAATAGTATTGAAGGAGTGGTCTTAAAAGTGATGATATGACTGACCAGAATGGCGTGTTAGTAGAAGAACAGAGCGAGGATATTACCCGCAAGATGAGTCAATTAGCCACCGAGTCGCCGAAAAATCAATTACAAATCCTGACACAATTAGCCGGGGCCGGAGAAGGTGGCCTAACTGTATTGAGAGATTTTTTGTTGGCCCAGCAGCCCACTCCTGTTAATCTGGTGACAGGTAAGGCCTATCAATTGCTATACCAAGATAATAGCGCTCAGAGCAAGGAATTTTTAGCTAATTATTTCCCCACGGGTGTTGTTCCCCTCGATAGTGCTAAAGGTATCGATTATCGACTTTTACAGGAATTATTGGCTAAACAGGATTTTCAAACTGCCGATAGTCTCACCCGTCAAAAACTCTGTGAATTAGCAGGAGAAGGAGCAATACAGAGGAAATGGGTCTATTTTACGGAAGTAGAAGCTTTTCCCAAGGTTGACATTCAGACTATTGATCATCTTTGGTTAGTTCATTCGGAAGGGAAATTCGGTTGGTCGGTGCAGCGCAAATTATGGATAGGTGTGGGACAAGATTTCCCGAAACTCTGGCCGAAAATTGGCTGGAAAAATGGCAATAATTGGACAAAATACCCGCAGGAATTTATCTGGGATTTAAGCGCTCCCGTCGGCCATTTACCCCTGTTAAATCAACTGCGCGGGGTGAGAGTGGCCGCCTCTTTATTCTCCCATCCCGTCTGGAGTGAAAAATAGATTAGCGATAGTAAAAATCGTAGTTTTTTAGGGCATTCAGTCGGGCTAAATTGAGACGATAATGATAGCCTAGTCTTTTTTGGAGGGGTTGCCAAAAATCTTTTTTAATGGGAGGTTGATAACTGGCATCAAGGTGATTGCTTTTATTTTTGAGGATTAACCAAGCTTCACCGGTATCTACTGTCCACCCGACTTTTGCTGCCGCTAGTCCCATAATACTGCCTTCGCCACTGTGCATTCCTTTCATTTCTAAATAGAGTGCTATCTTCCCCCAAAAATGCAAAAACTCTTGCTCTTTCCCTCCATCTCTAGTGACTATAAATAAAGACTCTCCAATCCAATTTACTTGTTCACTCGGAATTCCTAGTTTTTCAGAAACCCTGATTAAATTAGGTAAATCCCGAGGACGATATTTTTTATTATGCTCAACCATACTCTGATGACAACCAACGATACCTGGAGTAAAATCAAGATTGTCCGGTAATGATTCTATTAGTCTTGTATCCGCATCGATAAAAATAGCTGTCGGAAATAACTTTAAACTTTCTTCTAGAACAAAGCGTTTATCATTATAACAATGTAAAATACCTTTTTGAGTATGTTTAAAAGCCATAACATTGGGACTATTATCAAAATACTGAGGGGCATCAGTTCCCACCACTAGACTGCTCTGAGGGGCGTATTTTTGTAAATCTTCAGCCAAAGTTTTAGTTAATTTTTGATACTTTTCTCTTAGGGCTAAAGTGCAAAAACAATAATTTGCTGTCGGCTCGGAAAGATTCATCATAGACCGTTAGTATTGAGAATTTTTCCCCCCAGTATATCAGCTTTCTACATTTTCGGGACGATTTCTTGTAAGGCCGCTTCTAGATTAGGATAACGATAGTCAAAACCGAGCGCTTGAGTGGCTTTTGGCAGCACTTCTTGACCTTCTAAGACGATTTTTGCTCCTTCTCCCAAGAGAATTTCGAGGGCAAAATCTGGCACTGGCAACCAAGAAGGACGATTCATTACTTCCCCTAAAATCTGACAGAATTCTTTCATCCGGACGGGATTGGGTGCAGTAGCGTTGAAAGTACCGCTAATTCCCTGGCGATCGAGACAATAGATAATTAAATTAATTAAATCATCCCGATGAATCCAAGAAAACCACTGACGACCGCTGCCAATCGGTCCGCCGGCAAATAGTTTGAAGGGTGGGATCATTTTCCCTAAAGCACCCCCATTGCCTAAAACAATACCCGTGCGAAGAATGACTAAACGAGTGCCGTAATCTTTAACTTTTTGGGCGGCTGTTTCCCACTTTTTACAGACATCTGCCAGAAAATCGTCACCGGGAGGGCTATTTTCGTCAAAACTAGCGGTTTCACTGGTTCCATAGTAACCGATCGCCGAGGAGTTAATTAAAACTTTCGGTTTCTGGTCGGCCAGTGCGGTCGCAACGCGCTCGCTACGCGAGATCGCCTCGACAATTTTCTCGGTGCCGATTTCCCGACTAGCGACGATTGCTCGTTTTGCTTCACCGGTCCAGCGTTCCGAAATCGGTTCTCCCGCTAGATTAATCACCGCGTCACATCCGCAAATCTCTTTTTGCCAATCCCCCGATTCTGTGGCGATATAGGGAATAATCTCTATCTTAGGATAGATTGACTTTGGGTAAATTCTTCGGGCTTTATCGGGATTGCGAGTCAAAATTAGGATGTCATCGCCGCGATCATAGAGTTTGACCACCAATCGACTACCCACAAATCCCGTCGCCCCAGTAATCGCTATTTTCATGGTTTCTTGACTAAATTTATCCTTATTTTAGCTGGTTTTTAACTATCAGAACTCAGGAGTCAGGAGTCAGAAGTCAGGAGATTATTTTTATTTATTCTCCCCACACCCTACACCCCACTTCCCACTTCTCACTTCTCACTTATCCTGATACCCCATCCCGTTAGCGGCTGCATAACGATTCATAAAGCGCAGAAAACGCTCCCAGTGTTCATCGGTGATTTCAAAACCACATTCTACCCGTTGAATTTCATCTCCTTCATCTCCTCCAAAAATAAACTTAGTCGAGTTGGGAATAACTA
>Ga0315900_10010169_pt1 | contig 11837 bp, 7 predicted proteins | sample LakEriMetagenome_FD_203521 | JGI IMG/M metagenome (GOLD analysis project Ga0315900, IMG submission 203521) | Freshwater fungal communities from buoy surface, Lake Erie, Ohio, United States - Buoy 12 MA114 | ecosystem: Environmental > Aquatic > Freshwater > Lake > Lake biofilm | place: USA: Lake...
GCGCACTACGTGTTGCGCCCGTAGCCATGGATCATCACGGCGCTCTGCTCCATCATCGTGTACCCCGATCTGGCGAGCATCAAGGCGGCGTTCCCGTCGGCCGATCCGACGCTCATCGGGCACGACTCGGCGTTCCCCGCGATGCTCAAGTTTCTGCCCGTGGGGTTCGTGGGGCTCATGATCGGTGGCCTCATCGCCGCGAACTCCTCGACGATCCTCACACATCTCAACTGGGGCTCGTCGTACCTCGTGCACGACTTCTACCGGCGTTTCGTGAAGCGTGACGCGCCCGATGCGCATTACGTGAACGCGGGGCGGTTGAGCACCGTGCTGCTGTACGTGGTGGCGGCGCTGCTGAGTCTCACGATGAGCAGCGCGCAGCAGGCCTTCCAGGTGCTCCTCTCCATTGGTGCCGGCACGGGGCTGCTCTACATTGCCCGCTGGTTCTGGTGGCGCGTGTCGGCGTGGTGTGAGATCGTGGCCATGGTGATGTCGCTCGTCACGTCGCTCGCGGTCCCCAAGCTCTTCCCCGACGCCGGTTTCGCCATGACGACCATCGTGCAGGTTGGCATCACGACCGTGGCGTGGTTGGTGACGGCGTTCGTGGGCCCGCAGACTGATCGCGGCACGCTCGTCGCGTTCGTGCGCAAGGTGAAGCCCGCAGGACCCGGCTGGACGGCGGTGCGCGCGGAGGCCGGCGTGAGCGACGCCGAAGTGGCCCGCGAAAACGCCATCGGCACGTCGCTGCTCGGATGGGTGAGCGGCTGCGTGGTGATCTGGTCGTCGCTGTTCGCGATCGGCAACTTCCTGTACGCCGCCGGCGACCCGTCGCGCACCGGCACGGCGTGGCTGCTCACGGGCGTGCTCGCGGTGAGCGGCGCGGTGTTGCTGGGGGTAACGAAGAAGCTGTGGGCGGAGAGCGGGAGCAGGTAACTGCGGGTGTAACGGCGAGGTTAACAGCGTGTTACTGCGTCATGGGTCATGTGTGACGGCGCGATGGTGACGGCGAATACGTGACGGCGCGTAACGGCGATACAATGGACGAGCTATTGGTGAGAGGCTATTCGCCAGTCGTAGTTATCGTGGCGCATGGCCGACCCAAAGAATCTCCGCGTGCTCGAAGCGGCGTTGCAGTTTGCTGTCGCGGTTCACGAGCACGTCGATGTCCTCGACGTTACGCGCGCACCTCGGATCCGCGCCCAATTGCTTCGTGCCGTGGACTCGGTGCCCGCGAACATCGCCGAGGGCGCACGCGGGAGTCGCGCGCAGTTCGCCAATCATCTTCGCATTGCGCGCGGTTCCGCAGACGAGGTAGCGGTGCACCTTCGCATCGCTCGCGACGCGGGCGCGCTCGAGGAACGTCAGTACTGGCGCTGCGAGAACAAGCGCGTGATCGTCTGCAAAATGCTCACGCGCTTGCTCTATGCGCTCGACGAGCAGGAAGCGCGTACTCTCGATCGCGACCGTCGTAATGCGTAGCTACCCGCCGTTACGTTTTCGGTGTCACCATCGCGCCGTCACACATGACCCATCACGCAGTAACCCGCGGTTCCTCCCCGCTGTAACTCTCCGCCGTTACCGCTTCCGCTTCCCGCCCGCGAGCGAGCGGTAGTATTCCTCCACCATCTGTCTGTATTCCGCCGGCGCCGCGGCGCGCGCGCCCACGGCGGGGCGACCGTCGGCGCTCCCCGCGACGGCACGGTACAGCGCGAACTCGAAGTCCTTGAGCCGCTCGAGGAGTGCGCCCTGTAGCTGTTCGAGTCCCTGCGGGTCGCCGAACGCGCCGGTGTTCTCCATTTCGCGCATCGCCTGAATCGCGCGATCGAGTTCCTGCGTGTTCACCCCCTGCGCGGCGGCTTCGCGCCGTACTTCCTCGGCGCTCTGACGCCGCAGCCGCATCTCGCGCGAGAACTGGTCGGCCTCGCCGCGACGCTCGCTACCGGGACGACCGCCCTGCGGCCCCGGCCGACCCTCGGGCATGCCGCCACCACGCGCGGCCCCCTGCGCGGCTCCGCCACGCTGTTGACCTTGCCCCTGCTGCCCCTGCTGCCCCTGCTGTCCCTGCTGTCCCTGCTGGCCGGCGCGCTCCTCCATGCGATCGCGCAGCGACTCCATGCCGGCCACGAGTTCGCGCGTGCGCTCCAGCGTACGCTCCTGCCCACGAGAGGCGCGCTCCCCCGACATCGCACCGCGTGCGGCGCGCAACCGCTCGGCCACGTCGCGGAGGTTCTCGCCGATCTGGCCCTCGAAGGTCGTCGCGTACTCGGCGCTGCCGCTGCGCGCCACCTGCTTGGAGAACTCGATCTTGTCGGCCAATCGCGCCTCACGGATCGCGTCGGCCGCGCCGCTCAACTGACCGGCGGCTTTGGGCTGCTCGCGACGCGCCGAGCGTGACAGACGATCGGCTTCACTCTCCAGCTGCCGCACATCGTTGGCCAGCTTGTCTTTCTGCTGATTGAGCTGCTGCAGGCGTTGCGTCCGCTCGCCGGCGCCGCTCTCCTGCAGCTGCTGGACGCCCTGCTGGATCTGCTGCTGCCGTTCTTCGAGTTCGCGCGCCTTGTCGGCGAGCTCTTGCACGCCGCGCGTGGTCCCCGACGCACGCGCCCCCTCGAGATTGCGCGCCGCGCGATTCAGTTCTTCGAGCGCGGCGTTGCCTTGCGCCGCCGATCCGGTGGCAGCACGTCGCATGTTGTCCGCGGCCTGCTGTAGCTGCTGTGCGGCACGCTGCATCTCGGGGTCGTTCTGTTCTCGCGCGAGTCGTTCCAGGCGACGCGCTTCCTCTTCCGCCTGACGCGCCAGATCGCGCTGGGCCCCGCTCTGGTTGTTGCCGCCACCCGGTGAGCCTTGCTGGCGGCCACCCGCGGCGCCCGAACTCCCGCCCGAGGACGCGGACCCACCGGCTCCACCTTCCTGCGCGAGTCGTTGGCGCATGGCCTCGGCCATTCGCTGCAGCCGTTCGTTCTCCTGCTGCTGGCGGCTCGCGAGCTGACGAAGCCGCTCGAGCGTTTCGTCGACCTGCGGCTGCGAGGCATCGCTGCCACGCTGCTGCTGTACGGTCTCGTACTGATTGCGCTGCTTGTCGTTCTCCAGCTCGAACAGATCGGCGAGGTCCTCGGCGCGCGGCTGCCCACCGCCGCCGCCGCCGCCACCGCCTCCGCCTCCGCCCCCACCCATCTGAATCTGCACGTCACGATAAAGCGCTTCCGCCCGCTGCAGCCGCTGCAGCGCACGCTGCTCCGGCGGCAGCGCATCGCTGCCACGCACGCGCCCCAGCTGCTCCTCGGCGGCTTTGAGCTCCACCGCGGCCTGCTGCAGCTCCGCGCGGATCTTCGCGAAGTTGGTGTCCTGGGCGGCCACACCGCGCTCGGCCAATCGCTTCGAGAGTTGCTCGACATCCTCACGTAGTCGCCCCTCGGCAATGGCAAGCGTCGTCATGTTCTCGCGGCGCTGCTTGTCGCTCGTGGCCGCGCTGTCACGCAGCCAGTTGAACGTGCCAGCCACCACTTCGCGCTGTCTGGCAACGAACCCGTCCGGCGAGTCACCCTGCGGCTGACCATCCCCACCCTGCTGCTGCTGTTGGGCGCGCTGGTCGGATTGCCGGTAGTCCTTGCCAAATGGACGTACTTCGAGGAAGTACACGTCGCTGCTGCCAACGCGCCCCGCGCCATCCTTGGCGACGGCGTGGTAGGCAACGAGATCGCCCGGCGACAGCGCCATCTCTTCGAGGAACAGCGTGTGTACGCCGCGTGCATCGCGCGGACGGCGTGTCCCGGCGCCCATCGCGACGCGCTTCTCCGCACCGCCATTCACGCGGTAGCGCAGCTCAAGACTAGTCACGCCGAGGTCGTCGCTGGCTTGCACGGCAATGGTGACTTCGTCGGTATTGGTGACCTTCGTGTCCCGCCCCGGCTCCTCGATGCGCACGATCGGTGCACGGTCGGGGATCGCGTCCACCACGTACTCCACCGCGCCGGCCACGGTCGTACCGTCTGTCGTGGTGAGGTCCACGTGGTAGAAGCCGCTCGTCTTCACGGGAAACGATCCGACCACGGTGCTGTCGCTCTCTCGTGACATCGCTACCGTGCGTCCATCGTCGAAGCGCAGGGCACCACCGGAAATTGCACGCGTCACCCTGGCCCGAACCGTGACCGTCGTGCCCACCACCGCGGCCACATCGCCCGTATCGTCGATATGCTCGGCGGGCAGCCCGCTGTACGACGGAAAGCGTAGGTCGAGTGAGACACGTGACACCGCCGGCAGATCATTCACCGTGAGCGTGAACACCGCCGATCGGATCTCGGCCGACTCCACGTAGTATTCCGTGCGCTGCACGATGTCGAAAAGCCGCGAACGGAAGCGCGATGAGTCGGCATCCTGCGCCATGGGCAGGCGTTGCCAGCCGCCATCGCCGCCGCTGTCACTGCGGAACACGAGCTCCGCGTTCGATGCAGCGAACCCCACCAACGCCGCCTCCACTTCGATGGCGCCGCCACGTGGCACGCTCATGTTGCCGGGAGACACGTTGAGCATGCGTACGGGTTCGGCGGCCTGCGCCGTCCCAAACGGCACGAACAGCAGGCGGGCGCCATCACGAAGCGACTGGGGGCCAAACCACAGCATCAGGGCCGCGCCCGCGGACACGAGCGCCAGCGACTGGCCGGCGCGCACCAGTCGGGGTCGTTCGAGCGCGGCACGTTCCTCGAGGGGCTTGATGGCGGCCACCGCTCGGGACATCACACGAGCGGACAGTGACGGCGACGGACGCGCGCTCTCTGGCACGTGCGCCTCCTGCACGGCGGCGAGTAGCGCCTGACGCAAACTCGGTTCCCGCTCCTCCACATACAACGCGAACCGTTCATCCGTGCTACGGCGCGAGAGGGGCATGATGAGCCCCCGCACGAACGCGGCGGCGATGAGCACATAGCCCACGCCGCGTGCCACGAGCGGAGCCGTACTGCTGCCGTCGAAGACCTGCCTGATGATCCACGCGCACAGCACGGCGGCCACCGAGGCCACCACGAGCCATACGGCGGATTCGGCCAGAACACGGAAGCGCCACTGACGCCGCAACGCAGCCAGCGTGGTGAGAAGTTGACGGTCCGGGCTCATGTTGCTCGCTCCGTTTTCGAGGCGGGTGCCACGCGCCGCGCCGTGCCGCGGCGGCCGCGTGATGCCACAATCGTTTCCACCAGCAGTGCCACGAGCGCCAGCGCGAGCAGTACACGCCACGACGACTGTTTGCGCTCGAGTTCCTCATCGGTCGCTGGGCCGGCACCCGTCGTGCGCAGGCTGTCGGTGCCGGTACTCACGCCGAGCAGGAGTTCCGTGGTGTCCATGGGCGTGAGCACGGACTCGCTCGCAGGGGCATTCACGGCAAGCACCGCTTCAGCTTCACCACCCACCGCGCCGCGGAAGGCGCGATACAGCCCCGCATCGCCCAGTGGGACCGCCGCACCAAGCGAATCCGAGGCTGGCCGCAGGAGCGATCGATCGGGCGCTTCGACGACCGGGTCGGTGATCGTCACGGGAAGCGCCCAGCGGTCACCCGTGGTGCGCCAGAGCGGCACGGCGTCACGGCCGGAGGCGTGCATGACGAGTTGCCGCACGAACGGGAGATATGCCGGCTGCAATGGGAAGTCGCCGGCGTTGTTGTCGAGCGGCAGCGCCAGGACGATCACGCGCCCGTCGCCGATACGGCGTTCGATCACGGCGGCGTTTCCATCGTCGAAGCGTGCCAACACATCGCCGTTCGCGGACGCATCGACCCGTGCATAGCGGAACAGACGCACCGCGCCCAACGCCTCGTCCGTCTCACGGAACGGCTGAAAGAGTGGATGCTCCGTGCGCAGGTCGCGGAGTGTGCCGCCGCGATCCGCCAAGCGATCAGCGGAACCGGCGAGGGTGACCGGCAACAGCGGCGAAATGGACCCGGAGCGACCGGAGAGGCGACGACCGAGCACGACGACCGCACCACCCCCCTGTTCGATCCACTCGGTGGTACCCGCGTCGGGGAGTTCATCCCAGAACACGCGAACGGCGGCTCGCGCCGTATTCCCCGATCGGACAACCTGTACGGCCGGGGCGCGGCCAATTTCGAGTGCCCGTTCGAAGTACAACGCGTCGCTCCCGGCGCCTCGCAGCGCCACGGTCAGATCGTCGTCGCGCGGGACCACGGCTACCAGCGTGTCGTCGAGCGCGAGCGCGTCGGGTGTCATCGCCACCTGCAATGCCACCGCACCCTCGGGTGCCAGCACCGGCTCAAATGCGACCACGGTCTCGCCGGTCGCATTGAGTTGTACGTCGGCGCTGGCCGCCTCGCGCCCGTTGAGTACGATCGTCACGCTGCGCGCGCGGGTTGTCGCCTCGCCCTGTTGCTGGAGGCGCGCCTTTACCGCAAGGAGCGTGCGTTCGCCCTGAACGACCCGTCGCGCGTCTACCGCCCGGACCGAGGCGTTGTCCCACTGCGCTGGGCCAACGGGAATGGCGCGGACCTTCACCCCGGCGGGCAGTTCGACTCCGGCGATGCCAGTGGCGCCCGAGCGCTGCAGGTCAGAGATCACCACGATCTCCGCTGCGGAGAACGGGGCATCGAGCAGCAACTGTCTCGCGACCCGCAGTGCAGGGGCGAGGCGAGTCCCGCGGGCGCGCGGGGTGATCCCGGTGAGCGCTCCCGTGGCCGCACCGCGATCGCCGGTGAGTCGCTGCCGCGTGTCCGCGTCATCGTCGTACGCCACCACTGCCACGCGATCATCCCCCTCGAGCTGGCCGATCGTGGCACGGGCCGAATCGAGCGCTCGCTGCCAGGTTCCCGCATAGCTCATGCTCAGCGAACGATCGATGAGCACCACGACCGCGCGACTGCGGCTGTCGGTACCCGCGACGTTTCGCGAGCGCAGCAGCGGCCTCGCAAAGGCCAATACGAGTAGGAGGAGGAGCAGCAGGCGCAGCAGCAGCAACGGCCAGTCACTCACCCGTTGCCGCTGTTCGGTACGGATGGTGAGCTGCTCCAGAAACATCAGCGACGGGAACGGCACCGGCTTGTCGCGATCACGGTGCCGCAAGTGCAACAACAGCGGGATGGCGAGTGCCGCCAGTCCGGCGAGAAAGGCCGAGGTGAGAAAGCCCATGGGTATCAGCCTCAGCGCACGCGGCCGCGCGTGAGCCGCGCGTCGAGATAGGCGTGCAGCGCCCGATCGAGCGGTTCGCTCGTGTCGAGCCGCACATAATCTGCCCCCGCGGCGGCAAAGCGCGACTGCAAGGCGTCGTGATGTGCGCGGACGAGCGTCTGGTACTTCTCGCGCAATGCACGCGGCTTGAGCGGCAGCAGGTTGCCACTCTCGGCGTCTTCGAACGTCGTGTCGTCATCGCCCGGCAACTCACGCTCGGCCGGGTCCACCACGTGGAACACGATCAGATCGTGCCCGTGCATGCGGAGCGCGTCCACGGCACGCCCCAACCCCTCCGGCTGTTCGTAACAGTCGGTGACGAGCACGATGATGCCCGTGCGCTGTGAGAGCAGCCCGATCTTCTCGATCGACGCCACGAGTTGACTTGGACCGCCGGCGTCGGTGGCCGCAAGCGTATGGAGCATGCGCTGCAAATGCCGAACGCTCGGCGGGATCACATCCACCAGCGACTGCGTGAAGGTGGCGAGCCCCACCCGATCGCCTTGCGCCTGCGACAACCACGCCAGGCTGGCTGTGAGCATGCGCGCGTACGCGAACTTCGTGACCGCACCGCTGCCGTAATTCATGCTGCCGGACGTATCCACCGCAAAGAGTACGCTCGCGTTGGTATCGGCGTCGTACTCCTTGATGTAAAAGCGGTCGGTGCGGCCATACACCCGCCAATCGATGCGACGGAGGTCGTCTCCCGGCTGATACGACCGATGCTCGGCGAAATCCAACGACGATCCCTTGCGCATCGAGCGATGCTGGCCGTGCATGAAGCCGTCCACGACCGTGCGCGCCAGCAGCGCGAGATCGGAGATCTTCGCGAGCAGGGCAGGGTCGAGAAACGCGGCGGGCGCGACAGGCACGGATCGTCCGGACGAGGAGTCGGTCAGAGCGACGAGCGGGGAACGGATACCGAGTCGAGCAAGCGCGCGACCATCGCATCGGTCGTGAACTTCTCCGACTGCGCCTGGAAGTTGACCAGCACCCGATGACGCAGCACCGGCCGTGCCAGCGCGCGGACATCCTCGAAGCTGGCGCTCGCCCGCCCCTGCAGCAGCGCGCGAGCCTTGGCACCCAGTACGAGCGCCTGTGCGGCACGCACGGAGGCCCCGTAGCTCACGTACTGCTTCACATAGTCGGGCGACGCCGCTTCGCTGGGGCGTGTGCACCGCACGAGCTTCACCGCGTAGCGTGTGACGGCGTCCGCAATGGGAAGGCGCCGCACCACGCGCTGGTACGCCAGAATCTCCTCCTTGCTCACCACGGGCTGCACGGCCTCCGGGGGCAGGGCGGTGGTCGCCTTCACTACGGCGACCTCGTCCTCCTCCGGCAGGTAGTCGAGCATGACTTCCAGCATGAAGCGATCGAGCTGCGCCTCGGGGAGTGGGTACGTCCCCTCGAGCTCGATGGGATTCTGCGTGGCGAAGACGAAGAACGGCTTGTCCAGGTCGTACGTGCGTCCCTGCACGGTCACGCGTCGTTCCTGCATCGCCTCGAGCAGCGCCGCCTGTGTTTTGGGCGGCGTACGGTTGATCTCGTCGGCGAGCAGCACATTCGCGAACACAGGCCCCGGCATGAAGGCGAGCCGCCGCTGCCCCGTAGCCGGATCATCCTGAATCACATCGGTGCCTGTCACGTCACTGGGCATCAGATCGGGCGTGAACTGGATGCGCGAGAACTTGAGATCGAGCGCTCTCGCGAGCGTGGAGATGAGCAGCGTCTTCGCGAGTCCGGGTACGCCAACCAGCAGACAGTTTCCGCCGGCGAAGAGGGCGACGAGCGCCTGCTCCACCACCGCGTCCTGCCCAACGATGACCTTTCGGAGTTCACTGGCGATACGTTGACCGGCACCCTGCAGGCGGTCGGCCAGCGCGGCATCGTCGAGCGAATCGAAATCCTGAAGCGGAGCGGTCACGCGAAGCCTCGTGGCAGGGAAGTGGCGAAGAGCAAGGACGGCATGTGAGCGTGCCTCATCGGGTCAGGGCATAAATCACGTAGTTCACACCCAGCTTGTACGCTTCGTTCGACATGTCCAGCGGGAACAGCCCCGTGTCGGAGAACTCCCACAATTCGGACAGGTCGTTGTTGTAGTTCGCGATCGCAAGCAGGCGCTTCTTCGGGTCGTTGTCCTCGAAGAAACCGTAGAACACGGACTTCAGTCCGTACATCGGGTGCGTGTAGTCGAGCGACCTGATCTTGTAGAACGCATCGAAGATCGGGTGCGTGAGATCCAGCGGAATGGCTCGTGCGTTCGGGAGCACCCGACGCATCTGGCTTTCGAAGTTGAACCAATGTTGCCCGGCAAAGTCGTCGAAGATGATGAAGCCGCCCTTCGCCAGATAATTCCGTAGCCCCAGTACTTCCTTGTCGTTGGGGCGCCAGAACCCCGGTTCTGCCATGTAGGCCACGGGGTACTTGCCCAACTGGGGGTCGTCCAGTGTGAGGATGTTGCTCGCCCCGAGTCGTACCCGCGCGGTCGAGAGCTCGCTCATGATCTTGGTGAAGTTCCGTTCTCCTCGCGGATAGTCGTGTGACCAGGGCAAGTCCCGGCCACCACGGAATCCGCTGCTGCTGCTGAAGTCGGGCATGATGTACTTCACGCGCACCCAGGTGAGGCGCCCATCGTACGCGACATTCGGCTCGAACTCCGGCGTGCCGCGACGGCGCTGGGCTTGCCCCGTTACTGGGGTCAGAGTGGTCATCAGCAGCGCGGCCAACGCGCAAAGCAATGGCAAAGCACGACGCATCATTGCACACCTCCTGTCTTTCGCAACTCCAGCAGGAGTTGCTGAGCGGCTTCGTAGCTGGGGGCTTCCTCGAGGAGGCTGAGCAGCTCCCGGCGGGCAGCGGTCGTGTCGCCGCCGGCGGCGAGAGCCCGGGCTAGTTCGAGGCGCGCTTCCATGAGGTCTGCCGGGCGCAAGGCGATGACGGCACGACGCTCACGGACCGCGCGCGCGTGATCGCCGAGTCGCGTGGACAGCGAAGCCAATACCTCGTGGTCACCGGCGGTATACGGCCAGATCCACAGAACGCGTTCCATGGCCGCTGCCGCTCCCGGCAGATCACCGCGTCGCTGGCGAAGCTCCGCCTCAAGCCGATTGGCCGCCAACGCCGTCTCGTCGCGCTCCGTGACCTCCGCGAGCATGTGCAGTGCCTGCGTCGTGTCTCGCGCCGCGAGCCCTGCCTGCGCGAGATACCACGCCGGCCCGTCATCGCCAGCGTACGACGGGAACATGCCTCTCGCCCGCTCCAGCATCACGCGCGCGGAGTCCGGTTTCGTCTCGAGCAGTCCCACCGCGACGCGCATCGTCATCACGAACGCGCCACCGGTGCTGTCGGCTCCCGATAGGCCAGCCAGCGCTTGCAGCTCCGTGGCGAACCGCTGCTGCAGCCACGCGTCGAACTGCGCATCCACTTGCGACATGGACAAACCGAGCACGCGTTGCATGGCGACCGGGGTGTCGGCGCCATCGCGATACGCCGTGAGCAACGCGGGCAGTGCCCGTGCCCCCTTCGTGAATTCCACCCATTCGCAGAAGAGCGACGCCTGGTAATAGCTGAATGACGTTTCTTCGGGGTAACGTGGCCGCATGAAGCCGTCGTTCAGCTGGCTTACGCTTCGTACGCGACCCGCCCGGTACGCCAGCATCCACGGCAGCGTGGTGCGCGCCCCCCACCCAACATTGGCCCGCCGCTCTTCGAGTACGCTCAACCCCTCGGAGAGCCACCGCGGCACCCGGTGCGCCGACGCCCCGAGCGTGAAGGCGTGCGTGAGCTCGTGCCATGCGGTACTGCCGTAGTTGAAGGCGCCCTGTTCGCGGGCGTTGGGCGTATCCATGGCAAGCAGGCTGCCGAAACTCACACCGAGGGCGCCAAGTCCCAGCAGCCCCACGGTGCGCACGGAGAAGTCCGCATGCTGCCGGAAGAACTCCAAGCGCACCGGCGTGGGCGCGCGATAACCGTAACGCACCGCGAGCGAGTCGTACGCCCGTTCGAGCAACGGGATGATGTACAGCGACAACAGCTCGGCGTCGTCCGCCGGTGCGACCACTTCGAACCGCCCCCGCGTCACCGTGCGGAAGCGTCGCATCTTGTCGAGCAGATCGAGCGTATTCTTGTGCCACAGGTTGAACGGGTCGAGCGCGAACGCGCGCTCCACCGATGCCCGGCCGCCGCTCATGTCACCAAGCCGCAACTGATTGGTGCCCAGGACACCGAGCGCGTGGGCCGACGCACTGTCGAGCCGCACGGCCTCAGCCGCCAACCTCACCGCCTCAGCGTAGCGACGCTGTCGCACCGCCGCCTCGGCGAGTCCCGCGAGAAACGCCGATGGCTGAGGCTGTAGCGCGGTCGCGGCGCGCAGGGCGCGACGGTAGGTCACCGAGTCGCCGGTCAGCCACGCTGAGGCTCCCAGAACCGACCATCCGTCCATGCGGGTACTGTCGGCGCGAATGGCCCGCTCCGCCAACGCGTTGGCCGAATCGAAGGCCTCTGCATCGAGGTGCAGGCGGGCGATGTAGGTGAGAGCCTCGGGATGGGCAGGCGCCGCGGCCAGCGCTTTCCGTGCGCTGGTCATGGCCGAGCCTTTGCCTTCGAACTCCTCCACCCGGGCGAGTCCCAGCAGGGCCTCCACGTCGGTGGGTGCCCGCTTCAGAACCAGTT
>Ga0315900_10010173_pt1 | contig 11833 bp, 15 predicted proteins | sample LakEriMetagenome_FD_203521 | JGI IMG/M metagenome (GOLD analysis project Ga0315900, IMG submission 203521) | Freshwater fungal communities from buoy surface, Lake Erie, Ohio, United States - Buoy 12 MA114 | ecosystem: Environmental > Aquatic > Freshwater > Lake > Lake biofilm | place: USA: Lake...
GACGACCGGAAAGTAGGTGTCCGCCGACGGTCGGGCGATCCACAGGCCAGGGGGATCGGCCGCGCACGTTCCCGCCGGCGAAATGGCGAAAATACCGGAATCGCGCGCAACCTCTTCGGCGACAAGGGTTTGATTTTCACCGGCCCCGCCGGATCGAAAATCGGCGGAAATGCAGAAAGCCGCCTGCGGCCCCGACCCGTCCCGCGATTTCTGGATTTTCTCCGATTTTCGCCAGATCGGCCGCCGGCAAAAATCGCCGGCCGCAAACGGCCATTCCGCAGGGGTTTCCGCTACCTCGGCTGCGGCGGGCGGATTTTTTCCGTTTTCTGCGCCGCCCCCTCGGGGAACATTTCGCAGGCCGGCGGAAGGACGTTCACGTCCTCGCCGTCCCGGCCGGTCGGCTTCCATGCTTTCGGCGGCCGACCCCGGCCGGCCGGGGCCGGGTCTGCTCGATCGAGGAACCCTTTGTCCTCGAGTTCGGCAAGGTAGGCGTTTGTCGTGGACTGCCCCGCCTTCAACCGGCGGCGCACGTCCTTCGCCGAGAACGGGGCGGGCATGGGGTCGATCGGGTCGTCCACCTCGGCGAGCAGCCGATCGAGGAACCGCCGCGCCGGGTCCGACAGGGACTCGCCTATCGTCCGTGACAGCGGACCCGACAGCAGCCGAGCCGCGACCGCGTAGTCCGCCGGCTCGGCGATCAGCCGCCCGTCCTGGTCGGTCTTCCGCTGCCGTTGGTGCAGCAGCGCCGAGGTCTGCACGATCGCGAGCAGTTGCGGATAGGCGCGGCGACACTCGACCCGATCCGAAAACAGCTCGAACAGCTCGGCGAGCCGCTCGGCGAACGGAATGACGATCGCCCGCCGCTCGAGCAGCCGCTGTAGGGCGCGGTGCAGCGCCACGACCCGAGGACCTTCCGACCGTACCTTCCCGCTCGCGATCATCGCGTGCAGCCGCATAACGCGCATGGTCTGCGATCGCCGTTCGTCGGTCGTGAGCAAAACGCAGCGGTTCCGGTCTTCGTCAAAAATGTTCGCCGAGGTCGTGGATTCGACAAACGCGATCGGTCCTTCCTGCTCGATCGTCACGGTCTGGATTTCCCCGCCGACCTTCATCGGCATCATCTTCGTGAGCCGACCCGCCGAAAGCATTTCCCGCATCGCCCGCGTAGCCTCGGCTTTGTCGTCGTTCTCGAGCCGCGACCGCTCGCCCGCCACGACCCAACGGTGCGACAGGCTTCCCGGTCGGGCATGGAATAGGGCTTGCGGGGTCATTTGGGTCGCGTGAACGATCGCCTCGGGCGGGAACAGACTCGCCACCTTTTCGATCGGGTAGGACTTCCCGCTGCTCGATTGCCCCTGGACGATCGCGGCGAGGGGGCGGGGCAGTAGCCGCGAGGTCCCGACCAGATACAGCGTCAGCCGCAGATCATGTTCCCCAGCGACCCCGGCCGCTTCGATATCGGCTTCGATCCGGTCGATCAGCGCCGGGTCCTCGAGCAGCCGCGCGGCTTCCGCCTGCACCTCGGGGTCGGTCTGCTCGAGGGCGGCGCGGGTCTGCTCGGCGAGGTCGTCCGCCGGCGCGGTGTCCGGCTCGGGTTCGTTTCCTCCGGATCGCTCATTCGTGCCGCGCAGTAGGTAGGCGTCTACTTCCTCGGCGGGAATCCCGTGTTCCTCGGCGACTCGCGCCGCGTATTCGTCCCGCTTGGATTTCTTCCCGAGGTCGATGGTATCGGTGTCGATCAGCCGCTCGCCGTCTTCCTCGAGGGCGAACACTTTGATCAGGGTTCGCATTTGCTTACCGACCGGCTCGAATTGGAATTTGACCGGCGCGGCTGCGGTGTTCTCGGACGTGCTCATTCAGACTTCCTTTCGGGGTTGTCGGGGTCGGCGGCTTCCTGCCGTCGGTCCAATGGAAGGGTCGTTTTTTGAAGGTGTCTCGGGTCGGGCGAGGGTGCGATCGGGCTTCTAATCGCAAGTGGTGAGGTCGTTTTCGGACTTCGACCCCGGTTCGTTGTCGGTTTCGCGGGAAACCCCGGCCCGCCGCAGAACGGCTTGGGACCGCTCGATTTCTTCCGTCACCGCCGCGCAAGCCTCGGAACCGCCGAGGTCCCGCAGCCGATCCCACAGTTCGGAATCGAACGTGAACGTCTGCGGCAAATGCTGCCGGCGGATCGCGTGCGACAGGACCGCCACGACCGCTTGCCGCAGCCGGCCGGCGAGGTCCTCGGGCAGATCGTGCGCCGGCTTGTCATTCTTTCCGTTCACGGTCGCACCTCCCTTGCTTGCCGGCGAGCGTTCCTCGCCAGATCGTGAAACCCCGCCTGCATGAATTGGCGAGCCGCGCCCCGCAGCGCCGCTTCCCGCTGCCGACCGTGCAGCCGGTCGGCTTGTTGCAGATCAGCCGTCACCCGTGAAAGGTGTCGGCGGCTTCGAAGGGTCAGCCGTTCGACGTTCACGACCGGACCGCCTTCCTGCCGGCAGTCCACCGGCTCGAGCGAATCGTCCGGATTGGGTTCGTCTTCGCTGGCGCCGCCGTCCCCGGCGGGGGCGGGCGGCGGCGAGGGTCCCGCATCGGTGCAGGCTTCACGTCCTGCCGATCGACCGCCGGCTCGAGCAGTTCGGCATCCGACAGGAACGACCGCCGGAAGGATTCGAACGAACCGACAGCGCCGCCGCCCGCCGCCGCGTAGGCGATCACAGCAGCAGCGGTCGCCCCCGCGCACCTCGGCGCGGCTTCCTCGGCTTGCTCGAGCCGTTGGCAAGCCGAATCGACAAGCCGTTCGATCAGCCGGCGGTCGTCTGCCCCGACAGGTCCGTACTGGCGGACCATGGCGAGAACCTTCCCGCCGAGGTCGATTCGCCGCATTTGCTCGGCGAGTGTCCGTGCCGGCTTGGGGCGGCCGGCCCCGCCGCCCGGCGCGGCTTCAAGACCGTAGAAATCCAGGGCGGATTCGACCGCGGTTTGCAGCGCCGGATCGGCGCAGTAGGTTCCAAACATTCGAACCCGCCTCCAGGTCGGGTTTCCGCGAGCCGCCGGGGCCTAATCCGGCGGCTCGCAGCATTTACAGGGCTAGGGGTTCACGTCCTCGGGTTCCTGGTCTTGCTCGAGCCGCTGCGGTCCTCGCCGCGCTCGGCGATCCACCGGGCCAGCGCCGAGGCGCGGTAGCGAACCGATCGTCCGACCCGCACCTCGGGCGGCCGGTCCTCACGTCCTTCCCACTTCCAGCGGGCGAGGGTCTGCGGCTGAAAGCCGAGTACCTCGGCGGCTTGCTTCCGGGTCAGCAGCCGGTCTTCCGTTGCTGCGGTCATGCGTCACGTCCTTTCTGGTTCGTGTCTGTCGCACGTCGTCCGCGACGGACGATCACTTGCGACGGCACGAAACCTATGGGCGTTGAAACGCTTTGAAAACGACACGACAGGAAGCCGTGTCGAGTGATTCGACACGACAGGAAGCCGTGTCGAGCGGCGAGAGAAGCCGCTTTTTCAGCCGTTATATTTCCGAACGATTCGTCCTACGCTGCCTTCATCCATCCCGAATTCCCTGCCGATCCGCAGGTATCGAGCGGTCGCTTTCGGGATCGTCTTTCGCAGTTCCTGGAACCGTTTGCAGATCGCCTTGTGTTGCGGTGCGGCTTTCTTGTGGGTCGCCGCGGCGCCTTTCTTGCGCCCGCGGTCCATTCTTTCGCGGATCGACAACCCCTCGGGGGCGATTTTCAGTTCATCGGCATACGTCAACATCGCCAGCATGAACCCATGCCGGAAGCATTCCTCCAGGGACTTCCGAATCGTGCCGCGCGTCGGATCCGTGCCCGGCTGCTGCGCGCTCGCCGTCCGTTTCTCGATGAGTTCTTCTTCGAGCGAGACGTAGAAATCGACAGCCCGCTCGAGGTCGGGGGGTGTAGGGATTCCTTCATGGGACAGGGCTTCGCTAATGCAGTGTGGGAAATCAAAACAGCAGTCCCCGACAAGGGAAAACATCCCGTCTTTCGTCATGCGGACAAGCGGTTTCCCGGTTGTTCGATCGAAAATGATGAGCGATTCGGTGTTGCCGCCATCCCCCAAGGTCCCGACTATCTCGCCGGTTCGCGAGTCACGAACGTGAATCGTTCGTGCGTCAAGATTCCCGAACGATACCTCGCCATGGCCGAGCGCCTTGGGTGCGATCACCGCCGCCGGCTTTTTCGCCGTCTTCCGCTTCGTCGGCTTCCGATTCACGGGTGCCCCTTCCGTTTCTTTCCCTTCCCTTCGGATTCGTCCTTGCGCCTCTGGCGGTCAGCCTGCACGACCGACCGCATAGCGTCCGTCGCACGTTCGACGGATTGCCGCACCGGGTCCAGGGTCAGCCGCGCGTAGACCGCCGTGGATCGCGTGTTCCGGTGTCCGAGGCTTTTCCCGATCAGCAGTTCGGACGAACCGTGCGCGGCTTGCCACGACCCGAACGTGCGCCGCAGATCATGCAGCCGCACGTCCGTGAACCCCGCAGCCGTGAACACCTTCGCCACGGGTTTCCGAATGTCGGTCAGGTGTCCGTGTCCGTGTCGGCCGGGGAACACCCATTCGCGCCGGCCGGCGGCGACCGCGCGCGACCGGATCACCTCCACCGCCTCGGCGACCAGGGGAAGGTGAACCGGCGACCCGTTCTTCGAATCGCTCGCCGGGATCGTCCAGACCGCTCGGGCGAGGTCCACGTCCGCGAACCTCATTCGCAGAATCGCCGTCTTCCTCGCGCCGGTCAGCAGGGCGAGCCGCAGGAAATCGGCGATCCGCACGTCCTCGGCAGCGTCGATCGCGTCGAACAGCCGGGGAAGTTCTTCCGTCGTCACGAATCGTTCGCGTTCCTGCTCGGGGAACGGCTTCACCTTCCGCACCGGGTTCCCGCCGGGGAAATCGAAATCCTCGATCGCCACTTCGAACAGCCGGTGCAGGACCCCTCGCCAGCGGTTCGCCAGATACGTTCCGTTCGTCTTCCCAAGCCGGCGGTGCATTTCGAGAACGTCCAACTTCGTCACGGCCGAAAGCCTGCGGGACTTCCAGGTCGGGGAGTTCGCCTCGAACAGCCGTTCCATATGCGCCCACGTCCGGCAGTTCGGCTTCCAGTGATGTTCGACCGTGTGGGCGAGGACTTCCCCGAGGGTCGGGTCGGTCCGGTCGGGTTGCCGGCGGCGGCGCCGCTCGGCGTTCGGGTCGCGCCCCTCGGCGATTTCGCCGGCGGTTTTCTGCACCATCTTCCGCGCGGCTTCCGGGGTCAGATCCGGGTAGCCGCCGAGGCGGACGCGGCGCGGCCGGCCGTTCACCTTGCGGTAGAGGTAGAAGGACCGGGCGCCGCTCGAGGTCGTCTCGAGGTAGAAGCCGCGCACGTCCTGGTCGAAGACGATGGTGCGGCCGGCAGCAGGAACCGGAATCGCGTCGATCGTCCGTTTGGTCAGCCGCTTGCGGGTCGGCGGGGTCCGCTTTCCCCGGTTCGGATTCGTCGTCATGGGGCGTTCCCTCGGGGGGCTGCGAATCCCTCGGCGCTACCTCGGCGCTACCGTAGGATTCAACTCGGGTCCACGAACGTCAACAAATGTCCATGCCCAAATATCGCCGTTTTCGCCGGGGGAATCAACAGAAAAGCCGCCCCGAGGGGGTGCGGTTCAATGTCCGTCAACCGACCCCGAAATCTGGTTTGGGACCAAGAGGTCGAGAGTTCGAATCTCTCCGCCCCGATTGACGGTTTTGTCCGAAGAAAACGCGTTTTGTGGGTCTGGTTTAAAGGCCGGCGATCCGGCCGAAAAACCGCTCGGCGCTACCCCGGCGCTACCGCAGGGACGATTTCGACGGCCGGAAGTTCGGCTTCCCGGCCCCGGCTTCCCGCAGCCGGCCGGCCCCGTCCGCAGGCCCCTAGCCGCCCCCTAGGCGGCCGCTCGCCCGTCGCCCGGGTCGCTCGCCCCCTGGCCCTGCCGGCCGGCCCCGAGGCCCCGCCAATGCCAGCCCGGGGGGGGTCGTTCGGTCTGGGCGCGTGAAATACTTTTTCCCGGCCCCGCGTGCCATCCTCGCGTAAAAACGTCGTCCAGTGCAGGGGGGTTTGTAGACTGCTCGCCGAGGTGAACCGCATGGGACGACGTGGACCGCAGCCGAAACCCCGGCTGCTCGATATGGACCGCGACCAGGACCCCGTGTTCCCCACGCCGCCGCCCGAGGTCGCGGGATCGCCCCACGCGCTCGAGGTCTGGACCCGCACGGTTTCGGCCATGCGCGGCATGGGAACATGGTCGGAAGCCGATTCCGCGACCGTCGCCCGCTATGCGGTCCTGCACGAAATGCACCGCCGCTACGCGGCCGAATGTCTCGCCGGCGGGGACGTGATGGAAACGAAAACCGGGTACCGATCCCCGACCCCAGCGGCGACCATGTTCGTCAAACTCTCGGCTTCCCTGCTCGCCACGGAAAAGGCCCTCGGGTTGCCGGCGGGGGTGCGGAAGGAAATGCCGGCCCCGCCATGGTCAAACCACGCCAGCCTCACCAAATGGCTGCTCGAGGACGATTAGCCGCGCGGCCGGCGGGTCCTTCCACGCTCGAGCCGCGCTCGTCCCGGCTGCGAAATCCCCGATAGCAGACAGACTTTCTTGCGTGGGTCCTTCCGGCTGCGCCGCCGCGCCCGCCTCGGCTGCGAACACCCCCGGCCGGAAGACTCCATGCGCGCCCCGACCAGGACAAACAACGGCGCGAGTCTCCCCGCCGGCGAAATGGAGAAAATCCGAAAACCGACCGCAAACCCTTCGCCGACAAGGGTTTGATTTTCACCGGCCCCGCCGGATCGAAAATCGGCGGAAATGCAGAAAGCCGCCTGCGGCCCCGACCCGTCCCGCGATTTCTGGATTTTCTCCGATTTTCGCCAGATCGGCCGCCGGCAAAAATCGCCGAACGGAAACGGCCATTCCGCAGGGGTTTCCACTACCTCGGCTGCGGCGGACGGATTTTTTCCGTTTTCTGCGCCGCCCCCTCGGGGAACATTTCGCAGGCCGGCGGAAGGACGTTCACGTCCTCGCCGCCCCGGCCGGTCGGCTTCCATGCTTTCGGCGGCCGGCCCCGGCCGGCCGGGGCCGGGTCTGCTCGATCGAGGAACCCTTTGTCCTCGAGTTCGGCAAGGTAGGCGTTTGTCGTGGACTGCCCCGCCTTCAACCGGCGCCGCACGTCCTTCGCCGAGAACGGGGCGGGCATGGGGTCGATCGGGTCGTCCACCTCGGCGAGCAGCCGATCGAGGAACCGCCGCGCCGGGTCCGACAGGGATTCGCCGATCGTCCTCGCCAGCGGACCCGACAGCAGCCGCGCCGCGACCGCGTAGTCCGCCGGTTCGGCGATCAGCCGTCCGTCCTGGTTCGTCTTCCGCTGCCGTTGGTGCAGCAGCGCCGAGGCTTCGACCAGGGATAGCAGCATGGGGTAGGCGCGACGACATTCGACCCGATCGGCGAACACCTCGAGCCGATCGGCGAGCCGCTCGGCGAACGGAATCACGATCGACCGCCGCTCGAGCAGCCGTTGCAGGGCATGGTGCCGCGCCACCGCCTGCGATTCGTCCGGCCGAATCTTCCCGCTCGCCACCGCCGCCAGCCGCCGCATGATCGTCTTCGTCTGCGACCGCCGTTCGTCCGTGGACAGCATGATGCAGCGGTTCGCGTCTTCCTCGAACACCCGCGCCGAGGTCGTGGATTCGACAAACGCGATCGGCCCTTCCTGCTCGATCGTCACGGTCTGGATTTCGCCGTCCACCTTCGCCGGCATCATCTTCGTCAGCCGGCCGGCCGACAGCATTTCCCGCAGCGCCCGCGTAGCCTCGGCTCGGTCGTCGTTCTCGATCCGCGACCGCTCGCCGGCCACGACCCAACGGTGCGACAGGCTTCCCGGCGGCGCGTGGAACAATGCCTGCGGGGTCATTTGCGTGGCGAGGACGACCGCCTCGGGCGGAAACAACTTCGCCACCCGTTCGACGGTGAAGGACTTCCCGCTGCTCGATTGCCCCTGGACGATCGCCGCGAGGGGCCGGGGCAGTAGCCGCGAGGTCCCGACCAGATACAGCGTCAGCCGCAGATCATGTTCCCCGGCGACCCCGGCCGCTTCGATATCGGCTTCGATCCGGTCGATCAGCGCCGGGTCCTCGAGCAGCCGCGAGGCTTCCGCCTGCACCTCGGGGTCCGTCTGCTCGAGCGCGGCGCGGGTCTGCTCGGCGAGGTCGTCTTCCGGCAGCGGCGGCGGCGGTTCGTTCGCGGCGGACCGCTCGTTCGTGATTCGCAGCAGTTCGGCTTCCACGTCCTCGGCGGGGATCCCGTGTTCCTCGGCGAGCCGCGCCGCGTAGTCGTCCCGCTTGGTTTTCTTCCCGAGGTCGATCGTGTCGGTGTCGATCAGCCGCTCGCCGTCGAACACCCGCAGGACCGTTTGCAGGCCCTTGCCGCGCGGCGACCAGCGGAAATCGAGAGGCGCGGCGGCGATGTTCTCGGGGTCGATTGCGGGGTCGATCATTCGTGAATCCTTCCACGGGTTCGGGGACCACGACGTGCAGCCGTTGGTCCAAGGGACGGGGGCAAAAATCGGACGTGTCTCGGGTCGGTCGGCGCGGCGATCGGGCGTCTAATCGCAAATGGTGCGGCCGTTTTCCGGCTTCGCCTCTGGTTTCTGGTCGGTGTCGCTCGAAATCTCATTTCGCCGCAGCAGTGTTCGCAGCCGCTCGAGTTCGACCGACACGGCCATGCAGGCTTCCTCGCCGCCGAGGTCCCGCAGCCGGTTCCACAGTTCCGAATCGAACGTGAACCCCTGCGGCAAATGCTGCCGGCGGATCGCATGGGATAGGACCGCGACCAGCGCCAGCCGCAGCCGGCCGGCGAGGTCCTCGAGGTCCTCGGCTCGCCGCTCGGCGGCGGCGACCCGTTCGCCGAGGTCCTCGGCGTCCGTCCGCACGTCCTCGAGCCGCTTGTCCACGTCGTCCGCTTGGGATTCCAGGGACCGCAGCCGGCGAGCAGTCCGGCCCACGGACCGCACGACCGCCGCCTCGAACGAATCGTCATTCCTCATTTCGCACCTCCCCGCGCTCGCCGGCGCACGTCCTTCGCCAGATCATGAAACCCTGCCTGCATGAAATGGCGAGCCGCGCCCCGCAGGACCGCTTCCCGCTGCCGACCGTGTAGCCGGTCGGCTTGTCGCACGTCCGCTTCGACCCGGGCGAGGTGTCGCCCCAGGGCGGACCGCGTGTTCCTCAATCGGGCCGGTGTCATTCCTCCACCTCCCATTCCGTTCCTTGCGGACCGTTCGCAGTCTGTCGGACGACCATGCGGATCCGTTGGTGAGCAAACCAGCGGTAGGGTTTCGTGGCCCGCCGCAATTCAGCCGGCGACGGATCCGAAACGATCCCCATAGCGCCGCAGTCGCACCGAACCAGCAGCGCCGGCCCCGTGTCCTCGATCGCTCCATCCGGCTTCACAACGTGAAACCTCCCGATCCGCAGCGCCACCCGCCATTCGTGAAGGTGCGAATACGAAACTCCCGACAGGTCAATTTCCTTTTCGTTCACGACCGCACCTTCCTTCCCGCGCCGGTCCACCGGCTCGAGCGAATCGTCCTGGTCGGGTTCGTCTTCGCCGGCGCAGCCGTCCCCGGCGGGTTCGGCCGGCGGTGCGGGTTCGTCGTCAGCGGTGAAGGCTTCACGTCCTGCCGGTCCACGACCGGCGCGGCCGGACGCTCGAGCAGTTCGGCGTCCGACAGGAACGAACGGCGGAAGGAATCGAACGACCCGACAGCACCGCCGCCAGCCGCCGCGTAGGCGATCACCGCAGCAGCGCTCGCCCCCGCGTACCTCGGCGCGGCTTGCTCGGCTTGCTCGAGCCGTTGGCAAGCCGAATCGACAAGCCGCTCGATCAGTCGGCGGTCGTCCGCCCCGACCGGACCTTGCCGTCCGACATGGGCGAGAACCTTCCCGCCGAGGTCGATTCGCCGCATTTGCTCGGCGAGCGTCCGCGCCGGCTTGGGGCGGCCGGCCCCGCCGCCCGGCGCGGCTTCCAGACCGTAGAAAAACAGGGCGGATTCAACCGCCTTTTGCAGCGCCGGATCGGCGCAGTAGATTGCCAACATTCGACCCGCCTCCACGGGTTCACCGCGACCCCGCCGAATCTCACCCCGGCGGGGTCGCAGCGTTTCTAGGGGTTCACGTCCTCGGGTTCCTGGTCCTGCTCGAGCCGTTCCGGTCCTCGCCGCGCTCGGCGATCCACCGGGCAAGTTCGCTCGCGCGGTACCGCACCGCACGACCGACCCGAACCTCGGGCGGACGATCCTCACGTCCCGCCCACTTCCACCGGGCGAGGGTCTGCGGCTGGAAGCCGAGAACCTCGGCGGCTTGCTTCCTGGTCAGCAGCCGGTCTTCCGTTGCTGCGGTCATTCGTCACGTCCTTTCGGGTTCGTGTCCGTCGCACGTCGTCCACGACGGACGATCACTTGCGACGGAATGAAACCTATGGACGTTGACGTGCTTTGAAAACGACGAACCGAAGGGTTCGTCGTGCGAAATGACAAACCGCAGGGTTTGTCGTCCGCCGCATGATGCAGCGGTTTTTCAGTCGAGATCGGCTTCGTTCACGATCCGCGCGACGTGGCGTTCCGAGATTTCGAGTTCACCGGCGATTTTCAGATACCGCACGGTTTTCTTCGGAACCGTCTTCCGCAGTTCGCGGAACCGTTTGCAGACCGCTTTCCGCAGCGGTTCGGCTTGCTTGCGCCGTGCGGCTGCACCTTTGCTTGCCGCTTCCCGTAGGCCCTCGAGCAGCGGCGCGGCTTCCGCGTTATTTTTCAGATCGTTCGAATGATGGACCAGGGCGAGGTAGAAGCCGTCCCGAAAAGCACACTGCAAACCTCCCCGAATAAGCCGCGATATGTCCTGGTGAATCGCTTCCAGTTTCTCGGTTCCGTCAAAATCCGAAACGATATCCCCATACACCCCATGAAAAACGTCTTCCGCGTAGTGTTCGACCGCTTCCTCGAAATCGGGCGGTAGCGGAATCCCGTGAACGACGGTTGTGGGAGCGAATCGGCTTGCCGGCCGAATCTTGCCCGTCGCAGTCCGCTCGAGGACTTGCATGGCGTGCGGCGGAAGATTCGGAAGGTTGTGGCGCTTGCCCACGAAATCCTCGGGGACGGCCGGACGAAATCCGCCCTTCACGGAATCGAGGACCCGGGTGCGGCCGATCGCGGGAATCGTGAAGGGTGGGCGCAGCGGTTTCGATGCCACGGCCGGCGGCGTCTTCCTGGTCTTCCGTCCGGCTTTCTTCCGCTTCATTCGTGGCCCTTCCGTTTCCGCTTGGGTTCGTTCTTCCGCCGCTCGCGGTCAGCCTGCACGACCGACCGCATAGCGTCCGTCGCCCGTTCGACCGACTCCCGCACCGGGTCCAGGGTCAGCCGCGCGTAGACCGCCGTGGACCGCGTGTTCCGATGCCCGAGGGACTTCCCGATCAGCAGTTCGGACGAACCGTTCGCCGCTTGCCACGACCCGAACGTCCGCCGCAGATCATGCAGCCGCACGTCCGTGAAACCCGCCGCCGTGAACACCTTCGCCACGGGTTTCCGAATGTCGGTCAGGTGTCCGTGTCCATGCCGGCCGGGGAACACCCATTCCCGCCGGCCGGCGGCGACCGCCCGCGATCGAATCACTTCCACCGCCTCGGCGACCAGGGGAAGGTGAACCGGCGATCCGTTCTTCGAATCGCTCGCCGGGATCGTCCAGACCGCTCGGGCGAGGTCCACGTCCGCGAACCTCATTCGCAGAATCGCCGTCTTCCTCGCGCCGGTCAGCAGGGCGAGCCGCAGGAAATCGGCGA
>Ga0315900_10010174_pt1 | contig 11833 bp, 9 predicted proteins | sample LakEriMetagenome_FD_203521 | JGI IMG/M metagenome (GOLD analysis project Ga0315900, IMG submission 203521) | Freshwater fungal communities from buoy surface, Lake Erie, Ohio, United States - Buoy 12 MA114 | ecosystem: Environmental > Aquatic > Freshwater > Lake > Lake biofilm | place: USA: Lake...
CACTCTTAGCTCTTGGCCCATTGTCTCTGAATTCAGAGAAAGCTTCCTGAATACTTCCGTTTCTAATTCTATAATCTGGATCATTTCTAACTTCTGCAAATCTTGATGTAGAAACTTCTACTGGTAACCAATCTTGTCCGACTTTTTGATCCATTAAGATCTTAGTTCCCATTCTAAGAATATTGTCATCCCAGTCAAAAGCGAAATATCTAAGTTCAAAAATTTCCTGAATTTGTGATTCTGATTCAAAAACTCTTTTAATTCTTATCATTTTATTTTATTCTATTTTTTAAATTAAAAAAGGTGAGTCAAAAGAATTTTCAACCCACCTTTTTTTATTTTACCATCTTCTATATCTGTTTTTGAAGAAAGAGTTGAATGATTCTAACTGAGCTTCTTTCTGACCCTGTGCTGGTTTCTGAGCTTGTGCTTGAGAACCTTTTTGAGCTTGTGCTTGAGAACCTTTCTTCATCATTGGCATTTCATCTTCATCATCTTCTTCCTCATAATCTTCCATTTCATCCATATCATCTTCTTCATCTTCGAAATCCTCTTCATCGTCCATGTCCTCATCTTCCATGTCTTCATCATCTTCGAAATCCTCTTCATCGTCAAATTCTTCCATGTCTTCATCGTCCATGTCCTCATCTTCCATGTCTTCATCATCTTCGAAATCCTCTTCATCGTCAAATCCTTCCATGTCTTCATCGTCCATGTCTTCATCTTCAAACTCAGATTCGTCTCCGCTTAACTCAAATTCTTCAATGACTTCACCATCTTTTTCTGCAAAAACAGTGACTACACCATTTGCTTCTTCAATTGTTATTTCATAACCATTAACTTCTATTGTTGTTTTCATGATATTATCAATTTTTTTTATTTATATATTAAAAAAATAAAGTCAATTTTTAATTTTTCAACTTTTTTATTTTACAATTAAAAAAAAACTATTAACCGAAATACTAATATAATCTAAAAATTGAATATCATGCACGATTTTGAAAAATACCTTAAATCATCTAATGTAAATTATTCACATTATGAACATTACAGGAGAATGATCAATTTAAGTAATCCTATTTTTGCAATGGATAATGTAAGTGTTTTTTCGAAATTATTTACTCAGCGAATTTTAGTTCTTACTGGTGATGTTGATGATTATATTTGTGATTTACTTAAAGCACAACTACTCTATCTTGAATCTGAGAGCGATGATGATATTACTCTACAAATAAATTCTGGTGGTGGATCAGTCTACGCTGGTCTTGGTTTACTTGATACTATGGAATATGTTAAACCAGATATAATTACTATTAATACAGGTTTAGCAGCATCAATGGCTGCAGTTCTTCTTTGTTCTGGAACCCAAGGTAAAAGAAAATCTTTGAAAAGAAGTAGAACTATGATTCATCAACCAATGGCTGGATTCCGAGGGTTTTTACAAGCATCGGATATTGAAATAGACGCAAAACAAATGAATTCTATCAAAAAAGAATTATTACAGATAATTTCTGATAGAACAGGTCAGGACTACGACAAAGTACAAAAAGATTCTGATAGAGACTATTGGATGAATTCAGATGAAGCTCTAAACTATGGAATGATTGATGAAATTATTGGTAAAAAATCAGGAAAATAACTTTATTGTCAAATTCAGAAGTTCTTGTATTTTTTTGACTTCTCTTAAATCTAAAACCTTAGCAGTGATGAATTTCTCACCTAGGGTTTTGGCTTTCAATAATCTGTGATTGCCATCGATTATTCTTGAAAATTCACCATCTAAATCTCTACAAATTATTATTGGAAAACTTAAATCAGATTCATCTGATCTTTCTTTAGTCACTTTATTGAGTTTCTCTTTATGAACACATAGATTCCAGATATCATCTATCGGAATTTCAACTTTTTCCGAATTTAATTTTTCCATTAAATTCTCAAGTTCTAAAATTCCGATAGTTTTATCTTTTCCAATTGTCCAAGATGTTTTTACCCAATCTTCAAAACCGGAACTCTCGAAAGTCGAAAACTTTTTCATTTTTTGTTTTTCTTAGAAGGTTTATCTTCCTTGGATTTCTCTGACTTTACATCTGACTTAGTTTTTTCAGCAGGTTTGCTAGTTTGATTTTTAACTTCAGCTTTTTTAGAAGAGGATTTATCTTTTTTAGATTCTGATTTTTTATCCTTCTTTCCTTTTTCAGTTTTTTCAGTTCCTCGGGAGTTTTCATCAACTGACATTATTTTTTCTACCACACTTTCCTCAGCAGTAATTGTTGATTCGATATCAATTTGTTCAACCGATTCTTGCGCTGGGGTTTCTTCAACTGTTTCGACTACTTCTTGAGTAATTGACTCTTCAATCGATTCTTCAATAACAACTTCTTCTTTAATGGTTTCAACAGTTTCTTCTTTCGAAACAACTTCTTCTTTTTCAATTTTAGTATCTTCATTTTTCTTCTTTCCAAAACCGAAAAGATTTTTAACTCTATCAAAAAATTTCATATATTCAATTTTTTTCTTTTATATATTAAGTTCATATAGTCCGTTTCTTTAATTTAGAAACATTTTCGAAAAAATAATATATAATTTATATGAATTTTAGATATGACCCTACATCTGAAAAATTAATTGTTTCTACAGCAACAAGAGTTGAATATCACCAAATAAAAATTTGGCTGACAAGGAAAACCAAAGGTTGGAGGTTTTTACCTGCGGTCAAAATGGGTGTTTGGAACGGTGACGTTTCCTATTTCGATAATGGTAAAGTAAATTTAGGTCTTTGGAAAGAATGTCTCAAAGCCTGTAATGAAATAGGTGTTCCTTTCAAAATTGATAACAAAGAAGAATTTCCAATAGATAGAAGTGTAACTTTAGAAGCAGTTCAAGATTTTTGTGTCGACTTTTTCAGAAATCATAAAGTTAAAAATAAAAAAACTGAAGAGTGGCATACATTTATGCCCTATGACTATCAAATAGAAACAGTTTATAAAATTCTCAAAAACAGATATTGTATGGTTGAAATCGCTACGAGTGGTGGTAAATCACTAGTAATTTCAACACTTATATTCTATATTTTAGAAAATATTAATCCAGATGCAAAGTTTTTAATTATTGTTCCATCTATAACACTTGTTACACAATTTTATGATGAAATAAAAAAATATTACTATGGTGAAAATCAGTTAGATAATATTTTCGATTGGAAAATAGAAATTGAATTAGAGAACGGAATTATTTTACAAAAGAATCCAAATGAAACTATACAAACCGAAAATAGAGGTGAAATAAATATTCAAGATTTAAAAGAAAAGGATAATATCGGCGAGAAGATAAAAAGAATAACCAAAGTCAAATCTGAAGCACCAATTAGACTTGAAGAAATAATGAGTGATAGACCCAGAAAACCTATCAACGAAAATCCTAATATCTATATTTCCACCTATCAATCTTTGGAAAAATATCCAAAAGAATTTTTCCAACAGTTTCATACAGTTGCTTGCGATGAAGCACACGGATGTAAAAGCGCCACACTATTATCAATTCTCAAGAAAACATTTGGACACGCCTACAATCGTTTTGGTGTAAGTGGAACATTTCCATCAGATGATTCACTTGAAATACTTTCTATACAATCTGTGTTAGGACCAAAAGTAACGCAAATTGAAGCAAAAAAGTTAGTCGAGATGGGAACGATAACACCAATGAAAATAAAAGCTGTTATTTTAAATCACAATCTACCAGATATAAATGAGAGAATCAATTACATAAAAAAGATGGGTGCCGGTTCTGACGCATTCAGATTAGAAAAACAGTTTATTCAAGAATCGGATAAAAGATTAGATTTTATTAAAAAACTTGTAGAAAAATGCAGTGATAACACTCTTTTACTTTTTCACAATATTGAATATGGCAAAAAAATATTCGAAAAATTGAAATCTGATATCAGTGATAAGGATTTCTATTATATTGACGGAGAAGTGAATAACAAAAAAAGAGAAATTATAAAGGCTGAAATGGATAAAACTGATGGTAATGTCAAAGTTCTAGTAGCCTCGTACATGACACTGGGAACAGGTGTGTCAATCACAGCAATTTTCAATGTTATTTTTGCCGATTCATATAAATCCGAACAAATTGTTATTCAGTCAATCGGAAGAGCCTTAAGAAAACATTCAGAAAAAAAAGTTGCAACAATATTTGATTTAGTTGATATTTTTGATCCAAAAGATATGAATAATATTCTATATAGACACTTCAAAGAAAGAGAAAAATTTTACAAAAATAGGGAATATCCATATAGTGAAGTAAAAATAAACTTATGATAAATATAGAAAAGTTGAAATAATTGGAAACTCAGGAAATGAGATATAGTCTAATTGTCGAAGAAAAAATTTTGGTGAATGTCGAAGATCTATCTAAAAATAATTATTGAATCTTATAAAAAAAAGATTCAATAAAATGAAAAAGTCAGAAAATTTCTGACTTTTTTTTTATTTTTAAAAATCCCTCTCTTCTAAAAGTGTATAGGTGAAACTGTTTTTATGTTTTTCAGAATGTATTTTACACAAGTTCATGAAATGTGTCCACTCACTTCTAGTAGCAAAAACTTGACAACCTTCTGACCAATTATCGACTGTAATACTTGAGGAGTTACCTGAGAGGTGAAAAAAACAAGCATTTCCCCAGTCCGGTTTATCTTTACCTGAAGTGTACTTAATTTTTTTACCAGTAGATAAATCCCTGTAAACTGGTTGAGGTTTGCTAGTTCTCAATGCAGGTCCTTTGTAATCACCATAATAATAAGTATCAATCATCTGACTGGGTCTTAACATACCCAGACCATTTCTATTTATAAATCTTTTTGATTGTTTATTATTTATAACGGCCTTAGCTATTTTTCCATTTGTCATCTGCCAACCAACTTTGAAAAAAAGAAACTCACCATCTTTCGAACCATCTTCCTCACCATAATAGAACCCAGGCATTGTTGTAATTCTGTACTTGTGTGAAACCCATTTACCACTGTCATTTTTGTATATTAAATAGCAATCATCAATGAAAGCATTACTGTAGTCCATACCTTCATACTGTCTTCTAACACCAACTATATTCATCTGGAATGGCTTTTCATATATTATATAATTTTTACTTCTCATAACACTGAATATCTTATCTATATCTGGGTTTTGAGTCGCCACAGGTGGTGGTAGAGTTCCAGAACCTAAATTAGGATTATTTTGGATATTAGGGTTTGGTGTTATCGAACCAGCTGGACTGTCAGTGCTTCTAGCGTCTGTAGGTTTGAAATTGATAGTTTCCTGTTTAGTAAAAGGATTTTCTGATTTAGTAGACTTCCAAGAATCACCGATTTGACCATCCGCTATTCTTTGTTGAGTGACTACATAATTATTATCAACTATTTTAACATGATGTGAAAGAAATTTATCCTCTCTCAATTCTTTATATTTTAACAAACATCTCAAAAATTCTGGATTCGGAATAACAGGTGTTCCTCCAGCTAAGTAGGGACCAGCATTTTTTGAAAGTAAATTATTTACAAATTCATCAAACCAATTTAAAAAATGATTTCCTAAAATAGCCTGTTGATTTGCAGTTGTTGTTCCAAGATTTAATGTTCTGGTATTGTCTTTCAGATTCATGTCAATACCAGATTCAGTTACGTTTATATTATTGAATTTGTAATCAATTTTTAGACCTTCTGCGTCATTAGAATAAATTTGTGTCTTATGGTCGAACATCAAAGCTCTCATTGATGTGTAGCTACTACCTTGTAACTCTTGTAATTTTTTTTCTAAATTGGCGTTAAAATGCTCCGCGTAAATATACTCTGGCTTATAAATATTTCCAGAATCAAAAACAACAGATACAACTTTTCCCACATCCGGTACAAAAAAAGCATTTCCGTTCAAATCTTTCCAAGGCGTTGCCCAAGGTATATCTTCGATTGGTATTTCATCAAAAACATTTAATACACGAACTCGACATCTACCCAATTTTTTAGGATCATTGTTGTCTTCAATGACACCAACAAACGTTTTATTTTTGAAATTTTCCATATATTAATATTTTTATCTAAACCTTATATTTGATAATGACCTATTCAAAAGTGCTGCTTGTCTGAGAAGTTCTGTATTGAGTCTTCTTTGTCCTCCTCTCAATAATCTATTACCGGCTCTAGAAAGTGTTGGTGATTGACCAACCGTAGATTGATTCAAAAAAGCATTTGTTCTGTCCAGTAACTGAGATTGTGGCAAATCATTCAAGTTTCTCTGAGCTGCTGCCGATCTGTCTCTAGCCTTACCACTTATTCTTTCCAATCTAGCAACCGTTTCTCTTCTTCTTCTAACAGCATCACTCTCAGTATCTGGCTTATTTGCGTTTTCTACTGCTTGTTGTTGGTCTGGAGCTACACCATTTTTTTTATTTTCATCACTCACCTCATCCTTCTTATTCTTATTTTTAGATTTTTCAGAATCTTTAGCATCTTCTAAAGCCCCTTCTTTTCTACCTTCATCTGTTCTCTTTTTTGAAGGCAAATCGAAAGTATATAGTTTTACTAAAGGATAAGTATTAGGTGTACTTTTTATTGAACCACCGTCTGTTGAATTATTTGTAGTGTCTTTTGATTTTATTTTCGATAGGTCATATCTTGAATTATCTATTGCGAACTCTATTTTTTTTGCTAAGTTTTGGGGATCTATATTTAGTTTATTGAAACTAAGAGTCGAAAATTTATAATTGAAACTAACCTCAAAATCATCTACTTGTTCTTTTACTGTTGCGGTGGATAAAGAATCCCCATGTGGAAATTTACTAAATATAAACTGACATTCAAATAATGAATACTTATAATGTGTTAATTTATCAGCATAAACCTCTAATTTATTTTCTTTTATATTCCTGACGATCCTATTGAATTTCCTCAAGTCTGTAACAACTATCTCAGCATCAAAACGCAACAAATTTTCGGGTATGATTTGTTTACCATTAATTCTTGACCAACTCAAACTTTTGTATAAAGCAGATAAATATCCTAAATTTTGTGTAACATCTTCATAAAATTTCATTCCTATCATATCTGTTCCGTATGTAGTAAATTGCTTGGATTTTTCACCACCTATAGTCTGCGTTAGATTATCTAATCCAGTTATTTCTTTCAAATAATATGCTTTTGGACTATTCTGTCCTAAGAATTGAGGTACCTGACCAGCTGTTAATTGAGCATCAACTCTAAAAAAATTCAAGAATTGTTTTTTAAATTCAGAAATAATCACATCTCGACTACCAATTTCGGTGTTGCCTAATTTTTTATATGTTTCTATAAATTTTTCAACTGATCCATTGAAGAGTGGTGATTCATTCCATTTGATATACAAATCAAAACTAAGAAAAGTTGGATCTTCATTCTCATTCGAACTCGATACCCAAGAAGCTAAAGCTATGTCTGGTGTTGTTGGAATGTTCTCGGTTAGCCTTCTATTACCATTTTCATAATAATCTAAAAGGTGCACAAACTGTTTACCTACATAATCTTTATAAAAATTATAGGTATTATATTTTCTACTAAGAAGTTCTAAGTAACTGGACATTTATTTTATTTTTTATTTATATATTATTTATTCACTTCTTAGAGCATTATCTAAGCGATAATTCTATTAAAATTACTTTTATCTTTAGGATAAATACCAACAAAAGTTAAATAAACATTCCCTGTTTTTTCACCAACGGTATCTGTCCATTTCAGGAAGGATTTATACAACCATTCCTTTCCTTGAACAGGCTTCAAAGTATTTAAAATAACTCCCGAGGCACCACCTACATCGTGGAAATAATATTCACCAGCCTTTCCTTTTCCAACTACCACCATGAAGTGATCTGAGCTTTGGTCTGGATTACCTGAACTGAATTTTGGTATACCCACTCCGATTATTATTGGAATACCATTACGCAAATTGGCATCCATATAAGACATAGCTTTCTCTGAGTCACTTGATTTCGTAAATGTTCCACTGTTATTAGCTTCTCTTGTCACCGATACATATGAAAGTGGTCCACCGAAAAGCAAATCTATCTCATATCCACCCATTTCAACTTTCGGATTTAAGTCTACTGCATATAAAATTAGTGATGGAACAGTTTTCAGTGAGGTGTCTAAGAACTTTCCTTTACCTCTTTTATCTAAATATTTATAAACTAAAAGTCTCGATGTCGCATCACAGTTGTTGACTTGACCTTGATAAACGAATAAATTTTTCAAACCATTTGTGCTCAAACCAATTACAAATCTAGGATCTGGACTTTCACCCATCATCAAATTATCAAGTCCATTGTTCGTTACTGGTGTCTGAGGTGTTGGTTGTGGCGTCGGAGTGATAGATTGACTCGAAACAGTAGTTGATTGTCCATCTGTAGTTGTTGTTGGATTCTGATTTTCTGTTCTATTACCCTGATTTTGAGTTGCTTGTGTTCCAGGAGAGGTTCCCTCTTTTTGTTGTTCTTCAGGTGATAAATCGAGTTCTCTTTTAACTAATTTTATTCTTTGACTAAAACCTTTTCCATCGAACATATAATAGATGTCAACAATCAACCATTCACCACTTAATCGATTATTGATATGAGAAGCAGAAGGTGTTGAATGTTGGTTTGATAAAATAATATGCACTTTCTGAAATTTTATCAAGTTGTAATTAGCGTGACCCATGACAATTTCCATTCCAATTTTCTGCAAGTCTATTATATTTCTATCGTTTTGTATAGTTGAGTAGATATAGTTTTTGTGCATATTATCCACATCTAGTTTCCCTTTATAAACTAAATTAGCATTTTCTTTATAAAAATTTTCATCTTGTGGATTGCCTTTCAAAATAATTGTACTATCACCTTTAGAAGTTATCGAATCTATGTCAAATATCAGAAAGTCCTTTTTTAACTGATCATAGAACTTAACTTTAGTCAAATATCCCTCTTCTATTGCAATACTTGTCGACATATTTAGGATTGTGTAAGTGCTGAAATAACTATTACTAGTCTCCATAGATCTATCATTTGTTAAAAATAATCTAGAAACAAGGTCTTTATCTTTGATTTTCAATATTTCAGCGATTCCTATATTAGGAATACCCAAATCTGCTTTTATATCTCTATTCAGCTCCTTTTCTATTTCAATATAATTTAAACCATAAAAATAATCCAGATAAGATATCAAAAAAGCTTCATCTGATTTGTAAGACTTGTCTACAATTTTTTGAATAAATTTATGTAGTTTATCACCTGTATTTATCCAAGTCATTTCATCATCAGTATTATCGATGTTAGAATTAAATCCTAATCCAACTTCCTCAGCAATTGTTTTTAAAGCATTGAAAGAAGTTTTTTTAGGAATGGATCTAAACTTTTTTGTGTATAATTGGTTAACATCAATCACTCCGGTTATATCATAAATTTTACCATCAATATTAAATTTTACAATCTTGAAATCCATGTGTATTGGCTTTAAGTTTTCACTTAAAGTATTAATAAAAATACTTATTTTCGTATCATCTAAAGGAAATGCCTTATCCTTCATCATATTATAGGTGTCTTTAAATGTAACTTTAAGAGTCGGTATACCATCTATTGTAGATAGACTTATAAAATCAACATCACTTTGTTTTATTTGATATGCTCCATACCAAATAATTGGAACTTTACCAAAATTCAAAGCTATTTCTTGTTGTTGGTCTTTTTGTGGTGGTAAATTAAATCTTATCTCACGAGCTTTCAGTTTAGGTTGTAAAATAGTAATTATATTTTTAGAAGCACTTGAATTTGATTTTTGTCCTTCATTTACACCACTTTCACCTCTACCCTGACTTTCCTGAATAGCCGGATTAGATACTGTTCCTGATTGTGAACCCGAACCTTGTACGTTTACATTATTACTGAATGTTCCACTACCTTGGGCTTGTTGATTGACAACTATATTAGTTCCCTCAGTTATTGGTATTGATTGTGAAGTTCCAATTATCGAAACAGTTCCAGTCAAAGGATTTGCACCAACTTGAGTCAGTGGATTATTTGCAACTGATTGTGTATTGCCTGTTAATTGTGGTATATTTGGGATGTTTGATCCGACACCACCAAATTGAGAAGCTAGTGAAGAAGATTGATTTTGATTTCCAATTCCAAATATTTGAGGAAAAGAAAGTTGATTACTTAATCCACCTTGTGATGTGAATGACTGTTGTGAATTTCTATTATTTCTAATAACTTCACTTTCTTTGAATGCGTTTGGATCCGGTGCTAAATTTTCTTTTTTTAATATCCAATCATAAAATTCTCTTACATATACATTAACTCTATCCCAAGTCCCTGCTTTGATACCAATATCAATAACCTTTTCCTTAGTATATGAAACACCCATAGTCACATGAAAAATTACACCAACGGCATCTGCTAAATTCTTAGCACTGTTGATATCTTTCATATTCCAAGAAGCCAAAACTTTTGGATTTTGCTTAAAACTCTTGTTATAGAAACCCATCAAAACAGGAGCGGCGACTTTACCATCATTCATTAAATCCGGATTTTTAACAATATCATTTCCCTCTGCAAAGGACAATAAGTCTTTGTAATTTCCTTTGAAGGTAAGATTGTTAAACCCTCGACCTCTATATTTGAAACCCTCACTTTTAGGTAAAGATTGGTTTATAGATTTGAAATATCTTTGTTCTGTTGAATTTCCATTTTTACCACCATACAAAAAGTCGAACCATTCTTCTGGATTGTTTTTTAAGTCACGAATTTCAGTATCAGTAAATGAACTAAGAGATTTGTATATCGTTCTGATCTTGCTAATATCATCAACATCTCTATAATCAGATTCGGTCTTTAACTGAAATCCACTTTCTTTTGCAGTAACAGCAAGAATACCAGCTTGCACAAACTTGTTTGTTATATTAGCTTTTTTCATGCTCTGATATAACAGTTCCAAGTTTTGTTTACTTTCAGGGGATAACAATGGCACTAACTTAGTAAGATTCATTCGTAATTACAATTTTTAATCTCTACCAATTATCAATTGGTTATTTTCAATTCTTACTTGCGATGTTGGTTCACTAGCAACAGTCGGAGGTAAAGAAAAATTCTGTTCAACATATGCCTGACGACTTGTATCTTTTTTGGTGCTTTTATTTGGATTGGTTAATAGTCTGACATTCTCCTCTTCGACTTGTGTTTTCAATCTAAAATCTTCGATAGCGCTTAGAGGCGGAAATAAAAAATTATCCCCAATCATTATATTCAAAGGGTTGTCAATGTCGTTGATACTCAATAAAACATCTAATTCATCCAATGAATCATATATTTTTTTACAAACAGAATCAATTCTCATGAATTCACCCTCTTCAGCAATATGATTCTTAAATGGAATGTCTACCCTAAACTTAAATGTTGGGGTAAATAAATTATATAAATTATCTTGCTTCGTATCTCTGAATATGGTATCAATGTCGTATATTTTCATAAAATAAAAATTATTTTTTTATCTTCTCCTTCTCGCCTCACTTCTTCTTTTTGTATATTCCGCTCTAACATAGTCTAACGCTCTATTCTGAGCCTTTAACCCATTAGCAAACTTAGATTTAGCTTTAGAAACACCATCTACAAATATTTCATATTCATTTTCAACTTCTGTTCTTTGAACTTCCCAAGATATAGGTGGAACATTGTCAGTCGTTCCAGATTTCTTCTGGTCTGAAGTCTGACCGACTTGTAGAACACCATTACTATCAAGACCTGGTGTCCACTGAACTTGAGCCTGAGGCGGTGTCGATGA
>Ga0315900_10010175_pt1 | contig 11832 bp, 30 predicted proteins | sample LakEriMetagenome_FD_203521 | JGI IMG/M metagenome (GOLD analysis project Ga0315900, IMG submission 203521) | Freshwater fungal communities from buoy surface, Lake Erie, Ohio, United States - Buoy 12 MA114 | ecosystem: Environmental > Aquatic > Freshwater > Lake > Lake biofilm | place: USA: Lake...
GCCCTGCTCTCGTTGCGGGCATTTTCCCAAAGCTCCAGCGCATCCGTTAGGGTTAGATCCCGTTTGATTGAGTATAAAATGTCACCCTTGCTCATCTTTTCTCTGGCTCCTTCTCTTCTTCTAGCCGGGCCACAGCCGATTGAAGCTGCGCCAGTGCCCACTTAACCCGCATCACAAAATCGCTCCACTTGCCCGTGTCGTAGCATTGCCGGGCATAACGCAAATCGCTTTGAGCAAGGTTTACGCTTAACAATGCGTTTTGCAGATTTGTGTAAGGCCTGATCATGCCAAACCTCCTCCAAAATGAGAGAGGGCCAGCGCGCGACCACGCCAGCCCCCCCGGTGGAATCCTACCCCGCCGACAAGCAGCGTCTCAGATTCAATGACCGCCATGCCTATCTTACGAAAAGCCGCGAGGGCTTTTGTCAGCACAGCGGAACCTTTGTAGCCGCCGCCCGCGCTATGCGATTGCTCGCATGGTGCCTCGACATCATCGAGGCGTTCGCCTCGGACTGGCGACTGATTGACGCAAACAGCAAGCGGATGATCCTGCCTGCGACCCCGGTTTAGAAGACCGGCGCTCTGCAAAGTCCGCAAGGTTCGCCCTGTTTGGTCAAAGTGTTTCATCGTGAAAACCTCCATTGGTTCACCGCAATCATCTCGTCCCGCTTCCGCCGCGCCTCCTCGAGGTCGCGCGTCTTCAGGTTGAACGTAAGGCGTTCGGTGCGCTGTGGGTTGTAAGGCTGCACGCGCATCCACCAGCCCTTGCCGTTTTGCCAAAGGTAGCGGTTCGGGTTGTGTGTCCAGCCGTTATTCATTGGGCATGTCCGGTAGTTCCATCCAGTGCGTGATGACCGAATCGATCTCCTCGCCCGTAAACGCTTCGACCCATTTGCGCTTATCGCTCGGAGGTTGGTTGGCAAGATCGCCGGCGCCTTCGCAAACCGCGATGTAGTGCGCCTCCATGTCGGTCGCCAGCACGCACCGCGGATTGCCCGGCAGTTCCTTGTCGGCGGGTATCCACTCGCTCATGGCTCGTGCTCCGATAGGGTTCGCAGGAGCGCGGTGTAATCCTCCGCGTCCCACCTGCCTGTTGGATCGGCGATCAAATCGAACTCCATCCACAGGGCATCGGCAGCCTCTTGGTTGCCCGCTTCAGCCGACTTGATCAGCTCGGCCTTGCGCCGGTCTTGTGCTTCCAGCTCCTCGAGCATGGCCTGCTTAGTTGCTCCCATCGCCACCCTCCTTCCACTCTCGGCTCGCCTTGATGAACTGGTAGTAGGCCGCATTGACCGACTGCTCGTCCATGTGGCCGCCGCCGGCCGGCAAGGCCCAGAACAACTGCTTGGCCAGATTGCGCGCCTCGTTGCGTTCTTTGACCAGGCGCAGGATGGCGCTGTCGATTGTGGGCTGGGAGGCGATCATGCCGCCTCCTTCATCTGAGCATCCGGCCGCGGGTCATACCCCTTGCGGAATCGCCAGATCGCGCACATTTGCGTGAAGGCTTCGTAGGCTTCGACCAGCCGCGCCTTGTCGTGCTTCACGACCTCGAGGCGCCCGGGTTCGGTCGAGCTGATGAAGAGATTCGCCGCGACAACGTGCTGCAAATACTCCGCGCCGTAGTGCGTTGCCGCGTAGGCCGCGAGCTGGAGGACGTGTTCGTCGTAGGCTTCGACCTTCTCGCCCTCCTTCGTTTTCTTCGTCTTGAAGTCCAGGATGCCCATGTTCGGCGCATCGGGCGCGCCCCAGGTGAACAGCGCATCCACGCGGCCGGCGAAGCCATGCACCGCATTGACCAGGACAATTTCGCTGTGTGTAACCTTCACGCCAACCTTCCGCATCCAATCGAGGACTGGCTTGACGAAAGGCTGCATCTCCGCGCTCGGCTCCTCGGCGCTACCGCGCATGAGGTTCTCGATGGCGTTGTGGATCTTCGTGCCGAGATCGGCCGCGTCCGAGACCTGCGACATGGCCGCCTCGATGGCGCGGTCGGCAAACCGCTCCACCGGCTCCTCGCCCTGCGGTCCGGGGATGGCGATGGCAGCTTTCGCCACCTCGCGCATCTTCCACTTGGTGAGCTGCGGCTTGTCGAGGATGCCGATGATGTTCGTGACCGAGGGCAACAGATTGAGCGTGCGCGCATCGCGCAGCGTCGTGTTGCGCTCACTTTTGCCATCCTTGGTGCGGATGGTGTGGCAGGGTTTTCCGTCGAGGGAATACCAGTGGCTTCCGTTTAAGGCAGGCCGTGTAATAATCGCCATTGCAATCTCCTAGGTTGCGGGGCGGGGCGCTCGAGGATTCCCGTCGAAAGTTGTCCTCGGCTGCGCTCCCGCCCCTATTTCCTCAGAACGGATCTCCGCCCTTGACCGGCCCCAACACCTCGAACTCGGAATCATCCGACTTCGCCGACTGCCCGCCGACATTGGCGAACGCATTGACCGGCGGCACCTTGTCCGCGTAGTCCTCCAACACCGGGGCGATGCCCGTGATGTTGTTGTAGGTCTTGCCGTTGCGGCTCTCCTCGGCCGTCACCGTGATCTGCGCGCCCTTGCCCTTGAGCTGCTCGGTGTCCCAGCCCGCCTTCGGCACCTCGCCCGTCCAAGCCTTGATGAACTTGGTCAGGTTGGCCTTCGGGCCCGAGGTGATCTTCATCTCGCGGGTGGCGATCTTGTGGAGGTCGCCCTTCTTGGTCTTCACGCCAAAGACAAAGCGGGTCACGTCCACCTTCTCCATTTCCTCACTCTGGTATTTCGGACGGTCCACCCCGTAGAGGTCGATCACGTCCACGCAAACCGCGAGGTAGGTTCCGGCCGGTGGTGGTTCGCCCAAAGCGCCCAAGCCGCCGCCCGATGATGCAGGTATCTTAGCCATATGTGTTCTATTTCTCCTGGTGGTGCTTATTTATTCAGCGATCCGGCGCACCCGGCGGATTGCTGTTCTGCCCCGCGGCGAAGTCGCTCGACTTCAGCCCGCAGGTTCAAAAGTTCCTTCCACAGCGCGACGTAGTGATGCGCGCAGACAAACGCGCACCACTTCCAGTTGTTGCGCTTCCAAAAGACAGCCGGCTGCAAAGCCGGATGCGCGTCCCGCTCCGCCTGGAGCAAATAGGACGGTGAGAAAGTTTCCGTGCGCTTCACCTCGACGTGGCACGGCAGATCCGTCACCACGTCGGGCGAATCATTGCCGCCGGCAAACTGCTGCCCGCGCCTGGCCTCGAAACCATGCTCGCGCAATAGCTCGCAAAACTCGCGCTCTCCGCGCTTGCCCTTGTCGCGCGACATCTTGCTCATCGCATCCCCTCCAACAGCGCGCGGCCCTTGTCTGTCAGTTGGACATAATCGTCCTCGTCCGTCAGGCGGCTGGCGCGATACTTGGCCACCTCTTCGCGCAACCGCCGCAGCTCCTTTTCCAAAATGCCCCGCTCAACTTCGTAAGTCGCCAACTGCGCCTTGGTTTCTTCGGCCTCGCACTCCAAACGCACGATCGTCTGGCAAGCGCGGTCATACATGGCGCGCAGGCTTGGCTCGTCATCTTGCCAGCAAGGCCCGAAGCCGACGGCACCCACGGTCAGGGGATGTGCGGGGCCGGCATGAGCGACGGTCCCCAAACCGTCACCGGCCCCGCTGTCTCCCCTAAGAGACACCGCTTGCTCGTTGAGCAAATTCATAGTTCGCACGCCTCCGCTTCGGCCTTGTGCGCCTGCATTCCGCGAACGATGCCAAGCGCGTCGTCGAGAGCCTCGGTCATGCGTTTAAGGCGATCACTGAGCGAAGCGATCTCGCGGTCTTTGCTGCAGACCATCGCTACCAGGTTGTCGATCTGCTCTTTGAGCGCGGCGATCTCGGCCACCTGTTGATGGTAGTAGTCCTCGAAGTCCATCTCGTTGCTCATTGCGGGTCCCTCCCGCAGTTGTGTTTGAGCGTCTTCTCCCACACGTCATCCATCGGCAGCCGCATGCCGATCAGGTCGGCCCAATACTGGCCCTGAGACTTGTCCAAAAAAAACTCGCGCAGGTCGTGGTGGTCCCGCGGGCCGGTCATCGTGGCCACCTTGACCAATTCCATGATCGGGTAGCCGTATTTGCCGATGACGCGGCGCCGCGGCCACGGCATGCAGCGACCGCGCGAAGTGATCAGCCCCCAACGGCAGAGCGTCACCAGATCGTCAATCGCCTGTTCCATCAGCGCCCAGGCAAGTTCCTCCTCGGGCGAACGATCCGGCGACTTGCTGCCGCCGAAGCTGCGCGTCGGCCGCCCATTGTGCGCGCTTGTGGCAATGTCTGATACGTCGGAAATCATTTGAGCCAGTTGGCAATGGTTTCGCAGAGCAGGACGATTAGGACCGCGAAGGCGGTCAGCAGGATCATGGCCTTCACTGCTTGTTCTGGAGGTTCGGTGTGCATTAGCGCGCCAGTTTCTTGCGGACTTGGGCGAGTGCCTTGGCAACGCGCTCGGCCAGCGACGGCACACGCCCGTTGCACAGCGCATCCATGACGGCGCCCAGGGCGAGCGGCTCGATACACGGGCAGGCGCCCAAGTTGTCCGAGACCTTCATGCGCGGATCGATGCTCACGCCCGCACCGCCTTCCGTGCCGCCTTGCGGCGATTCTTCGCGGCCTTCGGCCGGCGATTGTTCAGCGAATCCAACACGCCGTTGACTCGGCGGTTGGCCAACTCGCGCTCGGCATTGGCGCCGGACGCTGTCCCCAGCTCGTAGCCTCCGAGCCAAGCCAAAGCGACAAGCGCGCCGACGGCCATGACCGAGAGGATGATCGTTGTGTAGTCCATGTGTTTTTATTTCCTGTTCGACGAAGAGGCCCGCTTACTGCTCCACCACGCCTCGAAAGATGGTTTGACGATTTCCCAACCGCCTCGCTTGCCGCGGGGCATCGTCGCGGCAAACTCTCCGCGATGCGCGAAGCGGCGGATCATGTAGACCGAATAGCCCGTCATCTCGGCGGCCTGCTCCGGGCGGATGATGAAATCGGTCGTGCTCATGCTGCCTCCCCGAGTTCTCTGGCGAGCATGGCGCGCACAAACGCCGACAGGCTCATGCCTTTTTGAAATGCAACCTTCCGCGCAGTGCGGATCATATCGGGCGGAAGCGATATCCCGGCGCTCTTCGCGCGCTTGCTCGGTGCGATGGGTTTCCGTGCCATGCGCCAAGACGTAGCAAGCCTTGGCAAGACTTGGCAAGCCAAAAATGGGGTGAATTGCCCAGACCACAAAAATTGACAAGAATTGGTATTTCTCCTACGTTGGAAGCGTGGCTTACCCCAAACAAAAGCCGGACAAAGTATCGAAATCGGCGGGCATTTCTTTGCCCGCCGACATGATCGAGTCGCTTGCCCGCGCGGGGCAAAAGCGCGGCAAGACTAAGAGCGCCCTTGCCCGCGAGATTTTTAAGGCTTGGCTACAGAAGTCGGGCGAGAGCCTTGAGGCTGCGGCCAAGCCCAAGCTGAAAAAGGCCAAGAGTTCCGTAAAGAAGCGCCGTTAATAGGTAGAACGCGGTTTTCATCGCTCACTATTTGATCAGCGGGCATGGGACATCCGCTGTCCCATGCCCTATTTAGGGGGTTTTCGTTTATTGCAGTCAGTGTCCGGCGTGTGAGCAAGTGTGACACCTTGGTGCTTTTTTAATAGCCTGTCGATATATTCTGAGCGCGAAAGGTTGCCCCGCATCTCGTCAATTAGCCGGGCGGTTTTCTCGTCAAGCTGTATCGTCTTTTTCATGTTTGCGCCTTTCTCTGTTCCGCTCGGCCACAATAAGCGTCCGCACGAAAGTTGAAAAATCATCGAGGCCGCGCTTGCGCGCCTCGGCCATAGCCCAAGCATACAACTCGCGGCCCACGGTGATCGTGGTTCGCTTTACGTTGGCTGCTCTCTGGTTGGGCATGGCAAACATTGGCACACATTGGCAAACATTTCCAATGTTACAGAGTATGACAGCCGGCAAACTGCAACAACCTGGCAGCCGTTGGCAACGACCCCGCAAACCGTTGACGCTCAGGCGCCGACGCTCCCCTCGAAATCGAGCGTTGGGTTAAACCAACCGTGGGTTCGAATCCCACCCCTTCCGCCACTTTACTCTGTAGAAGTAACCTTGGTTCAGTGACTTACGGGTTTCCGTTGTCCTTGCTTGTTGTTGTTTATCGTTTGCCAAAGTTGCATTGATAGGGCAGGTTTTTGGCAATAGTGGCAATGGGACGCAACATTAACCCAGTTCGCTTTCGGGTCCGGCGGGTCGATTGGAGTCGGCAGAACCCGTGGTGCTGCGATTTCTTCGCCCACGGCAAGCGCATCCGAAAGTTTTTCCCTGCCGAGGAATTGGCCTGGGCGGAAGGCGCCAAGCTCACGGCGCAAGTGACCGAGAAAGGCACGGCCTCGCTTACCGAGCCAGAGAGCGGACTTACCGTGGCCGCTGCTGTGCGTATGTTCGTCCATGAGACCGAGGCGACGAGCGACAGCCACCGAGAGAAGTTGGAAATCTTCGGCCGCGCCTTCCCTGCCGCTTTCAAGGGCCGAGTGGCCGACATCGAGCCGGCGGCCCTGCGGCGATGGATCAAAGCGCGTAGCACCAATGGCAACACGCAAGCCATGTATTACCGCTACGCCGGCATGTTCTTCGCGTATTTACGCGGCAACCGCCTGATCCCCGACAATCCGATGGACGGCGTGCCGGCGCCCAAGACCAAGCCCGGGCGCAACATCCTCACGCCAGGACAAATGGCCGAGCTGCTTGACCTCGAGCTGCCCGACCATGTTCGGGCGCTGCTTCTGCTTGGCGGCTTTGCGGGCCTTCGCACCGAGGAGATCGAGCGAATGGATTGGAGCTGCGTAAATACTAAATCGGGCCAGATCCACGTCCCGCCTGGCGTGATGAAAGACTCCGGCGGCTTTGACCAGCGCATCGTCGACTTCACCGAGCCGCTCACCCGCCGCCGCGCCTGGCTGCGGAAGCAATCGGGCAAGATCATCCCCGTGGCCTCTGAGACCCTGCACACGCACCGACGGCGCGCCTGTGCGCCCGTGGTGGGCAAGAGTTGGCCGGATAATTGTCTGCGCCATTCCTTCGCCACCTATCATTTAGCCAGGGCAAAGAACGCTGGCTTGACCGCTTTCCAGATGGGCCACACGTCGGCCGCTATGGTTCAGAAGGTCTATGCCGTGCCGGCGGCCTTGGCCGATTGGAAGGCTTGGTGGGCGATCTGAAGTCATAGCTTTGACATACGCCGCGCGTTTGCGTGGCGACGATCACCCGTAAATGGCGCAAGTTTCTCGCCTGTGGCTGTAGCCATGGCCACCTAGCCGACCCCAGGGCCACCGGCGCCATCCTCAAATTCCGCCAGGCGTGGAAGCCGGATCAGGTCTGGCATCTTGGCGATGCGGTGGATCTGGCCGCCATGCGAGCAGGCGCCCAGCGCGATCCCGACAGCGGGGACCGTGCCCAAGACATGCAGGACGATCTACTGGCCGGGCTTGGCTTTCTGCAAGAACTCGAGGTGACCAAGTATTTCCTCGGCAACCACGAGGACCGGCTGCATCGCCTGGCTCACTCGCCCAATGCCGTCGTGAGCTACGCGGCCGGCGCCGTCCTCGGCCACATGGCCGACGCCATGCGGAAGCTGAAAGCCGAGATCGTTCCCTATGCCGGCCTGCGGCCCGAAGCCTGCCGCCAGCTCGGCGACACGCTCTTCCTGCACGGCAGCCTCTACAACATGCAGGCCGCCCGGGATACGGCCGAGGCGCTGTCCTCGAACTGCGTCTTCGTCCACACGCACAAAGTCGCCGTGGAGCGTGCCAGGACACAAAAGCCTTTCACCGGCTACAACGCCGGTTGCTCCGTCCGTCTGGACGTGGAGTACGCCAAAAACAACCGCAGCACCCTCTCCTGGTGCCACGGATTCGCCTGGGGCGAATACACCGACAACTACTGCATCGTGCGCCTCGAGCAGCTCTCGCCGCATTACCGCCTGCCCCTATGAGCAAGCGCACCCAGCCCGACCCCGACCTCGCCAAATGGTGCGCGGCCCTCGCCACCAGCGCCACCGCCGACGAAGTGCCGCCCGGTTGGCTGCGCCCCGATGAGATTGCCAAGCTGCTCGGCAAAAGCGAAAGCCACACATTCAAACTGCTCGCCACCGCCACCCGCGAAGGGCGCTGCGAGACGGCGAGCTTCCGGGTTCAGCGCGGCTCGCGCGTGTTGCCGCATAAGCATTACCGCTTGAAATGAAAAAGCCCGCCAAGGCCCAACCTCGGCGCAAGAAGCGGGTTCCCCGTATGCGCTTCAAGCTCGATGGCGAGTGGTGGACAGTCAAAATTCAGCGCCCGCCCGACAAAGAATTGTGTGAAGGTCTTTGCCACTTCAAGCGGCGCGAAATCAGCATCCACCCGCAGGCGCTCAAGACCAATATGCTCGGCATCCTCGGCCATGAGATTGCCCACTGCGTCTTCCCCATCGTGGATGAGACACACATCCGCGACTTTGAGCGCGTCCTGTCAGTGGTTGCCAAGTGGGCAAGCCAACACACGGGCGGGCAAATCACGATTGGGCGGCACAAGGCGGCATGACCTTCTGGCCGCTGCTTCTTTGCACTTGCTGCTATGTGCTGACGGCGGCTGGCTTTTACCGCTCTGGTGATATTGGCCTCGGCCTTGCCTTCACGGGCTACACAATCGGGAACCTTGGATTTCTCTACATTGCTTGGCGGTAATCCCGTCACAGTGACGGGTTAAGGGAGGGGGCAAATTGCCCTTCCCCTTGCGTGAACTTCGCTTTACGCAAAGCGGCTTTGTGTATAGCAAACGGCGCTTTGGTTTACGCAAACAGCTTTAGAAACCAGCGCAGCGCCGCGAAAAAGTCCACAGACTTCCTCGCTTCGATGCGCGGGACAAAGCCGATTGCGCCGTATGGCCCGTAGTAGATGCCAAGGTCGGTGCTTCGGTGCATAGTTGTCCTCCTTTCATTGTAAAAAAACAGAGCAGCAATTAGGCCAACCGCGCGGCCAGATACGCTTTGAATCGCGCAAGCTCTTTCGGGTTCAGATCGTCTTTCCGCCCCGGCGCAACTGTGCGATGGTCTGTGATGTCGGCCAGCTTCAATCCGTAGCGGGCCATGATCGGCGCAAGGTAGTCGGCCATTGATGCCATCTCATCCTCGCCAAGCTGGCGCGTGTTAGTATCGCCCTCGAAGGCCGCGCCAACGCTCCATGAGTTAAGGTCGCGCCGTCCGCGCCATGACGAAACGCCAGAGTGCCATGCGCGCTCGTCTGGGTCGGCTAAGATCGTGCGGCGTCCATCTTTTGCCACGATGCAGTGATACGAAACGCGAGAGGCGGGATCGGCGCACCATGCCACGCTCCCGGCGTAGCTGCCGCAAGTGTGATGCAACACGATGGCCTGTGGCTTAATCCTGCGGCCCTTCGTTACGTTGGGCGAATTAAGCTGTTTCTCCGAGTAAGCCTTACGGCTTTTCGCCTTTGTGGCGGGGGCGCTTTTTGACGGCTTTGGTAGCTTCGGCGGCTCGCTGGTCGAGGATGGCGCGGATGGCGATGAGGAGTTCCGCGAGATCGACTGTGGGCCATTTCGCGAGGCCGAGAATAAGCGACTGAACCATGTGAACGGGTTCACTTCTTCAAGCCGTCCAGCGGCTTTTCCAAGTTCACGAAAAACTGTTTCGTCTCGAAATTGTATCCGCCGCCGAGCTTCATCCCGGCGCAGCCCGTGAGGGCCAGCGCAGCCAGCGCCAATAGTGCAAGGCGCATTGTTACTTCTGCTTGCGAAGGACGTTAATAAGACCGACCAGCGCCAAACCAAGGGCGATGATCGCGTTGGCCTGCGAAGGGTCGAGTTGCACTCCGAGGGCGGTGGCAAGCATGACCAAGCCGCGCCACGTTGAGTTTTCCGACAGTCTTTCAAGCAGGTAGCTCATGCCCCCGGCGGGGTGTCAAAGCCTGCCCGGTTAAGACTGCAACGCCGCCACAGCCTCCGCGCTCGCGGCCTCGTAGGAACACGGCGGCTGCTGCCAATCGCTGCGAGGCGTCGGGTCAACCGAGGCAACAAGCATCCCTTCCAACCACGCCTTCAACGCAGTCATCAGCGGGCCAAGCGGCTTGCCCGCTTGCATAAGCGCCATTTCAAATCGCTGGAGGGCGCTGACTTGCATTGCTGAGAAATGTATCGCAGTCCACGCTTCGGGCGAGTAGGTCGGCGCGGGCGGCACGATCCACGCGCCGTCTGTCCACGCGGCATCCGCTGAAGGCGCGGCAGGCTGCAAGGCCCAATCCTGCGCCTTCGGGTTGCCAGCGGCCACCCATAGGGCCATTTGCTCGCCAAGGTCGCGGACATCGCTGGGGTCGGAGATGCGGTAATAGTTAGGCATAAACTCGCGGATGGTTGGCGACTGTTGTGTTAGTGTTCGTTAATGTTAGGTTCGCCTTGTAGTCGATAATGTTACGAACCCCAGGAATATATAATTTCAAGCTGTCGGGCCGCACGTTGGCGGGGCTGACGCCTTTAGAAAGCGAATTTACATCTTGAGCAGTTAGCGCCTCTTGCCATATTGCAACTTCTGCAAAGTCGCCGCTGCTCCATGTATTATTGACTGAATCCCTTCCTATGCTAAACGCCTCGGCGTTAGCGTTATCAACCGTTGTTGCCGCAGGAGCGGTGCCGCTATATAGTGTAATCGAACTTGTGCCGTTTAGGTAGCCCTCAACTCTTGCGTTGCCTGTCTTAGTTCCATCATAGACGTGTGCAAAATGATTCCACCCAGTTATGTCTGCCGCGCATCTTCCCCAATTATTGTTTCCTGCCACAGGGGAAAAAACAAAATAGATATTATTGTCACTGAAATGAACAAGCCCATGCCAGTTGCCAGTAAGAAATCCGCAATTTTGACGAGAGCCGCTTGTCGGCCTTCTCATCCACGCGGCAATCGTCAACTTTGATTGGTTGCGTCCAATGGCGGTGGTCGCCGTTATCTGTTGGTCTGTGGTCGCGCCGATTGCCATTTTACGCCGCGCTCCTCACTTCGACTGCGACCAACTCCGCATCGCCCGTCATGGTGTCGTTAGTTGCATCGTCCGCATTGCGAAAGACCTTGAGACGGAACACATCACCCGCCGTGATGCCGTCGATTGTGGTCACGGTGATGGCCGTAGTTGTTAGAATGCCGCTGGTGCCATTGGCTGCCGCCGTGGCTTCGACTGCCGTGTCGAATGAATCCGAATCCAAGTCGGTGTTGCTGCGCTCAAATTGTACGCCCCAGCGCACATTGCCGCTGGTTGCCGTGGTCGCCATCCAGTGCAGGCGAACAATGAGGCCGCTGCCGAGGCTGGCGGCTTCGGGCATGATGCCGACGAAGACGGCGTTTTCGTCCGTGGCCGCATCGTAGTCGAGGACGGCGGTCGAATTGCGCTGGTCGATGGTGGCGAACGCCGTTGCTGGCGGATTATTGTCTAAGGCGGTGAAGACGGCGTAGGTTTTTGTGCCGCCCGATCCGCCGCCACTCGCCGCTGCAAATGACGGAGCCGACGATGCACCGTTGGAAGTCAGCACCGTGTTGGCCGCGCCGAGGGCAAGCTCGGTGACTTGGCCGCTGCCGTTGCTGTAAAAAACCGACCAGTTGCCCGCCGTGTGGTCGCTGGTTCCTGTCATCGCGTGGCTGCGGGTGTGAAAGCGCGAATCGTCGCCAGCCGCAACCGTGCCTGTAGTCGTGCCGACTGAAAGTGTGGCCGCGCCTGCGCGAATCGTCGCCAGCCGCAACCGTGCCTGTAGTCGTGCCGACTGAAAGTGTGGCCGCGCCGCCGAGGCCCGTGATCGTCGTATGGGC
>Ga0315900_10010177_pt1 | contig 11831 bp, 10 predicted proteins | sample LakEriMetagenome_FD_203521 | JGI IMG/M metagenome (GOLD analysis project Ga0315900, IMG submission 203521) | Freshwater fungal communities from buoy surface, Lake Erie, Ohio, United States - Buoy 12 MA114 | ecosystem: Environmental > Aquatic > Freshwater > Lake > Lake biofilm | place: USA: Lake...
ATCCGACTCCAGTGGAATCGCATCCGAACTGAGTGGCTCGGTTGGGTGCGGTGTCTGGGTTTTGCCTTTTGTGTAAGATGGCAGGCTACCTAATATGAAGTCAAAGATTTCTGCTTGTTCGGTTTCATCCAATTCTGTGCCTTTTTTCGTTGCTGCGTTTTTCAGCGCGCGAGTGGCAAGCCCTCTGAAGCCGGAAACCGATTGTCCCTCATGCAACGAGTAGCGATTGGCAACGGAATCGTATGCCATCCGTGTAAGAAACGTTGAAAACATACGCTTCTTCGATTCTGCAATATCTTCCGGCAGCGTGCCAAGATGTTCCGATATCGCCGTATCTTGAAGCATCTCTTCGTATATACCGGACAATTCCTGCCCAATCTGGGAGGCTTGGATTGGCTTGTTGACCTGATCTGCAAAAGAAGATTCCGAAGACATATAACCTTGCTGTTTTTGTTGTTAATCCATCTTGGATCATAGCCTCACAACCCTTAAAGATCATTTGAGGAAGTGTGAAGATTCGGTTAAGCAGCGCGTGTGAAGGTCGGCGAGGAGTCGCTGGAAACGGATGTGTTGAAGCAATAGCGCTGTTCGGAGAACGTATTGATTTTGCTTGCTTCTTTGGCGCGAGTTTGAATCAGGTGGCGTGCCATCATGCCGCGCGCCTTCTTGGCGAAGAAGGATACGATTTTATAATCATTTCCTTTCTTTTCTTTAAACGCAGGAGAGATCCATTTGGCATCCAGTTTTTTAGGGTTGATAACCTTTGAATATTCCTCGGATGCAAGATTGACGACGATGCGTTGGCCAGCGGGAAGCGCATGTAGTTCCTGATTGAGGTGATCTGTAATCGCATCCCCCCAGAACTGATAAAGGTCTTTGGTATTTCCATGCGCGAAGCCACACCCCATCTCAAGGCGATAGGGTTGAATGAGATCCAGGGGCTTCAGGATTCCGTACAGGCCGGACAAAATACGCAAGTGGTTTTGAGCGAACAGTATGTCGGCTTTGCTGAACTGATCTACAGCTAGCCCTTCATACACATCGCCCTTGAATGCAAAAATAGAAGGTCTGGCATTTGAAGTGGTGAAAGGCGTGCTGAATGACTGGAATCGCTCACGATTTAGCTTCGCAAGCTTAGGGCTGATCTCCATCAGCTCCGCGATTTCCAGTTCGCTCAGTTTTTTCAAGGAACCGATAAGCTGTTTGGTTGAGGAGATAAACGCAGGCTGCGTCGTTTCCACGGTGGGTATCGGCGAGTCATAATCAAGCGTTTTGGAGGGTGATAAGAGGATCAGCACAAATTAAAAATCCGTGCAGCGTCCATTTTTTTCCCAGTCCCCGTAGCGGGTAGGCTCGGGTCCTGTTTGACCACCGATTTCTGGAACGGGTTTCGTGGGTTGTTCCGGCTCTTTGGGTGGCACCGGCATGGTAGGTTGTGTAACACCTGTTTTCGACGACATAAAAAAGCCCCCTGAATGTTTGATCTTCAGGGGTCTTATTGTAACGATAAAAACGCAGAATCCAAGTATAACCTGAATAATCTGCGTAGTTAATTACTGAGCTGCAGGAGCTTTTTCTTCGGATTTTTCTTCTGCTTTAGCATCGTGTGCTTTTTCATGCTTTTTCGCGTGTTTTTTGTAAGCATGCTTTTTGGATTTTTCTGCTTTCTGCTCGGTCTGTCCAGCAGCTGGAGCTGCTTCTTTGGTGGACGAAGCTGCAGCAGGTGCAGTTGCATCAGCTGGTGCGGTAGCAGTTTCTGCGAAAGCAGCAGTGGAGAGCACGATTGCAACAACGGATGCAGTGGTGATGAGTGACTTGAACATATAGTCTCCTGAGTATTTTGAGAGGATAAGATAAAAGAATAAGCCGAATGGCTTCTTCGCTGTACAGGGTAGTAGCCTTCTATTATCAAGCAAATGAAATATTTGTAATCTTTCAACCGGTACACATGTAAATATGAAAACAGCGAAATCCAACTTACAACCCATCGCGCATTACAGCAGTCGCGCTGCGGCACTGGACGTGCTTCATCGGATATTTGATGGTGCAGAAACATTGGATGCCGCGTTTGAAGCGGTGGTGTCTCCCTCCAGACTAAGTGCCGTTGATCGCGGATTTTTATACCGGATGCTGAGCGAGGCCCTGCGGCACAAGGGTGCTATTGATGCATTGCTTGCTACCTATATGCAAAAACCCCTCAAGGATTCCCAGCGACCAGTGTATTTTGCATTATGCATAGGTGTAGTACAGCTTTTGTTACTCGATACCCCTTCACATGCCGCCGTAAACGAGACCGTGAAGGCCATTGCCGACAGTAAGTTTGCCCCTCTGAAAGGCTTGGTAAACGCGATTCTGCAGCGTGTTTCACGCGAGAAATCTCAGGCGATGAAAGTGGTGCGCAATACAGAGTTCCTTCTTCCGGGATGGATAAAACAACGCTGGCAATCGCAGTATGGTGATGAACAGCTTGCCGCATTGTCTGCCATGCTAACTTCTAAGCCTCCTCTGGACATCACTTTGAAACAAACCAGCGAAAGCTTTGGCCCGCTGCCAGATGCAACCAGTATATCTTCGCACACGCTTCGGATCTCAGGCGATGTTAAGGTCAGGCAGATTCGCGGATTTGATGAGGGCCAATGGTGGGTGCAGGATGTGGCATCGACACAGGCGGTTGAGGCGTTTGGAGATGTGACAGGAAAGCGCGTGTTGGATCTGTGCGCGGCACCGGGTGGTAAGACCGCACAGCTACTCGCGCGTGGGGCGACCGTGACTGCACTGGATGTATCGGATAAGCGTCTGGATGTCCTGCGGGAGAATATGAAACGTCTTGGGTTTTCTCCGGAAATTCGAACCGCAGATATTCGCAACTGGAAACCCGATTCCGCATTCGATGCCGTGCTGCTTGATGCGCCATGCAGCGCAACGGGAACGTTCAGAAAACACCCGGAAGTATTGTGGCTTCGAACTCAGGAAGACATTTCCCGGATGGTAGAGCTACAGCGCGAATGTTTAGAATCCGTACTGCGCTGGCTTTCGCCACACGTACCTTTAGTATATGCTGTTTGTTCACTTGAGAAAGAGGAAGGGGAGCAACAAATTGAGAATCTACTTCGTTCACATCCCGAACTGTCGATTGAGCCTATCGTGCTGAAAGAGCCATTCTCAGGCTGTGTTCTGCCAAATGGCACCGCACGCTTGTTGCCGACATATTTGATGGAGCAGGGTGGGACTGACGGGTTTTTCCTCGCAAAAATTATTAAAAATAAGTAAAATCAGTTGGTTGTTTGTTTACAATCTGGTGAAACTGTGCATACTCTCAGCCGCGTGGTTCTTGAAGAGCACCCCGCAAGCTGATACGAGAAACGCATGAAACAGCCGGTTCGCATTGCTCCCTCCATACTGTCCGCAGATTTCGCCCGTCTGGGCGATGAGGTGGCAGCGATATCAAATGCAGGCGCAGACTATATTCACGTTGATGTGATGGATGGGCATTTTGTTCCCAACCTCACCATCGGGCCGCTGGTTGTAAAAGCAATTAAGCCGCACACATCAAAAGTGATGGATGTGCATCTCATGATCGAGCCAGTCGATCCTTATATCTCAGCGTTTGCAGATGCGGGGGCAGATATTATCACGGTACATGCAGAGGCCACCACACATCTCGAACGGACACTACAGCTAATCCGCGCACATGGTAAAAAATGCGGTGTGTCGCTGGTGCCAAGTACACCGCCTGAGCAGCTTAAATATGTCATGGATGTGGTCGATCTGATTCTGGTAATGACCGTCAATCCGGGTTTTGGCGGTCAGAAATTTATTGAATCGCAGCTCGAAAAAATTCGTATCCTTCGCTCGATGATTGATGCAACTGGACGTTCTATCGATCTCGAGGTGGATGGCGGCGTCAACGTACAGACTGCAAAGCAAGTAATTCAGGCTGGAGCGGACGTCCTGGTTGCCGGATCAGCGGTATTTACCGGCGATGCTTCCCTATATGCGGCTAACATCGCCACCCTCAGAAACGGTTGATGCGGTTGTTGCATGGGCCAAACCGAAACCGTTGAACGCAACGCACGAGAGCCAGAAAGCCTCACAACAACACGTCTGAGGCAGTGGGTGTATCAATTCCACTATCTAATTCCACGTAGCAGCCGCGATTACCGTATTGATCCGCACTGGAGCAAAATTAAACCGACATTGCTACCGGAAGGCGATGCGATTCGCGGAAAGTCGTTTTTATCGCGTGAGTTTCGTTTTTACGACGAGTCGCATGTCATCAAATCGGAGCAGGATTGGCACCCCGAGAAGGCCAGTGCATTGTGGATGATGAAAGCCCACAGCTTTGATTGGATAGGTGACTTGCGCGCTTACAATGATAGCCCGATCGCTTCCAGCCAACTCCGTGAATACATCTATCAGTGGATAGAGTGTGCAAAGACCTTGCCCGGAATGGTACGCCACCCGACAATCATGGGTCAGCGTATTTCGCAGTGGTTGATTTACAGCGACTTTATTCTTGCTGGAACGAGCCTGCGCTTTCAACGTCGTTTTATTCGTTCTCTGGCAAAACAGACGCTACTTTTGGAGCGTGAGCTGCAACGCCTTCAGGGTCGTGCCAGCTTTGCTGCTATACAAGGGTTGTGCTTTGCATCTGCTGCATTGCCGTATGCAGAACTGTTCCGTGAACGTGCGCTGGCATCGCTGGTTCTTGCGATCAATACTCAAGTGCGCCCTGATGGTGGGCATGTTACCCGTTCTCCATCCATGCAGCTTGAGCAGCTTGAGTATCTCATCAATCTGCGTCCTTTATTAGCATCGTGGAAAGTACCTGAGACGGAACTTCTTCATCGTGCCATTCAATCCATGCAACAGGCGTTATCTTTTCTATGTCATGCGGATGGTAAACTCGCTTTATTTAATGATAGCGTCGAAGAGCGTCCTGACCGTATACGAACTTCCGTTGCATCGGTTGTATCCGACATGCAAGGCGTTTCACAATGCAGCTCATATGTGAAACTCAAAGCCGATAAAACATTCGTACTATGTGATACAGGGGTCAGTAATCCACAAAGTGCGCACAGCCATTTTGGAACACTTAGCTTTGAGATGAGCGACGGTCTGAATCGGATGGTTGTCAATTGCGGTGCCTATCGTGGCCCGAGTCAGGACTGGCGTAAGGTATGTAAATCCACATCGGCGCATTCGGCTCTATCGATTGCGGACGAGAATGCCTATCCAATCGATGCTCAAGCCGCATTATCTTTTCTACATGAACCACGTGTAGAGGTGAAGATACCAGAACATGCAGGGCAGTTTGAATTGCTTGCAAGTTATAACGGATACGAATCGCGTTTTGGTCTGGTACACACGCGGCATCTCAAACTGCAAAAACATGGAATGAAACTAGAGGGTTTTGATGAGATCAAACCGATTCATACTGAATCGGAACATATTGAGCATACTGCAATCATTCGGTTTCATCTGCATCCACACGTGAAAATCACAAAGATTCACGAAGGGGAAATCACGCTGGGATTGCCCTCAGGCAGTCATTGGATGTTTCGCGCAAATACAGAAAAGTCCGCCACGATTGAAGAGAGCGTGTATTCTGGAGAAGAGGGCAAGCCACAACGCAGCACACAGATACTAATAGAGTCAAACATCAGCTCTCAAATTACCGCAACGATCGGCTGGTCGTTCGAGAAGGTATGATGATCAGCTTATTTGAATTCTTATAATATGCTCTAATACAAGAATAATACAGCGAATCCCAAATTGACAACAACCCCAGGTTGAGGCCTGTTTACTTGATACAACTTATTTTATAATTCTCGTATCACACAAAAACAACACGCACTAAAACAGGGGAAAATTATGATGCGCTCTATTCTAATTGTAGAAGATGATTCCACGCAGCGAAATATCTTAAAGCATGTTGTATCCGAGAAACTCGGATACAAAGTTTCCGCTGTCGCAGGTGCCGATGAGGCCATACAATATATCGCGGATCGTCGTGTCCCGATCCCGGATATGATTCTTCTCGATTATGAGCTGGGTGGTAAAAACGCTCTGGATGTGTTAGGTTACATCAATAAGATTGGAGCAGAAATTCCGGTAATCGTAATTACAGCTTTCGGTGATGCAGAACGCTCAATGTCTTGCATGCATGCAGGAGCATACGATTTTCTATCAAAGCCAGTGCATGTTGATCGTCTCAATGTTTCTATTTGTAACGCCTTTGAACGTCATGCGCTTCGCAAGCAGCTTCGCCAGAAAGAGCAGCTGGAAAAGAGCCCGAGTCAGTTTGATCAGATTATTGGAAAAAGCACATCTATTCTTCATGCTGTGGAATATGCGAAAAAGTCGGCTGCGCTCGATAATCCAATGCTCATTGAAGGAGAGCAGGGCGTTGGAAAAAACCTGTTTGCTAAAACTATTCATGCATCCAGTGTCAGGCGGAAACATCCATTCATCATGGTGGATTGCGCGGGAGTGAATTCCGATGATATGGATAAAATACTCTTTGGTATTCAGCAAGGTGTAACGATTAGTAAAGGATCCTTTCAGGAAGCGGAAAACGGAACGCTCTATCTCGCTAATATTAATGCGTTAAAACTCGATGTGCAGGGAAAAATACTTCGTGCTATTCAAGAGAGAGAGATACACGTATCTGGAAGCACGCATCCTCAAAAAATTCAGGTGCGCATTATTGCATCAAGCCAAGAATCGCTCGAACAGCGCGTTGAAAGCGGAGAGTTTCGCGGGGATCTGTATTATCGGTTAAGCGCACTATATTTAAAATTGCCCTCATTGAAGGATCGGCGCGAAGATATTCAGATGCTAACGCAACATTTTATTCGCACTCAGGCGGGACGCGCACGCAGACCAATAGTCGGAATTTCGCCCGCGGCAATGGGGCATCTGGCTTCCTCTCAGTGGTATGGTAATGTTCGTCAGCTGGAAAATGCGGTGTATCGTGCGGTCTTGCTAACTGAAAACACGATATTAGACATTGCGGATTTCGAGCAGTCGCGCGGAATGCGAACACTATCCCAAGTTGAAAATGACGTCACGATGATGGGACATAATCAGCCTCCGTTGATGGATAAGCTTGAAAGAATGCAAAGTGCAATTCTTTCGCTAGTGGATGGAAGTGGAAATATGAAGAGAATGTCGCATCTGGAGGCAGAAACTATTCGCTTTGCACTATATTACTACGGTGGGCATATGTCAGAAGTCGCACGTAAGTTGGGTATAGGAAGATCAACGCTGTATCGCAAGATTCATGATTTCAATATCGACCACCCCAAAATTTCTGATTTGGATACGCAGGTGGCCTAGGAAAAGAATCTAAAGTTCGCGGGAAAACCACACCACTCTGCCGATGATAAGCATATCATTCACAGGGCGTTCATAATGGGAGTATTTGGTGTTATCGGAAATCACATGCACGCATGGTGGCACAGTCTGAGATATGAATTCCAGACGTTTGATTGTGATGCCAATACCATCATAGATCGCAAATAGACCTGCCGGTGTGGGATTTTTTTTGCTGGTATCCACCAGCACGATATCCCCCTGATTCAGGGTGGGTTCCATGTCGTCACTGCGCACGAAAAGCATTTTCAAGTGTTCGGGCGATGACTGAATACGATCCCGAATCCAGGATTTTCTAAAGAAATAGGGGTTTGCCTGTTTCTCAAGGAACGGCTTCTCATTCTTGGAGAAATCTTTCGATAAAACATCCTGTATGAATGTCGAAATGGCTACGAATTCGCTATCTGAAGGAGCCTGAAAGGCTCCAAGGGTGGTGTGTGATTCTTCTTTTCCAAGAAGATAGTATAGATCAATACCCAATGTCTCCGCAATTTTCACCAGCTTTACAGAGGATGGATTGGCAGACTTGCCATTCAGAATATCGTATACGAACGATGGTTTTAAACCTGCGCGCTTGGCCAGCTCCATAGAGCTGATATGTTGCTGAGCCATAACCTTTTTCAGGCGATTTGCTATTGTTGCAGACATATATTTAGTTTGGTTCCTCTTAAGTTCAGCAATGTAAATGCCAAAATATCAGGGTTGTACATAAAATAAAACACTCGAAACATGTTTTTGAGACTACCATCTTCTATAAAAATTAACCATTCGTAAATAAAATAACCTTATTAGATTAGTACTATGTCATTTTAACATCCGTGCGATTGGAATCTGTTTCCTACGCGACACTTGAATAACATTTAACAGTTGGGGAATCCATGTCTTTGAAAGAACTCAAGATTGCTGAATTGTTGTGCACACGCTTGGTGCATGACATTACGGGGCCAATCGGTGCAGTGAATAACGGCGCGGAGTTTCTGAAAGAGGAAGGCTCCGATATGCAGGGTCAGGCGATCCAGCTGATTATTGGCAGCGCAACCGAGGCCGTGAACCGTCTTCAGTATTACCGCAAGGCGTACGGACGTATCAATGATGACGGGGAAGCGTCTCTTGCAGACAATAAAAAAATTGCTACCGATTTTTTCTCAGGCACAAAAATTTCACTCGACTGGCCGGACTTACACACCGATGCTTCTGGGATATCTGTCAGTCGCAAGATGGCAAGATTGGTGTTGAACTTACTGATTATTGCCGCAGGCAGTCTGATACGCGGTGGGACAATTGCAGTACGGTTACAGCGATCGGAAAAAACCGATTTCGATATGGAGATAACGATTACAGCAACTGGAAGCACCGTACGCTGGGATAAGGAAATGGAGCAGGCACTTTCGGGAAGCATCGCGAGTGATGATCTGACGCCCAAAACGGTACAACCATATCTCACCCGTATGCTTGCAGAAGAGATTTCGACGGAACTACAGTGGAAAAACACTGACACAGTGTGCACGTTGACGATATTACATCGTCAGGCATCGCTTCAATTTTAGTTTCTCCTGTGTTAGGTATGGGGAATAAAAAATAAAATGCGCCGAGGGGATGGCAATGGACGATCTGATCAGTGAATTTATCACCGAAACCAGCGAAAGCCTTGCAGTGCTTGATCTGGAGCTGGTTAAGCTTGAACAGAATCCGAATGACAGTACTATTCTTGGAAATATTTTTCGGCTGGTGCATACCATCAAGGGGACCTGCGGATTCTTGGGGCTTCCGCGACTAGAATCCGTGGCGCACGCATCCGAAAACGTGCTGGGAAAAATCCGGGATAAAACGATTATCGTGACACCGCAGGCCATTTCATTGGTACTCGAGTCACTCGATAGTATCAAAAATCTGATGGCGCATCTTGGCCAGCATGGCACTGAGCCGGAAGGAAATGATACGGACCTGATTATACGCCTTAATGCATTTGCTGAAGCGAATGGACAGGTTGCGGAGGCTTCACATGCGCAATCCCCTTCCGCTGAAGCATCTGAGCCACCAGTAACGCACGCAGTTGCTGTTACATCTGTTGTCACCGCTCCAGAAGAAAAACCTGTTGCAAGCGACGTGTCGAGCAAGGCCAAGGAAGTAGCAATTATGCAGGGTCTGGCAACCGATGCAAAGCATGTGCTTGCTGCTCCGGCTGCGGCAGATCCCTCGACGCAGAGTATTCGAGTAAATATTGATGTACTCGAGAATCTTATGCAAATGGTCAGCGAATTAGTGCTCACGCGCAACCAGTTGCTTCAGATTGCGCGTACGCGAAACGACAGCAATTTCATGGCGCCGTTGCAACAGTTAAGCCTGATTACGACAGAGTTGCAGGAAGGTATAATGAAAACTCGCATGCAACCGATTGGAAATGCATGGTCAAAATTCCCACGCCTAATCCGTGACCTTTCGCTGGAGCTTGGTAAAAAAATTGAGTTGCGCATGGAGGGTGCGGAGACAGAGCTTGATCGTCAGCTCCTCGAACTCATAAAAGACCCACTGACGCACATGGTAAGAAACTCTGCTGACCACGGAGTGGAAATGCCGGCTGACAGAGCTGCGGCAGGGAAGTCGGAAACGGGTGTAATTACTCTGAGTGCCTATCACGAAGGTGGACATATCGTGATCGAGATTGTGGATGACGGCCGGGGTCTTAATATTGAGCGTATCAAGCAGAAAGCAATTTCGAACGGTATTTCAACGCCGGAACAAATTGGTCAACTCAGCGAACAGCAGATCATGCAGTTTATTTTTAAAGCCGGATTCTCAACGGCAGAGAAAGTAACGAGCGTTTCTGGTCGCGGCGTGGGGATGGATGTAGTGCGCACCAATATCGAAAAAATTGGCGGCACCATTGAACTGAGTTCGGTGTTTGGAAAAGGTTCTAAATTCCATATCAAAATCCCACTGACACTGGCCATCGTTTCTGTCTTAATCGTTGAAGCAGATGGACAGCAGTTCGGTATCCCACAAATTAACGTTCAGGAACTTGTTCGCGCCTCTTCCGAGCATGAGCATCGTATTGAGCGTATCAATAATGCACCGGTACTGCGTTTGCGTGGTAATGTGATTCCTTTAATTACTCTTTCGCAGGTATTGAAGCTGAATGCCCGCGAACTGAACGAAGAAGAATCCTTTATTGTTATTTGCAAGCTTGGGGCGTACACGTTCGGTGTAATTGTAGATCGGATTTTTGATACCGAAGAAATTGTGGTCAAACCGATATCCAACATGATTCGCCATATCGATGTGTATTCTGGAAATACCATATTGGGTGACGGCAGCGTTATCATGATTCTGGACCCGAATGGCCTCGCACGTTCCACTGGCCAGGAGGAGCTTACCAGCGGTCAGGATGATAAAGCCAATACAAAACTTCAGACATCAACGGATGCTCTGGTAAGCTTCCTGTTATTCCGCAGTGATAATAATGCTCCGAAAGCCGTTCCTCTGGAGCTTGTATCTCGCCTGGAAGAGATTGATTGCACGAAGATAGAACATTCCGGTGCCTACCCCGTAATTCAATACCGTGACGATCTCATGCGCCTTGTAACGCTGCACTCCGATCGCGAAGTACCTACCCAAGGGATGCGCGATGTGGTGGTGTTTAGCTATGACGGCAAAGTGCTTGGTTTGATGGTGGAAGAGATTCTGGATATTGTGGAAACTCCGTTTTCTGTAAAACTCTCCTCCAGAGAGCCGGGCTATCTTGGTAGCATGGTAATTAATGAAAAGACCACAGATATTGTGGATGTGGCACATCTGTTGAAGGATGTTGTGGACATGGACGTGCCGGCAAATAATGCGCACCCTCGTCATACAATGCTTCTGGTGGAAGACAGTCCGTTCTTCCGTAATATCACGGCTCCATTCCTTACTGCCGCAGGTTATACGGTAACGGCGGTTGGAAGCGGGAAAGAGGCGCTTAAACTACTGCGTAATCCGCAGTATCGGTTTGATGTTATTGTAACGGATATCGAAATGCCGGAGATGAACGGATTCGAACTGATGGAAGAGATACGCAGCATCAGTGGATTTTCACATATCCCGGTTTTCGCATTTACCTCAACGATTAACTCGGAATTGATTGAGCAAAGTAAACGTGTTGGCTTCCGCGATTTTATTGTAAAAACGGATCGCGGCGCATTGATGAAGTCCATCACTAGCGCAATGAATATGGAGAAAGTTTCTGCATGAGCACCTCTCTTTCACTAATTTCTTCAGATACTAAATCGGTTGCTGCAAACCATTCCAAAAAGCATCAGGACTACGTCACCATGCGATTGGATAATCAGGTGTTTGGCATTCCTGTTCTATTCGTACAGGATGTTCTACGTGGTCAACGCATTGCGAGGATACCACTCGCACCTAAAGAAATAGCAGGCTCAATGAATTTGCGTGGGCGTATTGTAACTGTGGTTGAT
>Ga0315900_10010181_pt1 | contig 11829 bp, 7 predicted proteins | sample LakEriMetagenome_FD_203521 | JGI IMG/M metagenome (GOLD analysis project Ga0315900, IMG submission 203521) | Freshwater fungal communities from buoy surface, Lake Erie, Ohio, United States - Buoy 12 MA114 | ecosystem: Environmental > Aquatic > Freshwater > Lake > Lake biofilm | place: USA: Lake...
TTGCTGCAGGGCCCACATCTGCGCATAGGTGCCGCCTGCATCCAGCAGTTCGCGATGAGTGCCGCGCTCGACCACCCGTCCGCCCTCCATCACCAGGATCTGATCCGCATCCACCACGGTGGACAGCCGGTGCGCGATCACCAGGGTGGTGCGTTCGGCGGCGATGCGGGACAACGCCTCCTGGATCGCCTTCTCCGACTTGGAGTCCAGCGCCGAGGTGGCCTCGTCGAAGATGAGGATGGGCGGGTTCTTGAGGATGGCTCGGGCGATGGCCACCCGCTGCTTCTCCCCGCCCGAGAGCTTGAGGCCGCGCTCCCCGACACGGGTTTCGTAGCCGTCCGGCAGGGCCGCGATGAAGTCGTGGATGTGGGCCGCCCGCGCCGCCTCCAGGACCTCCTCGCGGCTGGCATCGGGCCGGCCATAGGCGATGTTGTAGAAGATGGTGTCGTTGAACAGCACCGTGTCCTGCGGGACGATGCCGATGGCGGCCCGCACGCTGGTCTGGGTGCAGTCGCGGATGTCCTGCCCGTCGATGCTCACCCTGCCGCGCTGCACGTCATAGAAGCGGTAGAGCAGCCGCGCAAGCGTGGATTTGCCTGCGCCGCTGGCCCCCACCACGGCCACGGTGCGACCGGCCGGGATGGCGAAGCTCACGTCGTCCAGGATGCCGCGCCGCGCCTCGTAGGCGAAACCGACCCCCTCGAATGCCACCGCGCCGCCCCGCAGTTCCAGCGGCCGGGCACCAGGCCCGTCCTCCACCTCGCGGTTTTCGCGCAGCAGCCGGAACATGCGGTCCATGTCGGCCAGCGACTGCTTGATCTCGCGGTAGACCATGCCCAGGAAGTTCAACGGGATGTAGAGCTGGATCAGCAGTCCGTTGACCAGCACCAGGTCACCCAGGGTGAGCGCACCCGCGACCACGCCATCGGCGGCGAGCAGCATGAGCAGCGTCACCGCCGTCGCAATGATCAGGCTCTGGCCGATGTTGAGCAGGCCCAGGGAGGCCTCGTTGCGCACCTCCGCGGCCTCGTACTGCCGCAGGTGCTCGTCGTAACGCTGCGCCTCGAACTCCTCGTTGTTGAAGTACTTGACCGTCTCGTAGTTGAGCAGGCTGTCCACCGCACGCGTGTTGGCGCGGGAGTCGAACTCGTTGGCGCGCCGCCGGATGTCCATGCGCCACTCCGTCACCACGATGGTGAACGCGATGTACACCGCCACCGCGGCGAAGGTCACGGCCGGGAAGCGCCAGTCGAACTTCGCCAGCAGCACCGCGGCGACGAGACCGAACTCCAGTACCACGGGGATGATGGAGAACAGCATGTAGGACAGCAGGCTGGAGATGCCGCGCGTGCCCCGCTCGATGTCGCGCGACACGCCACCGGTCTGCCGCTCGAGGTGGAAGCGCAGGCTCAGCGAGTGCAGATGTCTGAACACCTCCAGCGCGACCCGGCGGATGGCACGCTTCGCGACGCGCACGAACACGATGTCCCGCAACTCCGCGAACAGGGTCGTCGACAGGCGCAGAACCCCGTACGTGACGAGAAGTGCCACCGGCAGGACCAGCGGCGCCTGGCGCGTGTCCAGCGCGTCCACGATCTGCTTCATGACAAGGGGAACGCCGAGGTTCGCCAGCTTGGCGGTCACCAGGCAGGCGAGAGCGAGCCCGACCCGCCAGCGGTACTCGAGCAGATAGGGCAGCAACAGGCGGGCGACGCGCCAGTCGCCGCGGGGAGCGGACTTGTCGGGGCTGTGGCCGGCGGCCGCCGGAGCACTGTGGGCGGGGGGACTCATGCAGGGATCCTGGGATGGGGGCGCGACCGGGGAGGCCGCGCATGCCGGCGCAGGCACCGGCACACCCGCAGAGAGTACCATCCGCCCGGGCAAGCCCCGAGCGTCGCGCCCCCCGCCGGGCCGACGTCGGTCCGGACCACGCACATCGATGCATCGTCCGGCCGTGGCGCGACGGGGTGGCGTTGCTGGACAACGCGGGCGGCAGGGGTTGAAATACCGGCTTTCCCGACGTGATCCCGACCTCAGGCTCCGCATGCAACCGACCCCGCGCTCGCGCAAATGGAAGTGGCTGTTCTGGCTGCTGGTGGTGCCAGCCCTGCTGTTCGCCGTCTACCTGTGGTTCGTCGTCTCCTGGAGCTACTCGCTGGGCGAGCGTGCGGGCTACATCCAGAAGTTCTCGAAGCGCGGCTGGCTGTGCAAGACCTGGGAGGGTGAACTGGCCCTCATCACCATGCCCGGCACGGTCGCCGAGAAATTCGTGTTCACGGTGCGCAACGAGGACGTGGCGCGGCGCGTGAACGCCACCATGGGCCAGCGCGTGACCCTGGATTACTCGCAGCACATCGGCATCCCCACCACGTGCTTTGGCGACACGGAGTATTTCGTGACCGACGTCCGGGTGGTTCCCGAACCCAGCCTGCTGCCTTCGGCACCACCTGCGGTGCCGGCGCCGGCGCCGAGCCCGGCGCCCGAGACCCCGCCCGCACCCGCCCAGGACGGCGCGGGCGCGCCTGCCCGCTGACGCGGGCCGACATCCGGGAGCCCGCATGAGCGGAGTCCTCGTCGTCACCGGTGCCGGTCGTGGCATCGGCGCCTCCATCGCCCGGCTCGGGGCGGCCCGCGGCCTTGCGGTCTGCGTCAACTACGCGCGCAACCGCGAGGCGGCGGAAGCGGTGGTGGCCGGCATCGTCGACGCCGGCGGACGCGCCATCGCCGTGCAGGCGGATGTCGCGGACCGGGATGAGGCGCGCCGGCTGTTCGAGACCGTCGACCGGGAACTCGGCTCGGTCACCGCGCTGGTCAACAATGCCGGCATCGCGGGGACGCTGAAGCCGGCCGAGGACCTCGCGCCTGCCGACCTCGACCCCGTCTTCGGCGTCAACGTGATGAGCCTGTTCTGGTGCTGCGGCGAGGCCATCCGCCGCATGGCGCGCAAGCACGGTGGACGCGGCGGTGCCATCGTCAACGTGGGCTCGATCGCGTCGCGCTACGGCGGCCTGCCGGGCATGGTGGCGTACGCCGCCTCCAAGGGCGCGGTCGACAGCTTCACGGTCGCACTGGCCAAGGAGATCGGCCACGAGGGCATCCGGGTCAACGGCCTGCGCCCCGGCACCACCCGCACCGACATCCTGGAACCGCTCGGCGGCGACGCGCTGATGGCCCGGGTCGCGGCCGGCACACCGCTGGGCCGGGTCGGCGATCCGGACGAGATCGCCGAGGCCGTGCTCTGGCTGCTGTCGGACCAGGCCTCCTTCACCCACGGCGCCATCCTCGACGTGTCCGGGGGTCGCTGAACACCCGGGTCAGATCCGCGCCGGGTCGCACGCGCGACCCGGCTCATCCACGGAGTCCTGCCACATGAGCACCCTGCAGAGCATACAGGCCGACCTCTACCGCATCCCGCTGCCGGTGGTCCTGTCCGACAGCACCCACGGGGAGATGACGCATTTCGAACTCGTCACCGTGCGACTGCGAGACGATGCCGGTGCGGAAGGTGTCGGCTACACCTTCACCGTGGGCGCCAACGGCCGGGCCGCCCTGCACACCATCGCCCATGATCTCGCACCGGTGCTCCAGGGGCGCCGCGCCGATCTCATCGAGGCCTTGTGGCAGAAGATGTGGTGGACCGTCCACTACGGCGGACGCGGCGGTGCGGCCAGCCTGGCCATCTCGGCCATCGACATCGCGCTCTGGGACCTCAAGGCCAGGCGTCTGGGCGTGCCGCTCTGGACGCTGCTCGGAGGCTACGATCCGGCCGTTCCCTGCTACGCCGGGGGCATCGATCTCTGGTTCCCTCTGGACCGGCTGCTCGCCCAGACGGAGGACAATCTGGCGAAGGGGTTCCGCGCCATCAAGATGAAGGTCGGCCGCCCCCGGCTGTCGGAGGACGTGGCACGGGTCAAGGCCATGCGCGAGCACCTCGGCGAAGACTTCCCCCTCATGGTGGATGCCAACATGCGCTGGAGCGTCGACGAGGCCATCCGCGCCGCACGAGCGCTGCAGCCCTGGCATCCGGGCTGGATCGAGGAGCCCACCATCCCGGACGACGTGGCCGGCCATGTACGCATCGTGCGCGAGGGTGGCCTGCCGGTGGCCACCGGGGAGAATCTGCACACCCTGCACGAGTTCCAGCAGATGATTCAGGCGGGCGGCGTGACCTTCCCCGAGCCCGACGTCACCAATTGCGGCGGCATCACCGTGTTCATGAAGGTGGCGCGCCTGGCCGAGAGCTTCAATCTCCCGGTGACCTCCCACGGTGCGCATGACATCACCGTGCACCTGCTGGCGGCCTGTCCGAACCGCGCCTACCTCGAGGCCCACGGCTTCGGCCTCGACCGCTACATCGCCCGGCCGCTGGAAATCCGCGACGGCTGCGCCATCGCACCGGACCGCCCCGGCCACGGCATCGAGTTCGACTGGACCGGTCTCGAGACCCTGCGGGACCGCGGATGACGTCGGGGAGTGCGCGACCGGTCCCGGCACAGGTCCCCGTCGTGCCAGGCATCGACATGCCGCCTGGCGTAGGCGTGATCGTGCGCGACTGGCTGAATGCCAACCACGTGCTGCTGGCCGGCCGCGACGAGGTGGTTCTGGTCGATGCCGGTCACGTCAGCTGCGCCGCGACGACCCTCGAGCTCGTTGCCGCACGGCTCGCCGGACGCGCCCTGGACCGGCTGCTGCTCACCCATTGTCACTCGGACCACATGGGGGGATGCGCGGCCATCCGCCGGACCTTCGGCACGAGCATCGCGGTGCCGGCCGACGAGGCACCGCTGATCCGGGCATGGGACAGCACCGCCCTGTGGCTCGAGCACGCCGGCCAGCGGGCCGAGCGTTTCGAGTTCGACGCGGTGGTCCATGCGGGCGACCGCATGTGCATGGCGGATCTGGAGTGGGAGGCCCTGGCGGTGCCGGGGCACGACATGGGGGCGCTGGCGTTCTGGTGCGCCGACGAGGGCATCCTGATCTCGGGTGACGCCCTCTGGGAGCGCAGTTTCGGGATCGTGCTCCCTGGTGACGGCCACGCGCTGCGGCTGGCCGCCGCCCGCGACACCCTGCTCCGGCTGCGTTCGCTCGGCGCCCGTGTCGTGATCCCCGGTCACGGCGCCCCGTTCCGGGATGCCGATGCCGCCATCGCCGCCTGCCTGTCCCGGGTCGCGGCCTTCGAGCAGGACGAGCGCCGCCTCGCGCGGCACGTGCTCAAGGTGATGTTCGTCTTCCTGCTGCTTGAGCGCGGGAGCCTTGCACAGGACGAAGCCCGCGGGCTGTTCGCCACGGTTCCGCTCTTCGTGGACTACGACGACCGTTATTTCCGACTCGGGCCCCAGACCCTGGCGGGCGCGCTGATGGAGGAACTCGCCGCCGCCGGCGCGATCTTCCGGAATGCCTCCGGCCGGGTCCAGGCCGCCTGAACGTCCGCCGGCGTCGGCCCGCTTCCGGGCCGTGCCACCGTGCCTTCTGCGCCGCGGTCCGGCGGCCGGGCGCGCATCAGATCTGGCGCCGCAACTCCTCGATCTCCGGCGGAGGCGCCTTGTCGCCTCTCAGACGTGTGGCCTCGTCGAGCTGGCGACCGGCATCGGCCTTGCGCCCGGCCCGTATCAGGGCGCGCGCCAGATTGACCCTGAAACCCGGTACCTGGGGTGCCTGCTGCACGGCCTGCTCCAGATGCCGCACGCTGTCGGCGGGTTCGCCGAACTGCAGGCTGAGCACGCCCATCGTGTCGAGCACCGGCGCGCTGCGCGGCGCCTGCTCCAGAGCGCGACGCGCGATGTCCAGGGCCTCGCGATTGCCCAGCCGCCCGAGCTCCCAGGCCAGATTGTTCAGGGCCACGGCATCCTTCGGGTTGGCTTCGACGGCGCGGCGATACCACGCCGCCGCGCGTGCGTGGTCCTGCCGGGCCTGCCAGCTGTCACCCACGGCAAGCAGCACACCCGCGGGCGCCCCGGGGGTGCGCGCCAGCCAGGCCTCGATCTCCCGGTCGGCCTCGCCACCCCGGTCCCGGGCCAGCAACTGCCGGTGCAACGTGACCGCAAGCGCCGGATCGCCGCTCGCGGCCAGGCCCGCCCGCAGCACCTTCTCGGCGCCGGCCGGGTCCTGACGCGCGGCGAGGACCGAGGCTTCGGCGGCGTGACCCGCCCCCGAGCGCGGCCAGCGCGTCTGGATGGCCCGCGCCGCGGTGAGCGCCTCGTCGAAGGCGCCGGCGCGCACCCCGATCTCCACCAGGGCCATGTGGCCGGGCAGATAGTCCGGCCGCAGCGCCAGGGCGCGACGCACCGAGGCCCTGGCCGCATCCCACTGCTGCTCCATGACCTGGATCTCGGCCATGGCCAGATGAGGCGCGATGGCGTTCGGGTGCTCGCCCGACAGGCGTCCCAGCGAGGCCCGCGCCTGTCCGAGGTCACCAGTGCTCTGTTGCACACGCGCCAGCACGTATCCGACGCGGGCATCGAGCGGCAGGGCCGCCTGCGCTGCGGTGGCGGCCGCCAGCGCCGCCTGTCGATCGCCGGCCCCCATCAGGACGTCCACCTTGGCCAGATGCAGCGGTGCGAAACCGCGATTGCCCTCCAGGGCCCGGTCCAGGACCGCCGCCACCTCGCCCGCCGGCTTCCCTGCGCGACGCATGACGCCCGCGAGCAGCAAGGCAGCCTGCGGATCCCGGGGATTGGCGGCCACCAGAGCGCGGTAGCGCTCCTCGGCCGCATCGGCCCGGCCGTCCTCTAGATCCATGGAGGCGAGGTTGCGGGCGGCCGGCGGGAAACCCGGTGTCGACGACAAGGCCTTCTCGAACTGCTGGCGTGCGCCCGGCCTCTGGCCCTGGGCGCGCCTGACGAGGCCGAGCAGGTTGTACCCAACCGCCGTCTCGGGCAGCCGCTGCTGCACCGCCGTGGCGACGGCCTCGGCGCGATCGACCTGTCGCGCGCCAAGGAAATGCTCGACCAGCAGGGCGTCGGCCACGGTGTTGCCCGGGTCGGCGCGCACCACCGCCTCGAGTTCGGCCACACCGCGTGCGGCCTGGCCGGAGGCGAGCAGCAGGCGCCCGAGCGCCACGTGCCACGCGGGATTGGCGGCGTCGCGCGCCAGGGCCTGCTCGATGCGCGCCAGCGCCTTCCTCGAATCGCCTGCGGCCTGGGCCACCTCGGCCGCCAGGGCGAAGTCCCTGCCGCCGGCATTGGGCGAGGCCAGCAGCGGCGCCAGGGTCTTCTCCGCCAGATCGATCTCGCCGAGTCGCAACTGGGAGGCGGCGAGGAGCTGCCGTGCGCGCGGTTCGGCCGGAACGGCGTCGACCACGCGCTGCAGCAGCCGCTTGGCCGCCTCGTGGTTGCCGAGATCGTATTCGATGGAGCCGGCCAGCAACTGGATGCGCAGATCGTCAGGCGCGGCACGCAGCGCGAGCTGGATGGACGAACGGGCGCGTTCACCCTCCCCTTTCGCCGAGGCCACGAGCGCGTCGAGATAGACGGTCCCGGGAGCGCTCGGCACGAGCTTCGCCAGACGCTTCTGGACCTCCGCCGCCCGGTCCACCTTGTTCAGCGTCAGCAGCATGGGCACCAGGGCCAGATGGGAGCGCACGTCCGCAGGCTGCAACTCCACCGCCTTCTCGTAGGCGGCGACCGCCTCCTGCAGACGGGTCTCGCGCGCCAGCAGCGCGGCGCGGAGCGCCCAGGCCTCGGCGGAATCCGGGTGCGCCGACAGAACCGAATCCACGGTGGCGGCCGCCTCGGCGCCCTGGTCCGAGGCGGCCATCAGGCGGGCGGTCCCGAGCCGGGCGGTGGCGTTGGCGGGATCCAGCGCGAGCGCCTCCTCATACAGCCGCCGGGCGGGAACGGGTTGCCCCTTGGCCGCCAGAGCCTCGGCCCAGAGCGCCTTCAGCTCGGCGCGCGTCGTGGCGTCACCCACCTGCCGCGATGCGGCAAGATCGATGACCTTGTCGTACTGGGCGGTGTCGAGGAGGCTGCGGCACAGCACCGGCAGCACCTGTTCCGGGGCATGGCCCAGTTCCAGCGCCCGACGCAACTCCACTTCCGCCGAAACGGGGTTGGCTGTGCCGCGCAGCGCCAGACCCAGGAGATAGCGGGTCTCGGCATGCTCGGGGGCACGACCTGCCGCATTGCGCAACTGGATCAGCGCGGAGGCGTATTCCTTGCGCTGCAGGAAATCACGCCCCGAGGCCAGATAGTCGGCATCTGGCTCGCGGCTGCAACCGGCGGCGAGCAGCAGGCCCAGGCAGGCCATGACGGCACGATGGGTATGGGAGCGGTGGTTGAGCATCTGTGACCCCGGGCGATTCAGGAGGGCGACACGCGGAGTGCGGAGGGGCAAGCGCGCTTGGCCCGCAACCCCGAAGCGAGGCGCATGCCCGCCGCAGCCACCGGACCGCTTACAGGTCCTCGCGCCGGGCGTAGCCGGTCAGTCCGACAAAGGCGCGGCCGAGCCGCAGGGCGAACCAGGACTTCGCACGCTCCAGCCAGGGTGTGCGGACGAGGTCTCCCTCGCTCACGCGGATGCCGCCGGCGTGCAGAGCACGCTCCAGACTGCCACGCAGTTCCCGCGCAAACCCAGGGTCCTCCACCACCACGTTGGCCTCACGGGAGAGCATCAGGCTGAACGGGTCGATGTTGGACGATCCCACGGTGGCCCACAGCCCATCGATGACGGCCACCTTGGCGTGCAGGAAGGTCGTGAGGTATTCATGAACCTCGATGCCCTCACGCACGAAATCGCGGTAGAAGGCGCGCATGGCATGGCGGACGAAAGGGTATTCGGGCACGCCCTGCAGCAGCAATCTCACCCGCACCCCGCGCCGGCGTGCCTCCCGCAGGGCATCCCGGAAACCGCGACTGGGCAGGAAATACGCACAGGCAATGAAAATCTCCTCCCGGGCGCGGCTGATCGCCACCAGGTAGGCCTCCTCGATCGAGCGGCGATGGCGCAGGTTGTCGCGGGTCAGGAAGGCGACCCGCTGCCCGCCCGCACCTGCCGACGTGAGGGCCGGGGCCGTCGGGGGACCGGTGCGGGCGATGCGTCCGAGGGTGGTCCAGCGGACCAGCATCCACAACCGCCGGACCGCACGGTGCATGTCGGCCACGACCGGACCGGTGACGCGCACCGCGAAATCGAAACGCGGCGGCCCGTCGCCGCGCCCGTCGCGGTCGTCGAGCACGTTGATGCCGCCGCAGAAACCGATGCCGCCATCGATCACCACGAGCTTGCGGTGCATGCGTCGCAGCCGATGCCGCCGCAGGCGGAAGCGGGCGCGCTCCGGGCGGAACACCTGGATGCGCACGCCGGCCGGTTCGAGCACTGCGCGCAGGGACGGCAGAAGGTTGGCGGCACCGAAGCCGTCCACCAGGACACGCACCGCCACGCCGCGGCGCGCTGCGGCCGCCAGGGCGCCGGCCACCCGGCGACCGGTGGGGTCGTCGGCGAAGAGGTAGGTCTCGAGGTGCACCTCGTGGCGGGCGGCGGCGATGGCCGCCTCGAGAGCCGGAAAATACGCGTCCCCCGTCTCGAGCAGATCGACGCGGTTGCCCTCGAGGAAACCCGTCATGCGAGCGTCTGCACCTCCGCGGGTGTCGCATCACCCTGCGACGTCGCGGGGGCGAGCAGGGCCGACAAGGCCACGTGGTCGGACAGACGGTGCGACTGACGGCCATGGTGGGCGTGCGCCAGCTTGACCCGCAGGCCTCTGACGTAGATGCGGTCGAGATTGAGCAGGGGCAGGGCGGCCGGGTAGCTGCGCGCCGGCCGCCCGGTGGTGTGCTCGAACACCTCGGTCAGGCCGAGAAGCTCGCGCAGCGGACTGGCGGCACGCCGCGTCCAGTCGTTGAAGTCACCCGCAACCACCAGCGGAGAGTCCGGCGGCACCATGGCCTCGATGCGGGCGCACATGCGCGCCACCTGGCGGTGCCGCCAGGGCGCGATCAGGCCGAGGTGCACATTGATGCAGTGCAGCCGCCGCTGCCATCCCGGGACCGTGATCTCGCAGTGCAGCATGCCCCGACTCTCGAAGCGGGACTGCGAGATGTCCTCGTTGTCCCAGGCCGCGATCGGGAAACGCGACAGGATGGCGTTGCCGTGATGCCCCTCCTCGTAGACCGCATTGCGGCCGTAGGCGTAGTCGCTCCAGAGGGAATCGGCGAGGAACTCGTATTGCGGCGCGGTGGGCCAGTCATGATGGCGTCGCGCCTGCCGCCGCGACAGGCCCTGCACCTCCTGGAGGAACACGAGATCCGCGCCCAGCCCATGCAGCGCCTCGCGCAGGTCGTGGACCGCCATGCGCCCGCGCAGGGGCGAGACGCCCTTGTGGATGTTGAAGGTGACGACGTGCAGCGTTTCCATACCGGAGCCAGAGAGTGGGGGCGCGGGCCGGATGCGGGCACCGACAAGGTCCCATTTTCCCCTTTTTTTTGCCTGCCACCGGCAGGATCGCGCCGACGGCCCCGCAGGGACCGGGATGCGCTCGCAATCGCTCCTGCGGCATCCATCGCCGGAGGCGCCGGCGAGCAGGGCCTCCAGCCGAGAGCGGACACCCTTGCCCCCTTCGCCCGCGCCACCCAGGATGTCCTCGACCGCCTCGGCCTGGGCCATCTCCGCCGCACGCGCGCCGCCCGCCGCCCTGACGGCGCCGCCCCGCGGGCCGCCGGCCCCTCCGATGCCGTCGTCCATGGCGCCTCCCGCCCGTCGTTGGATCTCGTGCAGGCCCCAGCCCCGGCTGCGGATGCTGACGCAGGTCAAGGTCGGGCGTATCCGGTCCGCGCCGCCAACAGGGCACGGCGGCCGGGTGCTGTCACGGCACAGGTTCGAAGTAACGGTCCGGCAGATCCGGATCATCGAAATGTCGCCTGCCGACGAAGGCTGTGGCGTGGCGGCCCCACTGACGCATGGCGCCGGGCTCGCGCACGCCCATGGGCCAGAACAGCCATCGCTCGCCGCGTTCACTGCCCACCACCAGGCCGTCGGGGCCGAACAGGCTGCGCCGACCGCCGCCAGGCAGGGGCAGCGAACGCAGCGAATCGTCGGGCTGCAGCGCGAGTTCGCGGTCGATGTCCAGGGCTGGCGCCCAGCGCAGGCGCTGGATCTGGTGGCTCGCCGCGGCCACCCGCAGAAGCAGCCGGGTACCCGGGGGCGGAGACGGCAGGGACTGGGGGACGAAGGCCCATTCGTCCAGACTGTCGGGGCGCGGCCTCATGCGCAGGCGCGCGGTGGGAAAGAACTGGTGGTAGCAGCCGCAGCTGTGCATGGTGTCGACCAGCAGTGGCCGACCCTCGTGGTCCAGCGTAAGACGCACGGTGATGCCATCCAGCCGTCCACCCAGGAGATCGAAGGGACCCTCCTTCGGACGGGCGGGAAACCAGACGGAGTAGACCAGCTGCGGCAGGACCTTCCCACCGAAGAGTGTGCGCGTCGAACGCACGAACATGACCGGGACACCCGTGTCGACAAACGGGATGCCATCCGGGCCCCAGGCCGGCTGGCCGATGCCATCATCGGGGCCTGTCGTGTCGATCTCGAATACCGGTGCGTGCCGCCGGAACAGGGCCTCGAGCTGCTGCGGCGCCGGCTCGGCGCCCGCCACGATCGATGTCGGAAGCCCGGCATCCGGTTCGCCCGCGGGAACCGGGCCGGCCCCATGACGCACCAGAGTGCCGCGCACCTCCAGGGCCTCCAGGGGGCGCTCGAACACGTCGGCGCTGTCGCGCTGATAGCGCTCCACCCCACGGGAAAAAGGCAGCCGCGTCAGGGCATAGAGCCCGGCTGCCCGTTTCCAGGTCTGGTAGTCGTCCGGCACCGCGGTGGCAAGGGCGGCGGCGGCGGCGC
>Ga0315900_10010182_pt1 | contig 11827 bp, 8 predicted proteins | sample LakEriMetagenome_FD_203521 | JGI IMG/M metagenome (GOLD analysis project Ga0315900, IMG submission 203521) | Freshwater fungal communities from buoy surface, Lake Erie, Ohio, United States - Buoy 12 MA114 | ecosystem: Environmental > Aquatic > Freshwater > Lake > Lake biofilm | place: USA: Lake...
AAAAGCATTATTTATCAAAGCTGTGGAATTGCTCCGAGTGGGAATGCACCAAGAGTGTCAGCCGCAGCTATCGAAATTGGCTCTAAAGAAAAATCTCCCCTCGCTAAAACATTACGGACTTGCCGAAAACTACTGAAAATTGAGAATGCAAAGCGCTGTAAATCAAGCAACGCGAACGCAATTTAAGGTTAGAGTGTAGTAAAGCTGAAACTTTACAACTTTTATCAACTCTTCTGCGCTATGTCCTACAATACTCCTCGCATTGCCAAAGTCCACCGCAAAACTGGCGAAACCGAAGTCACTGTGGCGCTGAATCTTGATGGCACTGGAAAAGGAAATATCAATACTGGTATTCCCTTTCTTGATCACATGCTGTATCAAATTTGTTCCCATGGATTAATCGATCTCGATATTCAAGCTACGGGTGATCTGCATATTGACGATCATCATACCAATGAAGATGTGGGGATTGTATTAGGACAAGCTCTCGGACAAGCATTAGGCGATCGCAAAGGCATTACAAGATTTGGACATTTTGTTGCACCTCTAGATGAAGCTCTCGTGCAAGTTGCCCTTGATTTTTCGGGTCGTCCCTATTTAGTTTATGGCTTAGTGATTCCCAATCAGCGTGTGGGAACCTATGACACAGAGCTAGTCCGCGAGTTTTATCAAGCAGTAGTCAATCGTGCTCAAATGACTCTACATGTAAGGCTGTTAGAAAAAGGCAATTCCCATCATATTATCGAGGCATCATTTAAAGCTTTTGCCCGCGCTTTACGCATGGCGGTAGAAGTCGATCCTCGTCGCATCAGTACGATTCCTAGCTCGAAGGGTGTTTTATAAGTAGACACGCTCAACTAATTACACACCCAAACCCGTAAGTTAGTTAACTTACAGGTTTGGGTGGTTTATGCGCCAAGACGGGTATAAAAGTGTCGTAGATCTTGTCGGCGAATTTCAGGTTTTAAATCGTTAAGGATAGAATTTAAAAGTGAAGGAGAGATTTGTTCGTACATGGAGTTTCCTTAAAATATGTTTGCCTGTAGAATGATTTGTCGCGGATTGCGCAACAAATCATTCTATCCATCTTTTTGTGTCTGGATAATAATGAACAATTCCTTCTAAAATCCCTGCGCTGTAGTTTCCATTCATCCCCAAAAAGCCTCCCTGAGCTAAATATAATCTATGCGTATTTCCTAGTTTTTTAGCTTGCTGTAGGGACTGGGCGATAATGTCATCAGGAGCATTGGCAACTAAAACAGAAGGCACGGCACTAATCAGCATTGGCAGATCATTCCCGCTATCACCCGCAAAAACAGTATTACTATCATCGAAATTCAGTTGACCCATCAAAAACTCCACAGCATGGAGTTTGGTGGCTCTGGCTGGCAATATGTCCAATAGACCAATTTCTTTAGCTTCATCAACGCTGTAGATCAAACTTGCAGCAATATTTTGCTCTTCAAGGCGAAGTTTGATGTACTGCTGCAAAGCATCTTTTTCGATATCTAAGGGAAGATAATAACTAAGTTTAAAACGACTCTGTTGATCGGGTTCTTGCAAAACTAAATGCGATATTTCTGCTAAATCACTAAATAACGGTTCTAGATCTATGGCATTGAACCCTCGCCAATCACCTGCAATCTGTTGTGTCCAGTTTTGCCAAGATTTCCAGCGATCGCCCTCAAATTTATACATTGTGCTACCGACATCACCCACTATCCAATGCGGTGCTGGCAAATCATATTCTTGAATGGCTTCTTGTACTAATGCGAGATTTCTACCGCTCACATATACCAAATAGACTTCGGGGCGACTGACTAAACGGGTAAATATGGTTCGTGCTTCAGGGGATTCTGGTTGAGTTCCATTGGGTAATAGCGTTCGGTCAAGGTCAGTACAAATTAATAATTTCTGCATAGGTCATGATTATACAGAAGTAATGGACGGTGCAAATCGCCGTCCATTACTTCTGACATCTATAGGACTTACGCAAAAATGCCCTGAAAGCCTCATTTTGCCGTAGGGGCAATTCATGAATTGCCCCTACGGCTCTTTCTTTTGCGTAAGTCCTAATCGAGTTAGCGATCGCTACTTGGTTACGTCCATTTTTCTTGGCTGCATATAGAGCATGGTCAGCCGCCGTAATTAAGCTCTCCAGTGATTTACCAAGCTTGTAAACATTGCATAAAATACTGGATTTGTTCGTGGGTATGACTTGCCATGAGAGTTAGGCGAATGCGTGGAGTCGGCACAGTGGGAGGGCGGATGGCAGGCGCAAAGATTCCATTTTCCCGTAAATGGGTAGCCATTTGTAGCGTTTTAGCAATATCTCCCATCTCGATCGCAACAATCGGTGAGTCAAAGGCGATCGCCTGAAAGCCCAAATTTTGTAAACCCTGTTTCAAAAATCCCACATTTTGCCAAAGCTTCTGTCGGAGATTATTCTCAGTTTTTATAATCTTAATCGCCGCGATCGCTGCACCCGTATCCGCAGGCGATAGCGCTGTCGTATAAATCCAAGTAGCGGCGCGATTGCGTAAATAGTCGATTAATTTCGCCGATCCTGCCACATAGCCGCCCAAACTCCCCAAAGCTTTGCTTAGGGTTCCTACTTGGATTAAGTTTTCCCGAATTCCTAAAGCCTGAGTCAAACCACCGCCGCGATCGCCAAATACGCCCGTGCCATGCGCCTCATCCACTAGCACCATGCAATCGTATTGATGCGCTAAGTCCATAATTTCCCGCAATGGCGCAAGGTCGCCATCCATACTAAATACGCTGTCAGTCGTAATCAGACAACGCCGATATTTCGCTCGATGTTCTTGCAATTTGGCGGTGAGATCAGCCAAATTCAAATGCTGATAATCGATCGCCGTTGCACCACTGAGCAATCCGCCCTTTTTCAAACAAGAGTGATTATATTCATCACCTAAAATCAAATCTCGCGCTCCCACGATCGCCGCAATAGTCCCTAAATTTGCTAAATAACCAGAGCTAAAAACTAGGGCCGCCTCGGTGTTTTTAAGATCAGCGATCGCCGTTTCTAATTCCTCATGCAAAGCCAGATGTCCTGTGACTAAGCGCGATCCCGTTGAGCCTGTGCCATACATCTCTGTAGCGCTAATCGCTGCATCAATCAAGCGACGATCGCCTGCTAAGCCCAAATAATTATTACTAGCAAACATTAACATCTCGCGCCCATCAATGGTGGCGCTCATCCCTGCTTTGCTCGTAACGGTTTGCGTGGAGCGATACCAGTTAGCCTTGTGGATCGAGTCCAAGGAGCGATCGAGCCAGTCGTAGGGCGTAGATAAATGCGTAATGGGTTCAGTCTTCACACTTCTTTACAAAATAAGATTAAAATCTTTATAGGATGAGCGGCGCATAGCGCAAATTATCCTACCGTTATTATCTAGGTTTAAAAAATGACTGTTGCATATCCCCGTAAACTTCGCGGACAGCTAAGCGCCCAAGACATCCTCGATCAAGTGGTGCGCCAGCGCGAGATCCATATGGTCACAATCAATCGCTACCGCTTTAATGAGCAGCGTAGTTGCAAAGACCTAACCGACCTCATCGAAAGACTCGATGGCAAGCCTCGCGACTTAATTAAAGATTTATCGCATCACGTTGCGGACGAAGCTCGTCATGCTCTTTGGCTAACTGATTTACTCTACGAACTTGGCGAAGATATCGGCACTCCCCCAGGGACTTCCTATATCGATGAGTTTGAGCGCTTCATTAGCCATGACACGATCGCTACTGCTGAAGATGGCATCATCGAATCCCTCGCCGCCATCAATGTAACTGAAAAGCGGGGTTGTGAATATTTCGCCGCGCATATTCGCGCCTTGCAAAAGTCTGAGCAGACTCCTGAAAATATCAAGGTTCGTGAAACCATCGAAAAGATCTTGCCAGAAGAAGTGGCGCATGTTCGTTGGGGCAATCGCAAGCTAGTGGAAATTGCGAAAAAGAGTGAAGCTCTCCACGCCAAGGTGGATAATGCTAAGCGCAAATATGCTGCGATCGAGCAAGCTGCCTATGAGTCGGGAATGGATGTTCTAGCTGGTGCAGAAGTTCGTCGCGTTGAGAACTTAATGAAGATTGCCGATACACTTCCGCTATGGCAACGTCCACAGTATTTGATTGATCAACTTCCTCAGACTTTGTTCTCTTCTGAATTGCAAAAGACCAGAATCGATCTAGTCAAGAAAGCATGGGATAAAGATCCTTCCTCTTTTGTCGAGAAGTTTATTCCAATGTTCTTTAACGCCAATCTCAAAGATACTGCAAATAAGGCAGGAACTTATTAATCTCAATTTGTAAGCAGTTTTCTGATTAGTACAAACCAATGTAACAGGAAGAAATTTTTAGTGACGCGGCTTCGCCGCGTCACTAAAAATTTCTTCCTTTTACGTTTGATTACATTCTTCGTTTTCTGCTAAACGCATAGAGCCTAGTAATGTTGAAATAATTACACATTTTTTGCGATCGCCAGATCTACCCACAAAAGTTATTCTCCCCATCTCACCCAGACCATTGGGATTACCCTGAGATTTAAACTGAACACGGTATATATCTGGTTCAGGTACTGCCGTAAGTTGAGTAAATGTTGTTCTCGGCTGTATTTCTGTATTTTCAACAATTCTTACTCCTCCATCGAAATTTTGCCAAGGTAGATTGTCCCAATATGCCTTAGTCATTGATGATGGTGGAGCTTCATGTACTGCGTATTGAGAAATGGTCGGGGTATTTCTAAAAGTAGCTTGCCACATGACTTGGGTGCGTTTGGCATTGCTCTGAGCCAACCGTAGCGTGCTAAACGCTCGACTTTGGGCTGAGTTAAGCCTTTGATTATTAACAAATCCAAGCCAAGATGGGGCGGCGATCGCCGCCAAAATCCCAATGATCATCATCACAACTAAAACTTCGAGCAGTGTAAACCCACCAATTCCAGAACGGCGATCGCGCTTTCGTGGTCGATATCCTCTGACAATCAGCGTCATTCTTTTATGATTTTTAACTAGAATTATCTGGCAATTATAGTATTTTTTTAATAATTTAGATAAGCCCAATAAAATAGCTGCGGCGCGAACCGCAGCTATTTTATTGGGCTTATCTAAATTATCGTGTTAATGTTATTAAAATCGAAATAAATAAAGGCGGCGCGAAGCGCCGTCTTTATTTATTTCGGTTTTATATCCTAGATCAAACTGGGTTTATGCAGCTTCCACCAGAACCAGTGACAATAGCTCCAAGCAAAGTCCTGATCGCAATCCACCTAATGCTAGGGCTGTTTTCTACAGATAAGTTTATACAAATAGGATAATTCAACTGATTGCCAGGGTCAAATACAAGCCCTCTCGAATCAAACTGAATTGTATAGGGACTAGCTAAGATGGTTGGAGGCACAACAGGCGTGATCGAACCACCAGATGTTACACTCGCAATCCTGACACCTGGCTCTAGAGATTGTAGCCCAGCACCAGTTCTGACGTTATCTGTCCGATAAGCATTGTCAGTTTGCCCAGTCGTAAAAGTAATTTGGACTCTATTTGAATTATTAGAACTACGAATTTTTGAGTCTGATTGAGCAACTTTAATTGCTTGGAAGATCTTGGTTTGAGAAGCATTGATACGTTGGTTATTGACAAAACCAAGCCAAGACGGCGCAGCGATCGCACTGAGGATACCCACCATGACCATCACCACTAGAACCTCTAAAAGTGTGAAACCTAGAGATTTAGCATAGCGATCGCGGCGTTTTCTGGGAGTTGTAAATGCTTGAAATTTGCGCTGATTTTTGTTGATCAGGATTCTGAAGAAGCTAGACAAATTTCTAGGAAGATAGCTAAAAAAATTGGAATTAAACATTTCTTTTGATTTCACCTAATTACCTCCTACCTAGACCAATTTGACTACGCCCAAAGCTTCTCACATCGGCGGTGGGGAAAAACGTAATATTTGTCTCTGTTGGTAATCTCCTAGTTCTATCAGTCGCAGGAGTTGTCAGACGCGCGATCGCATTGCCGCGCATAAAGACTCTTGCCGTAACTGTATTTGGAGAAACACAAGCATAAAAACTACTAAGTCTTGAAGGATTGCTACCACCGATACCAGAGCTAGAAAAATCAGCAGGGACTCTCTGTGTGAAGTTATTTACAGGGTCAGTCGTACCGACACCCACCGATGGATCGTCGCAATCTAGATTTCTATGTGGAGCTGGAGCTGGAGTAGTATCATTTCTCCCAATAGGAATCTTAAAAGCTGCGGTAGCTGAAGCAGGAATTCCAGTTCCAGCCGCTACTATATCTCCGCCTTGGTTCGTGTTGTAGTTAGTATCATCCATAAAGTCTACAAGAGTCACAAAAGGACTAGTAGCAAAATCAAATTCTGCAAACTTTCTCCATGATGTTAGTCCGTCTGCGGTTGAGAAGTCAGGGCGGTTAAATCCTACGGACGGAGAAACAAAATATTGGTTAGGATCAACCAGAGGTATAGGAACTGTGATCAATGTAGAAGTATTATTTGGCAATCTCGTAGTTACTTGAGTCAATGCAGGGCAACCTGTAGACCCGATCGCACCGCCATTACTGCAATAAGCCACATATCCATCTCTGATCTCCCATCTCAGAATCCGAGCAGTCTGTGACCAACCACTTGTATTGTTGCTAGCAATGGTCGGATCGTCGTTTTTTAGGTAATAGGCGACAAGAGCATAAGTATATGTATCTCTGCCATATGCTCTAGTAGTGGCACTTGCACGGCAGTCGTTTAATTCTGTTTGTGATGCTGGTAATAATGCTGCTGGATTGTTTACATAGGGCATACAGCCAATGATTTCTGTTGTAGGCGTAGCTGTTGGAGAGCTATAGGTTGCAGTTGAGTTGGGATCAAAAGTAAATCTTTTCCAAAAAACTAAGATCGGGGTACAGGTATTTGAGGTTTGATTACATTCAGCGCTGGGGTTTACTGCTTGCATATGGGGGAGTTGACTATTAATCGCCGCCAGTCCTTCAGCACCATAGACATAGATTGCTTCTTGCATATCATCTGCTATGTAGCTAATTGCAGCTTGCAGCTCTTCTTGAGCATTAGTCTTGACTGTTTCTTTACGATCGCTATCTAGCACACCCACCAAAAATCCCAGCATGACCGCGACCATCAGCGAGGCAATCAGAGCCGACACTAACAACTCAATCAAGGTAAAACCAGAGGTTAAACCTTGACGATGACGAGATTTTGGCGATCGCAATATTCCTTTGCGTCGCCGAAATGCCATTATTTCATGGAGAAGTTTTTTCATAGGACAGATTGCCTTACTTGATTAGCCTTACTTGATAAGTGTTATGAGCCAATGCCTTCTTTGATATCATCGATATTTTTGGGATTGGCTGTTGGCAAGAAAATCTGCGATCGCATGGTCACAATCGGACAGGTAATCGAAGACGTGCGAGCAAACGGTGTATTGCCTTGAGTGCATGCAGCCTCAGTACCACTTCTTAGCGGTGCTGAGCCTAAAAGCGCGTCAGCGCGGTAGACTCTTATCGCTAGCCAGAAACCTTGATTTCTTAGGTCAGTAGATGCAGTTGCTTCTGAACTGAATGGACCACTTCGCATTGGCTGAATAAAGAAGTCCTGCGGATCGTCGATACTAAATCCATTGCCATTAGCATCAACACAGACCCCAGGGGCTCTTCCTCCTGAAACATTATTTCCAATGTTGTTACAGATTGTCGCGGGGGGAAAGCTGGTTGTAGTTGGCGCAACGATCGTCTCAAATGTATATTGATCTTGAGCATTGGGAGCACTGGCTACCAGAGTGTTTGGGAAGTTGGTAACGTCGATGACTCCACCTCTGACGGCATCAATATATGACCTTCCAGCCTGAGTCGCCTGATCGATTCTTCTGGCGTTGACTCTGGCTGATGTAGATAGTGCGACCATCGGTGCGATCGATACAATTAATATACCGACTACTACTGCCGCTACCAGAGATTCTAGTATGGTGAAGCCCGTCTCTTCTGCCTCAAGCGATCGCCTTGTCTTGAGAAGGTGGGACATATAACCCGCCAAAGATGGAGACATATGTGGCTTACTAGTCTTAGCGCCGTCAGCTTTGCAATTTAGATTTAACATAACCCACCATCATCAAAGAACAAGAACAAAGCATTTAAAAATCATTTGAAAGTTTAATTACATTTAATCATCAAAGTCAGAAAGTTAACTATCTCTCATTTTTTAATCGCAATCCTCTTTGTTTAAGTTTTGATTTATCTTGCCCCTCAAGCCCCCCAATACTGGGGAGCTTTGAAAAATTGGAATTTTCTTGTCCCCCCAGAATTGGGGGCTAGGGGGCAATTAATTTTTGACTTAACTAGGGTTTGATGACCTGTGTATACAACAGCAGACTAAGGAGAGAGGCTAGAGATAAGCACCTTACTCGTACAAAGAGACTGGAACTGTATCACTTGGTGTTGCTGTTCCGTAAGTTAAACTGTCGCAAGCAGTGCGGCGATCGCTACCACGCAATGCCCGTCTGACGTAGTTAATCGGTCTAGTGCCTTCCCTTTGTGGTCTACCGACGTTAATCACGTCAGCAGCAACATTGGTTGTAGTTGGATCATTTGGCTCCAAAGCACAGAGCAGAGACTCAACCCAAGGATCATCACCACTGATCTCTTTAAAGAACTCATTAGAGCCAGCAATTGGTACTGCAAAGCGCTCAGCAAAGCGATCGGGTTGCTGTGTCAATAGACCCACATCATAGCCCCAAAGACGGAGTGGAGGGCTATAGTAAGGGAGTTGGTTACCTGTGCGTGACTGATAGACCATTCTGTATCCGCTCAGCCCTGTGGCAGTTGGTAGGGCAGGATTCATAAAGACAGTTTGGATATCGCTGACCCCATTAACGATGGGTCCCGTAGCAGTAAATGGTGCAGTGGCAAAGCGACTCTTCGTATTTTGAATAAATCCACCTGTGATCTTGATGGGCACACCTTGCCAATTTTCAAGGAAGCGTACAAAGTTGGCTAAACCTCCACCTGTCTCACCCGTGGGGAAAGCAGTTGTTGGCAGCGCCGTACCAGCACTAACTCCAGCAGTAGCAGGAATAGTGGAAGAGACAGTGAAGCCCATACCCCTTCTAGAAGGGGTATTACCAGCCACAAAATAAACGTTAACTTCACTTCTAGCAGGGCGAATTGTCCATTGTCCCGCATTTGCCGTAGGCGTACCGTTAATACCGCTAGTCCCAGCAGCAGGCTGATCGATGTTATTATTATTGTTAGCGGTAGCATTGGGCACATGAAGCTGCAACACGGGCAAGAGTCCTGGCTGATCAACTTCGGTCATTGCTGTCAACAATGTTGCATCGCTGAGCATTGAATCTGTTGTACGGAAGCCCAAGAAACGCACACCTCGGAAAGATGAGAATCGATCCATTACCGCCAACTCTGTCGTGTTGGATGAAGTAGAAGTAGTGTTGGGACTCGTACCGATAAAGTTACCTGTAAGGACACTGGGTCGGCTTGGTGTACCTCCAAAGGTTAGGTTAGCTGCGCTAACGGTCAAAGTCCCAGTCCCAGCAGTAGTTAGATCGATCGCTGCACCATCTACAGTCTCTGACAACTTGTAAGAAACACCAGGAACTGCATCTCGAACGTAGTAGACCTTATAGTCAGTAGGTGCTGTTAGTGGAAGTGGGAGAGTGCCTGTACTAGATACATAGACAGGTCTACCATTTGTAAAAGTATGTCCTGCCGATGCTATGACATCTGTGGCGATCGTCACGGTAGGTGCTGTTCCAAGTTCAGCCTCAACTCGTGGGAAGACCCAGAAAATGTTATTGGGATCAACTCCATCAAGCTTGACTCGGAAACTGCTGAACGCGATGTCTTCAGCAGAGTCTGCCATCATGACAAAGACAGGGCTAGGACCGCGACGGACGCTGGTGGGAGTACAAGTGCTGTCAGCACCAGTAACTGGATCGGCACAATTGGCTCTAAAGGTAAGCGTACCTGTGAGGGTTCTAGTATCTGCGATCACAGTACCAAGACTCTTGGATGTTAGAGAAGACTGGGACGGATCACTTACGGACAAATCTTTCAAGCTGTAAACATGTACCTTATTAGATGCATAGGTGTTAGTAGCTCTGAGAGAAAGATTAATATTAGAGCTAATTACAGCATCGCCAACACCTGTAGTGGTAATGTCAACGGCTGGACCTCCTAGAGAAGTAGAGAGTCCAAATACGTCAGGTGAAGCTGCATTCTTATCACGAACATAGTATGTCGTGTTTAAGGCGAATGGACTTGGTAGTGCGTTCGTAGTCGAGAGAAAGACGACAGGCTGATTATTTGTGAAATTATTACCAGTAACTGTAATTGCATCTCCTGCGATGTCTACCGTGCCTGAACCAGCAATAATTGTCCGTCGTCCAAGATCTCGCTGGTTAGGATCAGTATTCAGAGGCGTTAAACCATCACTATTTCTAGTTACATCAGGTAGTAAGCCTACAAATGGCTGAGGGATACCATTGCCAGGCACAAGGCTTGCACTGCGTAAGCCAGTACCACCTGTGAGTGCGGGGAAAGCACCCGTAGGAGCAGTACCCATAAAGTTTGCGATCGCCACACTAGGGCTACTGGTTCCCGTAGCACAATTGCCAGTGGTGATTTCTCGTCTCGTATCGATTGCGCCATTAGAAAGTCGCAATACCTTATCTATCGTCTGGTAAGCCCGTGAGTTACCAGTACCACCACATACTGCAAAGGTAGTTGCAGGAGTAGTAGTACTCGTGCCTATGGCGCTGAGGTTATTACTTGGGAAATGAGGGTTATAAGGTAGGTTGAGGTTAAGTAGATTGGTTGAAGAATCTGTAGGCGCAACAGCGTTAGAGAGATAGGTCTTACTTGAGCAAAGATTATCAACACTGCCATTAGTAGAGTCAATACAGGCGGTATCAGGCAGTAATAGTCTACCAGTAGTGTTTAGGTTGGCTCTTCCTGCTGCACCGCCACCGATAGCAGGGAAACTCAAGTTATTGATAAACAGAGTTCGACTTGCAGGTGAAGATGCATCTGTGGCATAGCTAATATTGTTTGACTCTCCGAGCCCGTTAGCGCTAGTGGTTGTGGTCTTGTACCATAGCGTGCCATTTGATACAGGAGGCAAGCTGTTTGACATGTGCTGAATATTGGTGCTGGTAGTAGTGAGGTTCCCAGGCAACATCGGAATTTCACCAAGCGCTTCAGGTAGTGGCGGAATCTCAGGGAAGATACTATTATCTAAAACGATCGCAAATAGCCCAGTACCTACATTCGTAATATCAATGGCGACTGCCGCTGGAGCCGTCGCGAGCTTAAATGTATCGCCTGAAACATCGCGAACAAAGTAAGCAGTACCCGCAACGAGTGGAGCAGGCAATACCCCTCCCAAATTAGCCGCTAATACAACTGGAGAACCATTTGAAAAATTATGTCCAGTGACTGTTAACGAATCAGTTGCATCATCGACAGTAAATGGAAGTGAATTACTCCAAACAAATTGACCTACGGTACTACCCACGCCTCCATTCCAAGAAGGTGGTGTAAATGGACGAGTACGGGTGTCGGTTGTACCTGCATGGTAGAAAGGATAGGCTGCTGCTGGCGGTGCGATCGTCGAGAAAGGCATCCCCATACTACGGGCGCTACTAGGAAGCTTTGGAAGCTTTGGAAGCTTTGGTAAATAATCCTGCAAATAAACGCGAGGATACATTGTAATTATGGGATCAACAGGCGTTGGCGTTGGCGTTGGCGTTGGCGTTGGCGTTGGCGTTGGC
>Ga0315900_10010183_pt1 | contig 11827 bp, 2 predicted proteins | sample LakEriMetagenome_FD_203521 | JGI IMG/M metagenome (GOLD analysis project Ga0315900, IMG submission 203521) | Freshwater fungal communities from buoy surface, Lake Erie, Ohio, United States - Buoy 12 MA114 | ecosystem: Environmental > Aquatic > Freshwater > Lake > Lake biofilm | place: USA: Lake...
CCAATTAACCAATCCTGCGGTTGATAGTTACTTCCCTGTAAGATTTGGTGATGATGCATATACTGCTGCAGGCAAAGAATATTATTCTGTTGATCCTGAAGACTATAGAATATTTAATCCAGAAACTCAGCAGTATGAATATAATCCTAATTGGAGACAGGAAGGTTTACAAGATGCTACTGAATCTTTAGATAATACATTATCAAACTTACCTTCATTTTCTTCTGAATCAACTAAAGGTTTAGGTAGCTGGGAATTTGGTCAATTTACCCCAGGATGGGAAGCTTTACAAGAAGCAAAAGGATTTACAATGCGTGGTCCAAAAACACCTAAGAAGACAGACTACTATAGTGATAGAGAATTCCAGGATCTCCTTATGAATGAGATGCGGTACAATATTGCTAAAGATGAACAGAAAATACAAGAAGCTTTAACAGGTAAGAAGTTTACAGATGAAGATTTTGAAAGTATAAGTGGTGCACTTAAACCATCTAATTTTAGAGATAAGTATTTAACTCCTGAACAAGAAAAATATGTTCGTCAAATACTTTTTGATAATGAGTCTGTAAAGAGTAATCCATTACTAAAAGAAAATCTTGAAGCAGCACTAGCTCGTTCAGAAAGAATAGCAAATCCTTCTGCAAAGAACAAGCCATTTAGACCTGGAGATCTTCCTATGTCACTAAATAGTGCTCCAGAAATTTTACCAAAGGGTAAACTAGACTCTAAGAATCCATTAGATCAATTGGCTGCATTAATTAAACGTAAAAGATCTAAGAGTGAAATAAGTGCTTTAGATGATTTAGATACTATTAGATTACAAAGTAAAACTGGTCAAGCAAATGCAGAAGAATTATTAAATGCAGAAATAGAACAAAAACTGAAAGATCTTGATACCCCTGAGGGAAGAAGAAGAGTGCAAAAATATATTGAAGATAACAATCTAGTAAATGAAGAGTATGATCCAGGCAACTTTGATGAATTAGCTAGAGAGTACCAAGCAGAACTACCAAGAATATTAGCAGATAAATACAGTGATGAGAGTCAACGTATTGTTGAGTTAGTCAGAAATAAGATGGCTGCTAGCAAAAGAGTACCAAGTCTTGCAGGTTTAAAATCATGGAATGAATTAGAAGCTGAACACATCTTGAATAATCCAATATTAAGAATGCAGTCTTATGAGGCCATTGTTCCAGCAGATCCGAGATTTACGGGTAAGTACATTAAAAGACCATTTACACATGATGAATATGTAGAAAGCATAGAAAACATATTGTATAAAGATGTATCTGAAGATATAGATAGATTAGAAAGATCAATACAGGTTAGTGAAAATGAAATTAAACAACTAGCCATTGAAAAGAATACTCTTAATAGAGATTTAAGAGCTGAACAGGATCTGTCAATGAGAGCTATGATACAACAACGTATTCATAATACTAATAAGAGGATCCTAGATGCACATAACAGAATTGCTTTTAATAAGCAAAGCATGAATAGTCTAGGTGATTACTTAAATAGAGAAAATGCTAGTTTTCAACCAATAGATAATACTATTTCATTTGGTGAACCCTATACAGCTATTGGAGATTTATTATCAACAATGACCCATGAAATAGGTCACAGTACTGAAATGGTAGGAGTCCCCTTTAGTAATTCTGCTATTGATAGGGCACTAATTAAGAATCTTACCTTTAGAAAAAAAGCACCAAGTTATCTATACAAAAAATTTGATCCAGATAAAGCAAGAGAAACTGCTCCATCGGATATAAGCAACCAGGGTATAAAAAAGTACCGTGACCCTGAGGGATACTTTAGAAGTAACTTAAACTATTTCAAAGTAGGTAATAAAATGGTAGTAGGTGATAGTAATGAACCTACAGCATTTGCAGTAGAGATGCGCCCAGCATTAAAAGAACTTGGACTTATTAAAGGTAACTTTGATATTGTTACTCCAGAAACAATAGAAAAACTATATGTTGAATATATTACTAATCCAAAGTTCCAGTTTAGAGATCTAAGAATCTTTGACATTATGGAGCCAACCAAGAAAAACTTTAAAGAACTTGCTAAGCAATATAATGATATAAAAAGCCTTTTACCATATGCTGTACCTGTTGGTCTTGGTGTTGGTGTAACGGGTCTTGCTGGTCAAGAAGAAATGCAGCAAGATATGGAATATCAGGATGGTGGTATTATAATGGAGCTATCTGATGATGAAATAGAACAATATAAAAAAGGTGGCTGGGTAATTGAAGAAGTCTATGATGATGGTGGAACAACTCCAGACCTAAACCAATTCTTTACAGTACCTGCAAAACAGAAGGTAACTACAAAGCCTGTAGTAAAACCTGCAGTAGAACCTATTAAGAGAAATATACAACCTGTAAACAATAATGAAGGTATTAATCAGTTCTTTACAGTTCCAACAAAACAAACAATAAAGAATGAATCTGGAGTTAAACCTGTTAGAACTATAGAAGATATTTCAATAAATGAGATCTTAAATAAGTATAATGTTTCTGGGCAATCTCCTTTTCTTACAACTGCAGATTTAGGTAACTTACCAAAATATAGTGAACCTGTAGAAAAAAAGAAAGTTCAATCTAAAAAACCTGAACAAATTATAGAAGATGTATCTGTTATAGATATTCTTAATAAATATAATGTTTCAGGACAGTCTCCTTTTTTAACTAATGAAGATCTACAATCACTTCCAAAATATACATCACCAAAAGAAGATGTAGATAAAAGATTTGAACAAGGTAAAAAGAAAATAAAAGAATCTGAAGCTAAAGATTCAAGTATACTTGAGATTGCAGGAATTCTTACTAATCCTATAATGGATTATTTTACAGGTCCAATAGAGACAGGATATGAACTAGCAGGAGATGCTTATGATCTAGTGGTAAATGGTTTAAAAAGAAAAGCAAGAACATATGGAGTTATTGATGATTCAGATGCTAAAGTTGATCCTTTATATAAAACAGCTCCTTTAACTATTGACCAATATTATACTAACCAAAATCCAATTAGACAACAAGTTTTAGAAGTGCCTGATGGAAATGGAAGAACATTTAAACAACAAGTTGTACCACTATCAAATATTACTTTAGGGTATAGAAACCGTGGAGAGTATGATAATATTAAAACACCTGGTCTAGAACTTACTACATTCCATCCATTTGTAAGTAATCCAAAAGATGTAAAAGAAAATACAAGTGTATTTGCTATTGATGACAAGGGTAACTTACATACAGGATCTTACGGTGAATTTAAAAATAATAAAGGCTGGAAATTCAGTAGAACTTATATGAATAAGATTACAGACATAACATCTGATTTTGTTGATGGTTCAGTTTCTGGTAATCCAGGATACAAACAACCAAAAGTAAAAGTTCTAGAAAATGGTAAAGAAAAATCAGGATCTTTAAATATCTTAACAAAAGGACCTGGTAAAGAAGATTACTATGGTTCTATTCAAGGAGGTCGTGTACTATTTGTAAACCCTAAAACAAAAGAGCAATTCTTAGTATCAGGAAGTGCACAACACATCAGAACTGAATTTAAAAGACTGAAAGGAAATGCACCATATCTAGAAGCTTGGACTCTAGATAATGGAACATACTCAAGAGGACTATCTTATAAGGATGGAAAACTAACACCAGAGAGACTTAAAAAGTATGATAATGAAAATACTTCCGGTGGTAGTGGTTTGTACATATTAGACTATAAAGCTCCTGTAACTAAAAATAAATATCAGGAAAGCTATGTAAAGAATAGTCCTAATGTTAGAACAGTAAATAGTGAATCTTATAGATCAGGTAGACCACTTAAAAATGAAATCAAAAATGTTGTATTACATCATACAGCCTTTACTGATGAAGCAACAAGTGAGAAAGGTGTATACAATCACTTCATGAATCCTAAAAGTAATGCATCAGCACATGTTGTTATTGAAAGAAATGGTAAGAGAACTGTATATGCATCACCTGAACAAGTTGCATTCCATTCAGGTGTATCATCTTGGAATGGTAGAAAAAATGTAAATGACTTTGCAATTGGTGTTGAATTCCAAGGTGATACTAATAAGATGCCACTTACAGATGCTCAAATAGAATCATTTGTTGAATATTATGCTCCAATTGCTGAGAGATATAACCTAAGCATTAAAGATATTATTACTCATGCAATGATTGCTCCAGGAAGAAAACCAGACATTACTGACAAGGAGTACAAAAGAATTCTAAACTATATGAAACAACAAGGATATAAGTAAACTTATTTAGTTTACTTGTTAAATTTTAATTTACTATATTTAGTATATATACTGTGTAATGAAGAAAAAAGTAAGAATCTACAAGGCTCCAGATGGAAAAGGTAAGTATGTAAATAAGACTTCTAAGTTTCTATCTAAAGCTCAAATGGGTGGAGCTCCGGATCCATCCATGTTGGCATATCCTGGTGCACAACCTGCCCAAGAGCAAGACCAAACAAATCAGATAATTCAGTTTATTATAAATGATATTACTAGTAAAGTAGAGAAGGAAAAGACACTCTTTAAACTAATAAATATCATGGGTCTTCCTATAGATGCAGCCACTCAATTATATGCTGTAGTTGCTGAAAAGATCACGGAAGATATTGAAAGAGAAGATGATGCAGCATATGAAGAAGAGACCGGTCAATCAAGAAAGAAAGAAAACCCTCTTACTAAAGATGCAGTAATTACTCAAAGACCAGAAGAAGAAGATGAAGACTTTGACTATGATCTTTATAGTACAACTGGTAGAGATATTGTAATGGAAGAATCTAATGAACCAGATATTCTTGATGAAGCATTAGACCCACTTGCTGAACAGAGATATGGTGGAATTACAAGAACATATCAATATGGTGGAACATATGAAAATGCTCTTCCAGATACAGAAACTTATGAGTCACTTGTAGAACCAATGACTGGGTATGATATGATTTCACAAATGGCATGGAACTCTGAAACAGAAGATGAAGAATCTCCTTATTATGGAAACTATGCTAATACAACTTTGGACTATTCTAAACTACAGAATGGTGGTGCTTATAAAAGAGCAAAGAAAAAGTATGTAAACTCAGTAATGAAACTTCTCAAAAAACAAATGGGAGGAGACAATGGTAGTGATGTAAATCCAAATCAAGGTGATCCTACTGGTGCAAACTTTAGAGATGGTAAACTAAAAATGTTTACAAACTCATTAAAGAACAATGCCCAAATGGTTGCAATGCAAAACCAGGTTGAACAACAGTATGATCAGATGATGCAAGAAGGAGGTACTCCAATGTCAGAACAAGATGTTGAGAATCCAATGCACCACTTAAACTTATACTCTCAAGCTACTAGTGGAATCTTTGGTGATCCAATGAATGAAACCGTCAAAGCACAGTTTGGACTTAATATTGGTCGTTATAATGAATCAGATATGCCAAGAGGTTTTTATAGAAGAACTATGAGAAGATTTGGTAACATTCCAAATCTTAGAGAAGTTGATGTAAGAAAGTCTGGATTATTTGGACCAAAGCAATATACTATGTACTTTGATCCACTACCACTACAACAGTTAAATAATCCTATTACAGCTGGAATGTATGGTTATGGTAGCACTTCAAACAAAAAGATTACTAAAACTCCTGCTAAAGTAGTTTATAAGAATGCAATTATAAAAGATATTAATAATCAATCACTTAAAGAAGTAGATCAAAATACTCCTGAAAATAAGTCTACAGATCAAAAAGAAGGCGATGTTCCAACACAAACTACTACTCAAAGAACTCCTAGAAGTAGTTCATCAGGATCTAGAAGCTCAGCTACTCCAGTAGTAACTGGTGTTTTAGATCAGTGGGGACGTTCATCTAATGATAGATGGTATGGGTTTGATCCAAATACTAAGAAATTTACTATACCTGCATCAATTGATGTATCTGATACAGCAAGATTCCAACCAGCTTATACTAATTCACCAATACCATCTCATTTCTATGATAATGAAACAGGAAGATATTACAAACAGTATAATGATAAATTCTTTGAAATTGTAGGCCCTAAAACAAGAGATGTTAATACAGAATCTTTAGAATTTCAAATGGCTCCAGGAAGTGAATACTTATATGGTAGAACTCCTTATGGGCAATGGGCATATTTACAAGATAATGCTTATCAACCGGTAAGTGGTAAAAGTGCAAATATTGGTAACCTTCAATCTGGTCAAACTAAATCAGTAAGATATGCTACTTTAGATTCAAAACCTGGATACTATTATAGAGTTAGAAATGATGGAGCTTATGTAAAATTTAAAGGTGATCCTGCAAAACACACTGCTTCAAAACAGCCTATTGCTACAATTAAAAAAGGTGATAAAGAATTTGAATATTTAAAGAAAAATGCAAAACTAAGTTCTACTCCATTACCAGCTGTAAGTTTTGCTCCTAGTGGTAATAATATACAAGATTATAATGAGTTATTAAGAAAAGCCAATTTACTACCAAAAGAATATGGTGGAGCAATAGATGATCCTTTTTCTAATCCTCTTGAACCATTGCAAAAGTTTGTAGGTGGTGGATATGATCCTTCAATTCCAGATCTTACAGAAGATAATATTCAGTATGTAAATTCAAAGGATATTAGTGATCCTTATTTCCAAAGAGGTGGTCTTATCAAATCTCTTGTACCAGCTAACTTAGTTAGAAGTGGTAGTAATGATGTAGTACAAAGAATATACAATCCTGTAACCGGCCAAACATATTCTCAAGCACCAGCAACTTCAGCAAGACAGATTGCTGCTATTGATGTTAAGAAAAGAGGAATAACTGGTAGACCAAAGAAGTATACTGTATATTATGGTGCTCCTGGTAGTATGCCACCTAGAGATACTAAAGAACAAAATAATTCTAAAAAAGAAGTTAAAGTAGATGCAGCAGCATCAGCAAGACAGACTGCTTTAGAGAATGCCGGTTATGGTCAGAGAACTGATGTAACAGGTCTTAAAGGTAAATCTAAGAGAGCTATAACACAGGGTGAAAGACAGAGAGATAGAGAATTAGAAAAACTCTATGAAGAAGATCCTACTAATATTGCATTTACTAAGATTGATGAAAATGCTCCATTTGATAGAACTGCATCTAATAACAATGCATACTATCTTCCAGATCTAACTGAAACAACAGCAGAAGAAGATTTTGCAGCATGGGGTACACCAAAAGATGCAATGGAACAAACAAATGCTTATATATTCCCAGAAGGAGAATCTGATGATTCAGGATGGGGAGTTCCTAGAGATATGGTAGAAGATCCTATTAGTGCTCCAGTAAGTACACCTGCTCCAATTGCTAAACCTGCAACAGGAAAACAAACGGAAGAGTTCTGTTTTGGTAATTCATGTTTTAGTTTACCTGACCAGCAACTGATAGAAGGACATTTATTCCTTGATACTCCAGATCTATTATCAAGTTATGCTTATGACAATAATTCTGATTGGTATGATAAAGAAAAAAGAGAGTTTGATCTATCAAAAGTAGATAAAGAAACCTTAAAAAAAGCTCTTAGATCTGAAAAAACATATGCTAATATATCAGATGAAAGTTTAGATGCCTATGCTGATGCATGGTTAAAGTATCAACAAGGTAACCAAGATGCTTATGGTAAGCAAACAATTCAAACATTAGGTAAAGATCCTTCAGCACTTGAGAGTTTTGGCTTTGCTGAGAAGTATGCAGATTTCTTAAATGCTACTGGTGAAACTGCAGAAGGTAAACCATATTCAATTTGGGACACTACAGGTCCTCTTAAACAGACTCCAGAACAAGTAGCAGCTAGACGTACTAGAACTCCTTTTAGAGGTATGCAAAATGGTGGGGGTCTAAGAAGATTTGTTGGTGGTGGGGATCAACCATTTACAGGTGAAAATCCTGTAACATATACTAATAACCCAGCAATAGAAGGTGCACAAGGTCAAATAAACTGGAACCAAATGTCATCTCCAGGTCTTGTTACACAAATGAATACTGATGGAACTAAATCCTATGGTGTTGATGCAACCTATAAAGGTCTTCAGCCATATGATAACATGGAAAGAATGGAGAAAATGCCAACTCTTTCTGCATCAGCTGGTCTTAGAGGTTTTGCAAAAGGTACTGATCAACTTGCTGGAGTTAATACTCCACTAGCTGTTGATGTTAAAAATAAACTTACACAGGGTGAAAGAGAAGCTAGACTAATAACTGGTAATGCTTTACTACGCGGTATTGCTGGATATAAGAATAGACTAGATGATACCAAACAAATGGAAGGCTTCTATGATAACTTTACTGCTGATAATCTCTATGCTTCTGATCCAAGCCGTGATAGAGGAGACTATGCTGAATCTGGACTATACAGACCAGATGAGCAAGGTCAAACTTGGTACGGTAGATCTGCACAAATGGGTGGTTATATAGATGATGATTTTGAAGATGGTGAAGAAGTTTATATGACAGATGAGGAGATCAAACAGTACATGGCAAATGGTGGCCAAATAGAATTTATTTAATTTTATATCATGTTAAGAAAAGTAAGAATAGTTAAGTCCGCTCCAAAGGCACGTACCGGGTACCAAGTACAAGGTTCACTTGCTAATGATGTTCCCGCATTTGGTGGAGCAGATTATAATGCATATATAGGTACATCAAAACCTGAGGTGTCTAAGACAATGAAAGCTGTTCCTAGACAGATAGCTAACTTAGAAGCAGAAGGTGGAGAAACTGTAGTAGGAAATTTAGATGGTAGTAAGATGCCATCTTTTAAAACTATTGTAGGACCTAGACATAGCAATGGTGGTGTACCACTATTATTACCTGAAGATAGTTTTATCTTTAGTGATACTAAAGCAATGAAGATTGCTGATCCTAAGATGTTAGATATGTTTGGAGTAAAGCCTAAGAAAGGTGGTTATACTCCGGCAGAACTATCTAAGAAATATGATATAAACAACTACAGAAAGATCTTACAAGATCCTAACTCTGATAAGATTGCTAGAACTACTGCAGAGATCATGATTAAAAACTATGTCATGAAACTTGGTGCACTTGCTTTAGCACAAGAATCTAAGAAAGCATTTCCACAAGGTATTCCACTAATTGCAAGACCTTACATGGAAGCAATGGGTCTAAGAGATGAAGATCTAATACCTGAACTTGCTATGCAGCAAGAACAGCAAATGCCACAACAAGAGGTAGAAGAAGTAGAAGAAGAGTTTCCACAACAAATGCCTGATGGTCAACCTATTGCACAACCACAACCAATGCCTCAACAAATGCCAGAACCTGGTATGGCACCAATGGCTCAATATGGTATGACCATGGGTGGTTATGATATGCCATTCTATGATATACCAGAAGCTGAATATGGTATGCCAATGGGTACAGGAATGTCTCAGAACTATATGGGTAATCCTAGATATACAAATGGAGGAAATCTTCTATTTGCACAAGATGGTGTTGAAACAGTTAGTGGTATTTCTGCAAAACCTGTTGGACAATTTTCACAAGGTGAAGGCTGGCAAAAAGGTAAAACTGAACAAAGTGGTTATGATGCACAGTATAGAAGAAAACAAGGTGAAGCTGTAAGGTATCATAGTGGTTCCAGGATGGGAACGGAAGAATCAGTTGCACAAGGTATTTGTGCTAAAATAAACAAATCAGGTAATGTAGAAGAAGCTATATTACAAGCTTTTCCAGCATACTTAAAAGGTAAACGACCAGGTATGCCTGGTTATGAAGAAGCTATGAAAGCTGCAGTTGCTAGACTTTCTGCTAATCCTCTTTATGCAGATTGTATAAAAGCTTCTCAATCAAAGTTTCAAGAAGCCGAATATGTAAAAAAAGATGAACCACCACAAGATGATTGTCCATGTTTAGATAAAGATGGTAAAGCAATTCCTGGAGTATTTGCAAAAAAAGATAAAGATGGTAATTGTTTAAAAGAAACATGTGAATCTTCTTGTGAGTGTGTAAGAAAAGATGGTAGTAAATATACTGTAGAAAAAGATATTAATGGTGACTGTAAAGACTGTGAAGAAGAAGAAGGAGGAGGCGGTGAAGACATGGATCTTAAAACACAACCAAGAGAAGCAGAATGGTGGTTACAAGATACAGTAAATGCTGCTGGTGCTTTTGGTGATCTCATGGGTATTAGAAAAAGAATGCCTTGGGAACCAAGAGTTGATCTTGAAGAACCAAGACCTACATTCTTAGATCCAACTAGAGAACTTGCGGCACAATCAGAGCAAGCTAATATTGCTGCTCAAGCTTCTGCACAATTTGCAGGTCCACAAGCACTTGGTGCAAGACTTTCTGCTATTCAGGGACAAGGTGCTGCACAGGCTGCAAATACTCTATCTCAAATTAATAATCAGAATGTTAATATTGCAAATCAGTTTGAGGGACAACAAGTTGGTATTAGAAACCAAGAGCAGTTGATGAACCAACAGCTTGCTGGTAGATTGTATGATAAGAATACAATTGCAGATCAGCAGTTCCAAAATGCTAAGAGAGCAGGAAGAGCAAATATGGCTCAAGCTTACAATACAGCAGTTACTAATAAATGGAAGACAGATGCATTAAACCAAATGTATGAAGATTTTCAGGTGGGTCCTGCTTCTGGAGGTAGAGTTGAGGTCAGAGCTCAAGCAAAAGATCCTGTTGCAACTAAACCAAAAATGACAGTAGAAGAATATGTAAAAGCAAATCAGGGTCAAGATCCGCGTGTACTTGATAGAATGCTACAATTAGAATATGGTCAAAAGTATGGTGGTGCAACTATGTTCCGTGATGGAGGCTATACTTATGCAGTATTTCCTTATGGTGATTACTAGCACTAAACTTTTTAAGTTTATTAAACTTAAAAAATTTTGATATTTTTATAATATAAAGAAATTAATATGGCAACCTATTTACAGGGAGTTACAGATTTTATACCGCAGTTTCAGCCTTTTCAGCCTGACTTAAACTTCTATGGTAATGTTTTACAGACAAAACAAACTCAGTATGACAATAACTGGAAGGCTCTTAACAACATGTATAGTAAGTTCTACTATTCAGAACTTACTCGTGATAAAAACATTCAAGCAAGAGATTCATTTATTAAAGATGCTCAGTTCAATCTAAAGAGAATATCTCAACTAGATCTTTCTCTTGAACAGAATGTAAGACAGGCTACTCAGATATTTAGACCATTCTATGAGAATACTGATATTATGAAAGATATGGCCTGGACTAAAATTAGAAATTCTGAGTTATCTTCTGCTGATAGTTTTAGAACTTCACTAGATCCTGAAATGAATAAAAAATATTGGGAACCAGGTGTACAAGAAATCATGTACAAGACTGAGGAGTTTAAGAATGCAACAGATGAAGAGGCACGTACATTTGATAATGTAAAGTACACCCCTAATGTAGATATTATGGGTAGAGCTCAAGAGATTGCAAAAGACTTTGGTGATGTACAATCTGTTACAATTAGTGATAACAATAGATGGATTATTAAAACTAGAAATGGTGAACAACTAGAAGAACCTTTACAAAAGCTATTTGAAGCTAGACTAGGTAGTGATCCAACTATACAAGCATACTTTAGAACACAAGCATATGTAGAAAGAAAGAACTATGCTGACGTAAATGCTGCACAATTTAATGGAGATAAGAATGCTGCTGAGATGCAGTATCTTCAAGATAAGTTTAATGTCATGAAGATACAAAATCAAGCTGCATATAAGCAGTTGCAAGAACAAAAAGTAGTTTATGATAATAAGATAAAAGA
>Ga0315900_10010184_pt1 | contig 11827 bp, 8 predicted proteins | sample LakEriMetagenome_FD_203521 | JGI IMG/M metagenome (GOLD analysis project Ga0315900, IMG submission 203521) | Freshwater fungal communities from buoy surface, Lake Erie, Ohio, United States - Buoy 12 MA114 | ecosystem: Environmental > Aquatic > Freshwater > Lake > Lake biofilm | place: USA: Lake...
TCCTTGGCGCTAAGCGCTAAAGAAAATGCAGGCATCTTGGTCTCACTGAAAACACCTTTAACTTTTCCATCAAATGCAACTGTTCCGGATGCATCAATACTTTCAAAATCCTGGGTATACATTCCGAGCACCAAGGATAATAAGCTCTTAAAAGAATTTTCCTTGGTCTGAAAACCAATATCCATTTGGTACTCATTCTCCCCCATTAAAAACCAACCGTCGAAGCCGAATGCAAAGTCATTCAAGCGTACGGTGTTATCCTTGAAAGCATATCGGGAATACTGATCACTGATGGAAATGACAGCATTGATATCAGCTTTTTTATTGCTGATCCATTCGGTTCCATCAAAATTTACGACAAGAGAATCAACAGTTGTAGATGTAGCCAGATCAAAAATCTTTTCATTAAAATCACCAGAGCCACTATGCTCTATATTTTTCATTGACATAGCAAAGGGCAATGACTCATCACTGTATTCAAGCTGACCTTCAATTACCGACCAACGATCAATAGCAAATGAAAATGAAGAGGAGGTCTCACTGGTAACTGTATCAGGACTTGGATAGGTAATGTCAAAATTAGCCCGGCCATCTTTTAAAAAGATGATATTGATACTTGGTTGAACAAGGGATATGCCACTAATCCGGATTTGTTCTCCAAACAGCAAATCCTTCAAATTGATCTCAATTCCAATGTTTTCAGTCACAAAAAGATGTTTGCCTTCAAATGGAGCTCTGTTGAAAACACCCAATTCCCCAGAGTTAACAGTGAGGTTGGGAAAATTTTTAAACAGACTAAAAGAAAATTCATCTGCATGATAAATCACATCCGCATTGATGTTTTTGGCGATGTACGCATCGACTGATTTAAGAATACGGTCTTTATAAATAATAGGAATAATGACGGCAGCAGAAATAAAGAGGACCACAACGGTCATCAGAACAATGACAATCTTTTTTATCATGTAACTTTTCTTTTGATCGAGGGCAAAACTAAGAAATGTAAAGAATCAGGCTTCTGAAGCAGAATCAAAGTTAGACAAGATAAAAATCGTTAATAGTCTTGTCAGAGTGTAATCAGTAAGATCAGCTCAACAACTGAAAAGCGGCGAATGCCGAAAGATAGGCGAGCATAGTCATGTAGAGCATTTGAATAGCGGGCCACTTCCAGCCTTTCGTCTCGCGTCGTACAACAGCTAACGTACTCATACACTGCATGGCAAACGTGTAGAATAGAAGCAAAGAAAATCCTACTGCCGGGGTAAATCTGCGGTTACCGGTATCCGGATTAATTTCGTTCTTCAATTTTTCTTTAATGGTAGAATGCTCTTCAGTACTACCCAGACTGTAAATGGTTGCAACAGTGGCAACAAATACTTCACGTGCAGCGAATGATGTAATTAGCGCAATACCAATTTTCCAATCGTAGCCCAGTGGCCGAATAGCCGGCTCCATCCATTTACCAAGAATGCCAGCATAAGAGTGCTCAAGTTTATAAGCTGCTACTTCATTGTCAATCACTTGTGGATCGGTAGGAAGTGTTTCATATCGGGCTTCCACAACCTCACGGGCGCGGAGCATATCCGTTCCAGGTCCATAGCTGGCCAAAACCCAGAGTATTACTGAAATGGCCAGAATTACTTTTCCAGCTCCAAAAACAAAAGCTTTTGTTTTCTCAATGATGGTAAATCCAACGTTAGACCAATTCGGAGTACGGTAGGTCGGCATCTCCATGATGAGGTAGCTTTTCTCTTTTGTTTGAATCAGCTGCTTCATGATGTAGGCGCTGATCAAAGCTGCTACGAAACCAAGGATGTATAAAGACATCAAAGCTAATCCCTGCAGATTGAAGAAACCGAGTACTTTATCTTCCGGAACGATCAGGGCAACGAGTATCGTAAATACCGGTAAGCGGGCGCTGCAACTCATCAGAGGCGTAACCATAATGGTAACCAAACGCTCTTTCCAGTTATCGATGGTGCGGGTAGCCATAATGGCCGGGATGGCACAGGCTACTCCAGACATTAACGGCACGACACTCTTACCACTCAGGCCAAATCGACGCATGATTTTATCCATTAGAAAAACCACACGTGCCATATAACCAGTCTCTTCAAGAATGGAAATCAATGCAAACAAAATAGCAATCTGGGGAATGAAGATGACAATACCTCCGATGCCTGGGACCAACCCCTGGGTGATGAGATCGAATAGTGGTCCTTCGGGTAATAATTGAGCCAGCCAATTACTAAGGTTGGCAAAACCACTGTCAATAAAATCCATGGGGACAGTGGCCCAGGCAAAAATCGACTGAAAGATCAGGAATAGAACACCAAAGAATATTAAGTATCCCCAAACTTTATGTGTAAGAACCTGATCGATCGCGTACGTCGTTTTCTTCCAGTCCGGCGTCGGTGTCCGGATGATTACCTTATTCAAGATATCCTGAATAAACTCGTAGCGCTGAATGGTTTCTGCACCTTGATATTTAGCTGGAAAGAAATTGTTTTTGGTAGCTACACTTTGAATAAAATCCCGATCCGCAACGGTCAAAAAATTCAAACGTGAACCCAGTTGCAAATATTGATAAGCATCATAATCACTATTCAAATCGAAGTGCTCCCGAATTTCCTCAATGGGCTTTTGCATTTCGGGTGTCGGTGAAAAAATTCGCTTTGAAGATTTTTCCGGAGGACCTGACAATGCCTTTTTCAACTCATCAATTCCCTGACCAAGTCGGGCATTGATCATAACCACTGGCATATCGAGTTCCGCAGACATGCGTTTAATATCGATGCTCAGTCCGGATTTAGCTGCGAGGTCAACCATGTTTACAGCTAATACAATAGAGAACCCAAGATCCAAAAGCTGACTCAACAGCAACAAACAATTTTTCAGGTTTGTGGCATCTGCAATCAGAACAACTTTATCCGGATAATTCTCATTCTTTTCATTGGCAAAAGTTTCTGTTACAATCTGCTCATCCAATGTACGCGGATAAAGACTGTAAGTGCCCGGCATGTCGATAATCTCGGCCACCGTTTTATCGTCGAGCATACACATACCAGAACGCTTGTCAACTGTAACTCCCGGAAAATTTCCAGTGTGCTGATTTAAACCTGTCAGCAAATTGAAAAGTGAGGATTTTCCTGTATTTGGCTTTCCGGCCAACGCTATTTTAATCCGACCTGGCATTATTCAAGAACATAAATGGTACTGGCCTCTGCCAAACGAATGGAGAGATCGTAACTCCCAACAGAAACACAAACTGGATCTCCCAACGGAGCACGATAATTAAATCGGATGGCTGTGCCCGGCAAAAAGCCCATCTCCAAAAGCTTATTGGCAAACTCAGGGTTATCAAATCCTGCAATTACAGCAGTTTGCCCCGGTTTCAAATCAGCCAATGTCTTTTGATGTGTCGTCACTCTTATTTAGAATCAGTATAAAGAGTGCAATATAGGCAGATACCCGGAAAGCATCGCCCAACCTGAGCAAAATCATATTGGGATTAGCCTCTAACGAAGAACATCCTGAAGCGCTATGGAAATCTCTGGATATGAAAATTCAAATCCTGCACGCTCAACTTTCTCGGAAGAAACCCAAGCACCTCCGAGAACCATTTCCGACATTTCTCCAAGTACAAACCGAAGGGCAAAAGCCGGAACAGGAGGAAGTAACAATGGACGATTGAGAATTTTAGCCATTTGGCGAGTCATGGTCGCATTGTCGACCGGATTAGGAGCAACGGCATTGTACACACCATTCATGGTCTCATCGGTAGAGGCTTTTATAAACAGTCTGCACAAATCATCAATATGAATCCAACTCATGATTTGCCGGCCGCTTCCAATCGGTGCTCCTGCAAACCATTTAATTGGTTGCACTAATTTCTGAACAGCTCCTCCATCCTTACTGAGCACAACACCAATTCGAAGAACGACCAACCGGATATTCAGCTGCTGAAGGTCCTTTGTCGCCTCTTCCCATTGCTCGGTAACATGAGCAAGAAATCCACTTCCACAATTTGATGACTCATCAAATTTTTGTTCCGGTGTTCCGTCACCATAATAACCAATAGCCGAAGCGCAGATTACCGTCTTAATACGATTAGGCTGCGATGCCAGTGCATGAACCAAAAGTTTAGTTGTTGATATTCGGCTTTCCAGTATTTGCTTTTTTCGCGAGGCCGTCCATCGGCCTTCGCCAACATTTTCACCCGCCAGATGAATAAGGACATCTGCGTTCCGAAGTGCAGCTGGATCTACATAATTATCGGATATTGACCAACGGTATGCAGGCACAGAAGCCATTCCTGGTTTTCGAACAAGCCAACTAACCTGGTGACCTTGCTTCTGTAACAATACCGTCAATCGTTTTCCAATTAATCCACTGCCACCTGTTATGAGAATTTCCATAATGAACTGTTATACTGTTTTTATGTTGCTGACGCAGGTCAGAAATTAGGTGTAACTTTCAGGCACACCATTTGCACTGCCCGACCCAAAATTATTCAAAGACGATATGAAAGCCACTTTATCTTTCCTGTTGATTTTCTCTTTTGTAGTGTCTTACGCACAAAAGGTTACCATAACCAAAGATTCCCGTCAAATTAAAGGGGGGGATGCTCAAGGATATGCTACCGAGCTAACCGGATCTTCGGATGCCGTTTCGCAAGCCTTGAATAAATTCCTTAAGGATTATGGAAAAACGCGTTCCTCAGCAGGAATAATCACTATTACCTCTCCCGTTTTAGGCGGAACTACTTATGAAAAAAATGCTGCCTATGCGGTTGTAAAAGGTGATGCTATGAAAGCCACTGCCTGGATCGGACTTAGTCCATCTGAATGGCCAGATAATAATATCGACGTCCTGGTTGATCGAATCAAAGATATGATCTACCAGTTTGGTGTAAAGTTTTACCGGGATCAGATTCAGCAGGAAATCGATCAGACCCAACAGGCCATTGACGCCACCGACAGAAAGTTGCAACGATTGATGGGTCAGAATAAAGACTTGAATACCAAACTACTTTCCAACGAGCAAGAAAAAATTCGTCTTGAAAAGTCTCTGGATGACAATAAAAACGAACACGTCATTTTGTTACAAAAAATTGAGGCTAATAAAAATTCTCAAGACTCCGTAACTAATGCCATCGTTCAAATCCGAAAAGTTCTTGACGCTCAAAAAGAGCGTCAGCAAAAAGTGAATTAAATCAGACTACTTACTAATCGGAACTTTATTCAAAATAGCTTTGATGATGTCTTTTGTTGTGACGTTATCGGCCTCAGCCTCATAGTTCAACAAAACACGGTGGTTCATGACATCAAGAGCCACCTCTTTAATATCTTCAGGTAGCACATAATCTCTTCCCTGCAAATAGGCAGCAGCTTTTGCGGTAAGATTCAGATTGATGGATGCGCGTGGGGAAGCGCCAAACTGAATATACTGAGCTTCTTTTTCTAGTTTGTAGTCTTTTGGTTGACGAGAAGCCGTTACCAATTCTATGATATAACGTTCCAGTGACTCAGAGATTTTTACTTTGTTTACTTCTGCACGAATGGCAAAAATATCTTCCTTCGTCAACACCTGATTCACTGCATAATCAAACTGCATATTGGAAATGCGGCGCATAATTTCAAGCTCCTGATCTTTTGAAGGATAATCCACGAAAACCTTCATCATAAAACGATCCACCTGCGCTTCAGGCAATTGATAAGTACCCTCATTTTCTACAGGATTCTGTGTGGCCATGACCAAAAAAGGTTTATCCAGTTGAAAGGTGGTCTCACCAATAGTGACTTGCTTTTCCTGCATCGCTTCCAGTAAAGCCGATTGCACTTTAGCCGGAGAACGGTTGATCTCATCAGCCAGAACGATGTTTGCGAAAATTGGCCCTTTCTTTACCAGAAAATTTCCTTCCTTCTGATTGTAGATCATTGTTCCGATCAAATCGGATGGCAGCAAATCAGGCGTAAACTGAATTCGAGAAAAATCAAGATGTAAAACCCTGGCCAGCGTACTAATGGTAAGTGTTTTGGCAAGCCCTGGCACACCTTCCAATAAAATATGACCATTGGTAAACAGACCAATGAGCAATCGGTTCACCATATATTCCTGACCAACTACCACCTTACCTACTTCCTTAAATACCTGGTTGATTTTGTCGTGGTGAGCTGTCTGCGTTTCTTGTGTTCCCATATGCTGTTCGAAAAAATAAAGCCCGCAATAATACTAAAAAACCAAAGTACAGAGGTTAAAATCAGGACAACAGGAGTGTTATGAGTTCTTCAAAGTTTCTTTTGAGCAGCTCTTGAATGCGGTCTGCGCGTTGCGGGTGGTAATTGCGCTCCGCATCGTCCATATAATTAACCTTACTCATTTCAAGCTGCAAGGCATGACACTGCTCCAGTGGCTTTCCATAATGCCGGGTGATGTAGCCTCCCTTAAACGGATGATTGTGTGATACGGCTCTTGCCTCCCCTTCCAGATTGCGTAGGGTGATCTCCGTGAGTCCTGGTGATGCAGAAGTCCCGTCGGCGTCTCCCAATATCAGATCAGGAAAAGGCTCTTTGCGAATGGACGGCACAAACCGACGAATGGAATGGCAGTCCCACAACAATACTTTTCCAAATTGATTCTGAAGCTCTTTCAGAGTTTGACGGATCTGATCGTGGTAGGGATGATAGTACATACGCTTTCGTCGTTCTACTTCAGACTCATCAATCGAGGTGCGGGCATCGTTATAAATCGGATCACCTAGAAAGTCAGTTACAGGACACAATCCGGTAATAACACGTCCATCTGTATACAGTGGCTGATTATCGGGTGTGCGGTTAAGATCAATAACCCATCGGCTGTAACGGGCCGAAAGTAAGGTGATGCCCATAGCTGGTGCAAAATCATACAGCCGATCGACAAACCAATCGGTATCGTCAAGCTGAGCAATTTTTTCAGGGATAAATTCCTCCTGAAGATCTTCTGGAATGCGTGTTCCGCAATGAGGAACACTCAGCAGTATCGGAACACTCCCTTCAGTAGGTCTGGTGAGAGAAAAAACTTCAGACATTTTAATTCTTCTTTCCCTGCTTTTTAGAAGGAGATGAAGCGGGAGTTATTTTGCGCGGCAAGGTTCGGCTGGTGTCTCCTTGTTGCAAACTTTTTTTCAAAGCCATGATGCGTCGGTACGACTCTTCGATTCGTTCTTTAGGAATTATACCACGGTCCACATAATCACGAATGATTTTATGAACGCGATCAACCGTGCGCTCCTCTGAACCCTGGATGTTATTGGAGAAGCACATAACGTCTACTCCGGCTGTAACTGCGAGTCGAACCGCTTCTTCAAGTCCAAAATATTTTGTAATGGCGTGCATCTGCATGTCATCCGTGAATACCACACCATCAAATCCGATTTTTTTGCGCAGCAAGCTATCGATCACACGTTTAGATAGGGTGCCTGGTAATCCTTTGGGATCAATGTTTCTATTAACAATATGCGAAGTCATGACAGCATCGGTATATCCTGCGGCAAGTAAATCTTTGTAGGGTTTGATTTCCGTCTCACTCCAGGTATCCGTAACATCAGCAACACCAAAATGAGTGTCGGCAGAAGAGCTGCCGTGTCCCGGAAAATGCTTGAGCGAAGTCAGTATATTGTGTTTACGGTGTTCACGAATAACCTCCTTGGCAAACATCACCACGCTGTCGGCGTTTTTGGAGTACGAGCGCTCCACCTTTACGATAACGGTATTGGTTGGATTAACAGCCAGATCAACACACGGGGCAAAGTTTACATTGAATCCAAGTCCCGCCAATGTTCCAGCGGTAGCATCGGCATAAAAACGAGCTGTATCCAATGAACCAGTTTTTCCGATGTAAGCAGCCGAGACCGATCGCGTAAATCCATATTTTTCTTTCAGTCGGTTTACCTTTCCACCTTCCTGGTCAATTCCGATCAATAATGGAACAGGTGCCGCCTGCTGATAGGCCCAGGTTAATTTTTTCAGTCCCGCAAACGAATTGGTCTTGGGAATATTTTTTTCAAAAAAGATCACAGCGCCAACCTTTCCGGCTTTGATCTCATTCAGCACCGCTGAATCAACTTCAGCTTTAGGAAAGCCGATCATAATCATTTGACCGATTTTGAAATCAAGGCTATCGCGTTGAGCACAAGAAGTAAAAGAAAAAAAGAAAAAGGTTAGCGGAAGCAAAATAATCTTAACCGAAGTTGGTCTGCTCATTCTAATAGTGTTCATGGATATACGTAAGTATGCGTTCAAGTTCATCGCGCACCTTGCGCGCCGAAACCGTAAAGTTAGCGTTCATTGAGCTAAAGATTAACAATCGGTCTTTATTCGTAAACAAATAGCCGCTCAGGCTATAGTTGTTGCTCAGGGTTCCTGTTTTTCCAAAGACAAATGGCCTGGTGGAAGTACTCATTGATTGAAGTGTGCCGTTACGCCCGGAAGCAGCCAGTAATGGCAAAAGTTGCTCGAGCTTTCGTTTAGTTAGGATCTTCTTCCATACCTCCACAACAGCCAGTGGTGTGATCTGATTGTAGCGCGAAAGTCCAGATCCGTCAACCCAAATTGGTTTTTGCGGAAGTTGAGCCAATTCATGTTGAAGGATTCGTTGAATCGCTGCTTCTGCATTTAGTGAATCCGAAAGCCGATCGGCAACCATCATTAAAAGTTGTTCGGCAATACCATTGTCACTTTTTTGCATCATAGTCTTGTACAGACTATCCGATGGTGTAGCATAAAACTTGTTTTCTGTCGGAATGGGTTTACTCAACACGATCACTGAATTTTTCAGTGTATCGGAAAGTAAGCGAGCCGCGCGATCCAATGAAGTCAGAAATGGTATTCTCCGGACAGTTGAGGGGATTGTCTGCGCAGAAGCATAAAAGTAATTATCGCTCTGCTTCCGCCAATAAGGATTCGATTCGGATTTCTGTGAAATTGAATCCTTGAAATACGCTGGCATCACCTTCCATGAAGGATTTTGGTATTGAATGGTTAACAAATTTCCATAGATCGGAAATTCAGATCGTTCGGGTTGATACCCCTGATCGTAATCATCCCAGGCCCAGCCCGGACCAAGTTTTTCAGGTGTAGGAATACGCGGGCTCAAATAGATCTGACCCGGAAAGGATTTCAGAAAATTCAGTGCATGTGGCGTTGTGTATGTTCCTGAATACAGGAACGAAGGATCTCCTGAACCAGAAATAATAAGTGAATCTGCGGTCTTTCGGTAATAAAAGGCAGGCACTGAATCGCCGAGCACAGATAAACCGGCAAAAAAAGTGAGTATTTTGGTGTTGGAGGCAGGTGTAAAATATTTCTCTCCATTTACATTGACCAAAAGTTTTCCGTCATGCGGATCGACAAGGACAAAGGCACTGTGATGGGCAAATTTGGAAGAAAGATCGTTGACCTGCTTCGTTACATGGCGCGCCGGACTACACGAGAATAGACCGACCAAAAGCACTAAGCTGGCCAGATAAAAAAAACCTGACTTTATATAATCAGGCGTTGAGGTACCGCTCCCGAAGAACATTACGGTGATGCGTTTCATGTCCGGCGATAATAAACCCAAGAGCAATTACAGAAAGTTCATTCTCTCCTACCTTCCCTTTTCGGGTCAACATTTCAGAAGTGAATCCTTCATACAGATCAATTGTTGAAAGTCGAAGATGATGCATTTCATCTGCAATTTTTCGAAGACTGCGGCCGGAAGCATTGGCTTGCGGTGCGTAGGTGTTTTCATCGAAAGGTGCCAGCGGCGTGTGGTCATTCCGGGAAAAGCGCAAAGCCCGGTAAGCAAAAATGCGCTCGGCATCAATTACATGGCACAGCAATTCTCGAATCGACCACTTTCCATCTGCATAACAATGATCGGCAAGACGCTCGGGAATCGAATGAGCAGCCTCAAGCATACGGTAGCCGGAGATGCGCAGCGCAGAAACCACATCGGGTTGCTCAATCTGTTTCACATAATTTTTATAGAAGTGGGGAACAGTCTCAAGATTTAAAAACATAGCTAAAAAATTATTCCTGAAGGTACTGAATAAAACCATCAACTAATCCTACTCCAATTCATGCGCGTGTTCTTCATGCTGCGAAGATGTGCTAAAGTCATCCGATTTTCTGCTTTGATGAGATCTGGATCCGCCTTCAATAAATCAACAGCCGCATCCCGGGCCACTTTCAAAATTTCTCCATCTTTTCCAAGATCGGCAATCTTTAAATCAAGCAACCCGCTCTGTTGCGTTCCCATCAGATCGCCAGGACCCCTAAGTTTTAAGTCTGTTTCGGCAACCTCAAAGCCATTATTGGTCCGCACCATTGTTTCCATTCTTAATCTGGCTTCAGCGCTCAGCTTCACATCGGTCATCAAAATGCAGTACGATTGTTCTCCGCCACGGCCAACACGACCGCGAAGCTGATGGAGTTGAGAAAGTCCAAACCGCTCAGCATTTTCAATGACCATAACCGTGGCATTGGGAATATCCACACCGACCTCAATTACGGTTGTAGCCACCATAATCGATGTCTCTCCTTTTTTGAATCGATTCATCTCAAACTCTTTGGCCTCCGAATCCATTTTACCATGCAGGATGCTGATGGCTGCATCAGGAAAAGCACGGCTGATACTTTCGTAACCGTCCATGAGATGTTTAAGATCCAATTTTTCGGACTCTTCGATAAGTGGGTACACCACATACACCTGTCTGCCCTGGCTTATTTGAGCCTTAAGAAAAGCCTGAACCTGCAAGCGATGGCCATCATAACGGTGTTCGGTGCGAATCGGTTTTCTTCCTTTTGGCAATTCATCAATCACCGAAACATCGAGATCGCCATACAACGTCATGGCTAGGGTACGTGGAATGGGAGTAGCGGTCATCACCAGCACATGCGGAAGTACATCATCATTTTTTTTCCACAATCTGGATCGTTGCGCCACTCCAAATCGGTGCTGCTCATCGATAACGGCCAGTCCAAGTTGGTTGAACCGAACCTCTTCTTCCAATAAAGCGTGCGTGCCTACTAAAATTTTTAAAGAACCATCTTGTAAGCGCCCGTGAATGGGTTTTCGCTCTGACTTTTTGGTTGAGCCTGTCAACAAAGAAATGGAGATATTCATGGCCTCAGCAAACCGTCTCAATCCCTGATAATGTTGCTGTGCCAGAATTTCAGTTGGTGCCATTAATGCGGCCTGTGTTCCTCCTCCTATCGCAACGAGCATGGAAATAAATCCTACAATTGTTTTGCCACTTCCTACATCGCCTTGAAGTAACCGATTCATTTGAGTTCCGGACTTCATGTCGGAATAAATTTCCTTGATAACTTTTTTCTGTGCGTTGGTGAGCGGAAAGGGCAGGTGGTTGTGGTAAAATTCCGTTAAGAGCGCAGCATCTTTAAAAACAATTCCTTTCGAGCGTTGCTCACGTATGAGTTTTAGTTTGATCAGCTGAAGCTGAATGAAAAACAATTCTTCAAATTTGAGTCGGCTCTGCGCGCGCAACAGTTCATCGGTATGTTTCGGAAAATGAATCACGCGTAGCGCCTCTGATTTAGGAAGAAGTTTGAATTTTTCGAGAATCGACTCCGGCAGATTTTCCTGAAACGTTCCTGCGCCCTGACGTAGTACTTCTTGTTGAAGCTTAAAAAAGAATTTACTGTCGAGGTAACGTGCGCGAAGTTTTTCGGTAACCGAATAGACCGGTTGCAAGTGATTACCTTTTTTGCCGGCATCGGTGATTGGTTCAAGTTCAGGGTGTGCCACTGAGATGCTCTTTCCGTATCGGGCGGGTTTCCCAAAC
>Ga0315900_10010188_pt1 | contig 11823 bp, 14 predicted proteins | sample LakEriMetagenome_FD_203521 | JGI IMG/M metagenome (GOLD analysis project Ga0315900, IMG submission 203521) | Freshwater fungal communities from buoy surface, Lake Erie, Ohio, United States - Buoy 12 MA114 | ecosystem: Environmental > Aquatic > Freshwater > Lake > Lake biofilm | place: USA: Lake...
CCGCGCAGACCCGCCCCGCCGACGCCGCGAAGGTGCTCTCCGATGCGGCGGCGATGCGCGCGCGCATGCTGCGCGACCTGCCGGCGGAGGGGCCGTGGGATGTGAAGCTCATGCCCGGCGGGCTGGTCGAGGTGGAGTTCATCGCCCAGGCGCTGCAGGTGGCGCATGCGCAACGCCTGCCCGCGCTGCTGACACCCACCACCCGCCTCGCTTTGGCCGCCCTTGCCAAGGCCAGGCTGCTGGGGGCGGAGGAAGCCGCCGGGCTGATCGCGGCCGAACGCCTGTGGCGCGGCATCCTCGCGCATCTGCGCCTGACCGTGGGGCGCTGGCCGGAGGAAGCCCTGCCGCCGCAGGTGGCAAGCGCGATGCTCACCGCCGTGGCGCCGCTCCTGCCCAGCCCCGCGGTTGACCAGGCGGCGCTGCGCGCTCAGATGAGCGCGGCCGCCGCCCGGGTGCGTGCCAGCTTCATCGCCCGGGTCGGCACCTTGGACGCATAGCCGGAGACCGCACGACCCATGCCAAGCGCCACGATCGAAGCGGGTTCCCCCGCCCCCGCCTTCACTATGCCGGCCTCCGGCGGCCGCACGGTGAGCCTCGACAGCCTGAAGGGCCAGCCCTTCCTGCTGTATTTCTACCCGAAGGCGGATACGCCCGGCTGCACCAAGCAGGCCTGCGGCATCCAGGAAGCCCTGCCCCAGCTTGGCAAGCTCAAGCTCACCGTCATCGGCGTCTCGCCCGACCCGATGAAGCCGATCGAGAAATTCGCCACCAAGTACAATCTCAGCTTCCCGCTGGCCTCCGACGAGGACCACAAGGTGGCCGAGGCCTATGGCACCTGGGTCGAGAAGTCGATGTACGGCAAGACCTACATGGGCATGGAGCGCTCGAGCTTCCTGGTCGGCGCCGATGGGCGGATCGTGAAGATCTGGCGCAAGGTGAAGCCCGAGGCACATGCGGCCGAGGTGCTGGCTGCGGCGGCCGCACTCTGATGGCAGAGGCCGAGGGGACATCGCCCCCCGTCACCGAGGAGGCGATCGCCTGGGCCTTCCGCCTGCTGATCGGGCGCGACCCCTTCGGCCCGGAGGAGATCCACCGCCACCTGCACTTCAAGAACCTCGAGCATCTGCGCCTGGGCTTCGCGGACACCTGGGAATTCCAGGATTTCTTCGACCGGCTGAGCTTCGGCCGGCCGCATTACCGCATGCCGATGTTCCTGATGCGCCCGCCGGTGGACCGCGCGATCCCCTTCGCCTTCACGCCCCCGGATCTGGACAACCCGGTGAGCCAGATGGCCACCCAGGCCCAGTTCCGCGACCCGGTCTACACCGAGATCGTGCGCGAGATGCGCCTCAAGCCCGAGGAATCGCGCCGGCAATGGGAGATGGTCTGGGTCGTCTCGGTGCTGGCGACGGCGGGGCTGATCGGCCAGGGGCGGCGCATCCTCGGCCTCAATGTCGAGCGCCAGCGCCTGCCCGCGCTGTTCACCTCCCGCGGGGTCGAGGTGATGGTGGCCGACCGCGTCGAGCCCGAGGCCGATCCGATCCGCCGGCGCATGCTGCGCTCAAGCCAGCTCTTCCACCCCGATATCGTGAATCTCGAGGATTTCGAGCGGCTACTGCGCTGGGAGATGATGGATCTCGAAGCCCTGCCCGCGACGCTCGATGGCATGTTCGACGCCGTCTGGTCCACGGCCTTCCTCGAGAAGCTCGGCCCGCGCGAGCGCGCGCTGGCCGCGCTCCAGGGCACGCTCGCCTGCCTCAAGCCGGGCGGGATCGCGGTGCATACCCTCGCGCTCAACATCGCGAGCAACCTCAACACGGTGAACCACGCGGACTTCACGGCGCTGCGCCGCCGCGACCTCGAGACGCTGGCGCAACAGCTGCGCGCCGACGGGCACAGCGTGGACACGCTGAACTTCCACCCGGGCCTGTCGCCCGAGGATGAGGAGATCTTCTCCGCCCCCGGCAGCAAGCAACGACCGAAATGGCGGCACGGCGTGCATGTGCTGACCTCCTTCGGCCTGGTCATCCGAAAGCGCGCGTGAGCATCCCCCGATCCGGCGCGCCACGATGCTGACCCGCCTGCGCGCCGCCGCCCAGGCGCTGCGGGGGCGCCGCCCACCGCCCAACGCCTATCTCGGCGACCACACCGCCCTCACCGAGCTTGAGGGCATGATGATCTATGTCGACACGCGCAGCACCGATGTCGCGCCCCACCTGCTGCTGCGCGGGATGTGGGAGCCGGAAGCGACCGGGCTGTTCCAGCGGCTGATCCGCCCGGGCGACACGGTGCTCGACCTCGGCGCCAATCTCGGCGTCTACACGCTGCTGGCCGCACGCGCCGTGGGGCCCACGGGCCGGGTGCATGGCTTCGAGCCGAACCGGCGCTATGCCGGGCTGATCGCGCGCTCGCTCTCCGTGAACGGCTATGCCGGCCATGCCCAGGTGCACCTGGCCGCGGTGGGGGAGACGGCGGGGATGGCGGCGCTGCGCTTCTTCTGGGATTGGGGCGGGGGCGGGCACCTGGCCCTGGGGGCGGAGGGCCCGGCAGAGGGCCAGGAGAGCCAGCCCTGCCCCGTCGTGGCGCTGGACGAGATGTTCGACGACCCCGATTTCCGGGTCCAGGTCCTGAAGATCGATATCGAGGGGGCAGAGGCGCGCGCGCTGCGTGGCATGTGGCGCCTGCTGGAACGCTCGCCCGAGGCGCGGCTGATGTTCGAATTCGCCCCCGGCCTGATCGCCAGCCATGGCGTCGCACCGGGGGAGATGATCCACCTGCTGCGCGAGCTCGGCTTCCGCTTCTGGGAGATCGGCGAGGCCTCGCGCCTGCGCGAGGTCTCGGCGGACTCCCTCGCGATGGCCGAGGACGGTCTGCGCAACATCCTGGCGGCGCGCAGCGCGCCAGTGCCAGGATGACCCCCTTTCGCGCTTCCCGGAGGCCGTAGGCCATGAACAAGGTGACAGGACGGCAGGCCGGCGTACTGGTGGGCTGTGCAGTGCTCTGCGCGGCACTGGCGATGGGGCTGCGGCAATCCTTCGGCCTGTTTCTCGCACCGATGGGCGCGGCCTATGGCTGGTCGGCCTCGGGCTTCGCCTTCGCCATTGCGCTTCAGGTGCTGCTGAACGGCGCCTTCTCGCCCGTCGCGGGGCAACTCGCGGATCGGTTCGGCGGGCGTGTGGTGGTGATGGGGGGCGCGGGGCTCTACGCGCTGGGCATCCTGGGCATGGCGCTGACACAGGACCTCGCGATCTTCACCTTCTTCGCGGGCGTGGTGATGGGCATGGCGGTGACCTCGGCGGGGATGCCGGTGATCGTAGCCTCGCTCACCCGGATGCTGCCCGACAGCCAGCGCGGCCGCGCCGTGGGGCTGGGCACCGCGGGGTCCTCCTTCGGGCAGTTCCTGGTGGTGCCGGTGGTGGGCTTTGGCATCGCGGGGCTCACCTGGCAGCCCACCCTGCTGATCATGGCCGCGGTGGCGCTGTTGATGATTCCCCTCGCCCTGCCGCTGGATGGTCGCCCGGCGCCGAGAACCAGCGGCGCGGGCGACGAGACAGCGCGCGAGGCGCTGAAGCGCGCCTTCCGCACGCCCAGCTTCTGGTATCTCTTCTTCGGCTTCTTCGTCTGTGGGCTGCATGTCTCCTTCCTCGCGGTGCACCTGCCGGGCTTCGTGCACAGCTGTGGGCTGCCGGTGTCGGTTGGTGCGGGCGCGATCGGACTGATCGGGCTGTTCAACGTGGCGGGCTCGCTCGCCGCGGGCGAGTTGTCACAGCGGTGGAAGCGGCGCGAGTTGCTGGTGGGCATCTATGCCGCGCGCGGGGTGCTGATGAGTGTGTTCATGCTCGCCCCCAAGACGACCGAGACCGTGCTGCTGTTCTCCGCCGTGATGGGGCTGCTCTGGCTGTCCACCGTGCCGCCAACGGTCGCGCTGGTGGCGCGCAATTTCGGCACGCGCTGGCTGGCGACGTTGTTCGGCCTGGTCTTCCTCGGCCACCAGATCGGCGGCTTCACCGGCGCCTTCCTGGGCGGTTTGATTTTCGACTGGACGGGGTCCTACGACCTGATGTGGAGCATCGGCATCGCGGCAGCCGCTTTCGCCGCGCTGATCCACCTGCCGGTGCGCGACCCCGCCCCGGTGGCGCGACCGGTGGCGGCCTGAGCCCGGCCGGGTTGGCCGGGGGGCTGGGTTGCGGCTAAGGATAGGCGTCGGGGTCGGAGGGCAGCGGATGCGCAAGGTGGTTCTGTTGATGGCGGTCGCACTCGGCCTGGGCGGCAGCGTCGCGGCGCAGACGGGCGGTGAGCCGCCGCATGCCTGGGCCTTCGGCTCCTGGACCGGCGGCATCTTCCCCGCCGGCGAGACGACCGGCGCGCGCTGCACCGGCCAGCCCAGCGTGATCTTCACCCGCGACGTGGTGCTGCGCGCCTCGGTCTTCGATGTCGCCTACCGGCAGCGCCTGATCGAGACGGTGCAGGCCACCGACAATGTGCTGGAATTCCGCCTGGTCCCCGTGCCGGCGCAGAGCGGCCCGCTGGGCTCGCGCCTGCCGCCCGATATCGGCTTCGGCTGCGCAGGCGGGCCCAATTCGCTGCGCGTCGAGCGGCGCGGTCCGAACGAGATCGTCTTCCCCAACTGCGCCGACTTCCCCTCGCCGCTGCAGCGCTGCGTCGGGAACTGAACGGCGTGCGTATTGCGCTGATCCACGCGCTGCGGCACTCGCCGCCGCCGATCGAGGCCGCCTTCGCCGCGCTCTGGCCCGAGGCACGGCTGATGAACCTGCTGGATGACAGCCTCTCCGCCGACCTCGCTCGGGAAGGCACGCTGACCCCCGCCATGGGCGAACGCTTCCTGACGCTGGCGCGCTACGCCGCCGGCACGGGGGCGGATGGGGTGCTGTTCTCCTGCTCCGCCTTCGGCCCCTGCATCGAGGCCGCGGCGCGCGACCTGGCCCCCCTGCCCGTGCTCAAGCCCAATGAGGCGGCGATCGACGAGGCCCGCGCCATCGGCCGGCGCATCGGGCTGCTCGCCACCTTCCCCGGCACGCTCGCCTCCATGCCGCCGGAATTCCCGGCCGGGCTCGAGGTCGTGCCCTGCCTCGCCGCCGGCGCGCTGGCCGCGCTCGATGCCGGGGATCCGGCGCGGCATGACCAGCTGGCGGCCGAGGCGGCGATGGAACTCGCCGGCTGCGACGTGATCCTGCTCGGCCAGTTCAGCCTGGCGCGGGCGGCGAAGGCGGTGGCGGCTGCCACGGGTTTGCCAGTGGTGACGACGCCGGATTCGGCGGTGCGGCGGCTGAAGGCGCTGCTGCTGGGCTGAGTGCCCCGTCGAGGGACAGCGGTGCGGGCAGTTCGGGCATGATGTCCCGCGCCCCGGCATTGCGCACCAGCGCCTGCACCCGCGCCTCGATCGGCGGGTGGGTGGCGAACCAATCCGGGCCCAGGCTGTTGGCACCGTCATGCAGCAGCATCGCCCGCAACTGGGAGGGCATGCCCTGCATCTCCGTCTGGCCGGAGATCTTGCGCAGGGCCGTGACCATCGCATCCGGATCGGTGGTCAGCTCCACCGCCCCGGCATCGGCCAGGTATTCGCGGTTGCGCGACAGCGCCATGCGCAGCGCGATGGAGAGCACCCAGGCGAGTGCGGCAACCGCCAGCGCCACCAGCACGAGCGCCCCCGCGCCCCCCTTGCCGCGGTTCGAGGAGGAAGATGAGGAGGCGCGCGCCGCCCGGCGCGCACCACCGCGCGTCATGCCGCGGATCAGCAACTCCCCGGCCACGGAGATCACGCCCGCGAAGACCGCGGCGATGACAGCAAGGCGCGCATCGCCATTGCGGATATGGGTCAGCTCATGCGCCAGCACGGCACGCAGCTCGGCCGGGTTCAGCGCGTTGAGCAGCCCGCGCGTGACGGTGATGGCGCCCTTGTCCAGCGTCAGGCCCGAGGCATAGGCGTTCATCGCCTCGGTCTCGATGACGGCGAGACGCGGCATGCGCATGCCGCGGCTGATGGCGAGCGTCTCGGTCAGGTCGTAGAGCCGGCGTTCCTGGTCGCGCGTCACGGGGGTGGCGCCGGCCATGGCGTCGATGATGCGCTGGTTGGCGAGCCAGGCGATGGCGAACCAGACGCAAGCGATCACCAGCGCCACGGGGAAGGCGGCCGGCAGCATGGCGAGGCTCTGCTGCATCCCGCCCCAGAAGCCATCCTGGCCATTGGCCGCGATCAGCAGGGTGAAGGCCCAGGTGATGAGCAGCAGCAGAACGGGAAAGCCGGCCAGCAGCAGGATGCTGCGCAGCCCGGTGTTCCAGATGTGGGTCTTGAGGCCGAAGGTAGGAAGGATGGGGTGGACCCTCCCGGCACGAAGGCTGCGAAAAGCCCGCCCCCCCGAAACGGGGGAGAGGGTTCAGGTCAGAACTTCACGCTCGGCGCGGATTGGGTCATGGCGCGCTCGGCCTCGCTGAGTTCGAAGAAGCCGCGCGGGGCGAAGCCGACGGAGCCCGCGAAGAACACCGCCGGGATCGACTGGATCGCCGCGTTGTATTCGCTCACCGCATTGTTGAAGAAGCGCCGCGCCGCCGCCAGCGTGTTCTCCACCGTCGAAAGCTCACTCTGCAGCGCGAGGAAATTCGTGTTGGCCTTGAGGTCCGGATACGCCTCCGACAGCGCAAACAGCCGCCCCAGCGCCGCGCCGAGTTGGCCTTCCGCGGCCGAGGCCTGTTCCGGCCCGCGCGCCGCAACGGCGGAGTTGCGCGCACTGATCACGGCGTCGAGCGTGGTGCGCTCATGCGCCGCATAGCCCTTCACCGTCTCGACCAGGTTCGGGATCAAGTCGTGGCGCTGCTTGAGCTGCACCTCGATATCCGCCCAGGACTGGTTGGTGGTCTGCCGCAGCGCCACCAGGCGGTTGTAGATGACGACCAGCCAGCCCAGCACCACGACGATGCCGCCGAGAATGATCCATTCCATGCCCGAAGCTCCCGTCTAGGAAAACGACGTTAGGCCGCCTTCTCACGTTCGGAAAGGATGGCATGGGCCCGGCGGAAGGCGTCCGCCATGCGCGGCCCCGGCATCGCCCCGCTGAACAGCAGGTGGCGGTCCATCAGGAAGGAGGGCACGCCCGAGATCCCGCCCTGGCGTGCCGCGCGGTCCTCGGCCAGCACCTCGGCCATGTGCTCCGGCCCGGCGAGCATCGCCGCCACGCCGTTGAGACCGGCCGCAGCCGCAAGCGTATCGAGCGTCGCGGCATCGCCGATATCCTGGCCATCGTGGAAATAGCCCTGGAACAGCGCCTCCACCACCGCATCCTGCACGCCGTGATCCTCGGCCATGCGGATCACGCGATGGGCGGCGATGGTGTTGGGCGTGCGCGCCATCCGGTCATGGCGGAAGGTGAGGCCAGCAGCGCGCCCGGCCTCGGCCACGTTGCGGTCGAGCTCCGCGCCGCGCTCGACGCTGCCGAATTTCTGGGCGCGGTATTCCGCCCGCACCACGCCCTCCACCGGCATTTCCGGGTTGAGCTGGAAGGGGCGCCAGCGGATGGTGAAGGCCAGCCCATCCTGCGCCAGCTCCGCCAGCGCATCGGCCAGATGCCGCTTGCCGATCCAGCACCAGGGGCAGATGGCGTCGGAGACGATGTCGAGGGTGCGGGTCTCGGCCATGATGGGATTCCTGTGCGCGTGGGCGCCCTGTGTGGCGCATCCGCCCGGCCGGGCGCAACCATGCCGGCTTCCGCGCGGACAGCCGGCCCGCCATGATCGGCCCCTTCGGATCCAGGAGCCGCCATGCCCATCGAGGAACTCACCGCCGCGACCGCCGAGGCCGAGCTGCCCGCGCTGGCCGGGCTGCTCGCCGCCTGCGTCGCGGCAGGGGCGAGCGTGAACTTCCTGCAGCCCTTCCCGCCGCAAGACGCCGCCGCCTGGTGGCGCGCGAAGGTGCTGCCCGCACTCGCCCGCGGCGAGCGGCGCGTGCTGGTCGCGCGCGTGGGCGGGGCGATCATCGGCACCGCGCAGCTCGACCTCGCCACGCCCCCCAACCAGGCGCATCGGGCCGATGTGTCGAAGGTGCTGGTGCATCCGCAAGCCCGCCGGCGCGGCGCGGCGCGGGCGCTGATGCTGGCGCTGGAGGCGATCGCGGCGGAGGAAGGACGCACCCTGCTCACGCTCGACACCGTCACGGGCAGCCCGGCCGAACATCTGTATCGCGGGCTTGGCTATACCCTCGCCGGCGTGATTCCAGACTACGCCCTGGCGGCGGACCGCTCGGGGCTCGATTCCACCTCGCTGTTCTGGAAGCGGATTCCGGCAGGATAGGCGCCACGCCCCCTTGGCGCGACCGCTCGCCGCGGGACATGCTGGTACGCAGGAGGATCCTGCGATGGAACGGGCCATGCTTCTGGCGATCGGCGTGGTGCTGCTGGTGGGACCGGCGGCGGCGATCTGGGCCTATGGGATGGGCGCCCTGGGCATCACGATGATGGTGGTGGTGATGCTCTTCGGCGGCGGCGCGCTTGCAGCGGGCTTCGGCTACGCCCCGCCCCCCGTCGCCAAGCCCGACCCGACGCAGCCCGCGCGCCCCTTGCCGCCGCGCTATGAAGGCAGCGGCGAGGGCGGGTAGCGCGGGCACGATGCGACAAGCCCTGGCGATACTGGCGCTGCTCTGGCCGCTCGCGGCCGGGGCGCAATCCTCCTTCGAGGAGGCAGCGCGCTGGTGCAACCGGCAGGACCCCGCCATCACGCTGGACTCCGCGATTGCCGGCTGCGGCTGGATCATCCGCTCGAGCCGGGCGGATGCGCGCAACAGGGCCGTCGCCCACTTCAACCGCGCCCACTGGCGCACCGAGCAGGGCGACCGCGCCGGCGCCCTGGCCGACTATTCCGAGGCCATCCGCCTCAACCCGACCTATGCCGAGGCCTTCACCAACCGGGGCATCCTCCGCCGCGCGCAGGGGGATCGCGCCGGCGCGCTGGCCGACATGGAGGCGGCCATCCGCCTCGACCCCGCCAATGCCCTTGCCTTCGCCAATCGCGGCCTGCTGCGCAACCAGCAGGGTGACCTCGCCGGCGCCCTGGCCGACTACACCGAGGCGCTGCGCCTCGACCCAACCGATGGCCCCGTCTTCACCAATCGCGGCGTGCTGCGCCACCTGCGCGGCGACACCGCCGGCGCCCTGGCCGACTATGCCGAGGCGCTGCGCCTCGACCCTGGCGATGCCCTCGCTTTGGCCAATCGCGGCGTATTGCGGCACCGCCTGGGGCAGGCGGAGGCGTCGCGCGCCGACATCGCCGCCGCCATCCAGGCCGCCGGGCCGGGCCAGGGCTGGCCCTTTGGCGCCCGGGGCGGGCTCGCGCTGATGCGCGACGACACTGCCGCCGCCGCGCCCGACATCGCGGAGGCGATGCGCCGCCAGCCGGACAGCGCCTGGCATCACGCGCTGCGCGCCATCCTGCGCGAACGCCAGGGCGATGCCGATGCCGCGCGCGAGGACGCGGCCGAGGCGCGACGGCGCCGGCCCCAAATCGAGGAGGACGTCACCGCCTATTTCGGCCTCACCCTGCCGCGCTGAGCGCCCTCAATGCAGCTTCACCCCCGGCTCGGCGCGCTGGGAGAAGAGGCTGCCGACGCTGCGCCAGAGCGTGGGCGCACCGCCATGCAGCGCCGTCTGGTGCATCTTGTAGAGCGAGCGATACATCATGCGGGCGAAATAGCCCTCGATGAACATGGATTTCCCCACCAGGAAGCCCATCAGGCTGCCCACGGTCGAATACTTGCCGAGCGACACCAGCGAGCCGAAGTCGCGATAGATGAAGGGCTCGACCGGCTTGCCCTCGATCACCTTCTCGATCTGGTTGAAGATGTGGCTGGCCATCTGATGCGCGGCCTGGGCGCGCGGCGGCAGGGGCTTGTCATGGCCGGCCGGCGTGCAGCTCGCGCAATCGCCGATGGCGAAGACCGACGGGTCGCGCGTGGTCTGCAAAGCGGGGCCGACGACCAGCTGGTTGAGCCGGCTGTTCTCCAGCCCGCCGAGATCCTTCAGGAAGGCCGGGCCCTTCACGCCGGCGGCCCAGACCACGAGCTCGGCCGGCAGCTCCGTGCCATCGGCGAAGACCACGCCATCGGCCCGCACCTCGGCCACGCGCGCGGCGACCTTCACCTCGACGCCCATCTTCTCCAGCAGCGCCATGGTGGCGTTGGAGATGCGCTCGGGCAGCGCGGGCAGGATGCGCGGCGCTGCCTCGATCAGCACGATGCGGATGTCGCGCTCGGGGTCGATGCGATCCAGCCCATAGGCCACCACGGCGCGCACCGTGCGGTGCAGCTCGGCGGCGAGTTCGGTGCCCGTGGCCCCCGCGCCGATGATCGCGACATGGAGCTGGCCGGGGCGCACCGGCTCGGGCTGGGCGTTGGCGCGCAGACACGCATTGACGAGGCGGCGGTTGAAGCGGCTGGCCTGTTCGGGGGTCTCCAGGGGAATGGCATGCTGCGCGGCACCCGGCGTGCCGAAATCATTGGTGACGCTGCCCACCGCCATCACCAGCGTGTCATAGGGCACGCGCGTGGCGGGGGTGATCTCGCGCCCCTCCTCATCGAGCATGGCAGCGAGGATGACCTGCTTCGTCTCCCGGTCGAGCCCCACCATCTCGCCGAAGCGGTAGGTGAAGTTGTGCCAATGCGCCTGGGCCAGGTAGTTCAGCTCATGCTGCGCCCTGTCGAGGCTGCCCGCGGCGACCGCATGCAGCAGCGGCTTCCACAGATGCGTGCGCGCGCGCTCCACCAGCGTGACGGTGGCGCGGCTGCCATCGCCAAAGCGATCGCCGAGCCGGGTCGCGAGTTCCAGCCCGCCCGCGCCGCCGCCGACAATGACGATACGATGGGGGCCAGGGGGACGATCAGATGAACCCGTAGCAATCATGCGCACTAATCCCTTTTGCCCTTCTGAAATAATCGCATCCGGCGATTAGGCCAGGGTGAATCTTCGAGGGGCCTTCCCAAAGCGCCCTCTTCACGCAAAAGGGTGCGCATGACCGATTGCCGCCTCTACCTCATCACCCCCCCTGCCCTGCCCGACCTGCCGGGCTTCGCCGAGCAGTTGGCGCGCGCGCTGGATGCGGGCGATGTCGCGGCGCTGCAGTTGCGGCTGAAGGATGTGCCGGATGAGGCGATCCTGCGCGCGGCCGAGGCGCTGATGCCCATCGCGCACCGCCATGACGTGGCCTTCCTGATGAATGACCGTATGGACCTGGCGAAGCGCGCGGGCTGCGATGGCGTGCATCTCGGCCAGGGCGATGGAGATCCGGTGGCGGCGCGCAAGCTGCTCGGCGCCGAGGCGATGATCGGCGTCACCTGCCATGCCTCCCGCCACCTCGCCATGGAGGCTGGCGAGGCGGGGGCGGACTACGTCGCCTTCGGCGCCTTCTTCCCCACGGGGACGAAGGCGACGCAGCATGTGGCGGAGGTCGATCTGCTGGAGTGGTGGTCCGAGATGTTCGAGATCCCCAGCGTCGCCATCGGCGGCATCGGGGCCGCGAACTGCCCGCCCCTGGTGCGCGCGGGGGCGGATTTCCTCGCGGTGGTGGGCGCGGTGTGGAACCACCCGGAAGGCGCGGCCGCGGGCGTGCGGGCGATGAATGCGGCGATCAAGGGCGCGGGGACTGCGCCGGGTTGATCAACGGCCGCCAGACCGCGCGGAAGGCGAGCGCGCCCGCGCGGCCCAGGATCGCGCCGAGCAGGTAGAGCGGCTCCTGCCAATGCGGCCAGCCGGCCAGGCCGAACAGCAGCCCGCCCCCGCCCAGCACGCCGCCCAGCGCATAGGCAACCCAGCCCTGCCGGCGCAG
>Ga0315900_10010190_pt1 | contig 11816 bp, 19 predicted proteins | sample LakEriMetagenome_FD_203521 | JGI IMG/M metagenome (GOLD analysis project Ga0315900, IMG submission 203521) | Freshwater fungal communities from buoy surface, Lake Erie, Ohio, United States - Buoy 12 MA114 | ecosystem: Environmental > Aquatic > Freshwater > Lake > Lake biofilm | place: USA: Lake...
AAATTAGAACAGCAGGCGAGGTATTTGGCTATGAAAAGCGGTTTACTACCAACACCAACCGCGATGGACAGCAGCGGAGCAACGGCAAAAATGAAGTCAACGCAAGTAAAGGAGGGCAGTATGCACAGCGTGACACTATCAATGGCGCTGGGTATGGGGATGCTGCCTACGCCCACGGCGAGCGACAAAAACAGCCCCGGAATACACGGGAATGGCGGTCAGGACTTGAGGACAGTCATAGCGATGAAAAGCGGTTTTCTACCTACGCCAATGGCGAGCGACAACAACAACAGAGTACCGTCGGAGAACTGGAGGGGACTCGACCTTGCGAGTCAAATATACATAATAACGGAGCAGACTGGCAAGCCTTCCCAACTCAATCCCCGGTTTGTTCTCGAAATGATGGGATTCCCGCCGGACTGGACGGAATTACCTTTTCAAAATGGAGAAACGAAAGCATCAAAGCTGCTGGAAACGCCATAGTACCACAAATTGCGTATCGCATTTTTGACACAATCAATCAATTTCACAACAAAACAAAATAAGCGATGAGACACTCAGAAAGTGATGAACCCGTAAGGCCAGAAATGCGCATGCTAAATGCGATACTTGACGGAATGGACAAGGAACTCAACGAGGTGATAAAAACGGGAGATTGGGAGCAGATAAAATCCATTCAGGAAAAACAGCTCGCTATTTTACAAGACCTGCTAAAAAAGGCCTTTGCAGAAGTAACGCGCCTCTTGCAATATAGCGGCGTAGATATGAAAACAGGGCAGGCGATCTTGGGCTTCATTTCAGATACGAATAATATCTGGATAACGATAACCGGTCGAAGCATGCTTGAAGTGCGCATAGACAAAATCATCGGTTCAGCGGAAGCCGAGGGCGTTAAGCTGCCCGATCTGAATAACGAAAAAGACAAGGGCGGGAATTATAGTCCAATCATACTAAATTGACGGACGATTGATTTTTTGCTGAATTTCCGCTTGTTTTCGTATATTTGCAAGACAAAAACAGCGATCAGTTAAATTTTTTGATACATGAACAGAAGCATTGTCGGTATGGGCGGTATCGGAACAACCGCAAAGCGAGCTAAGTCAAACGCAACGACTTACGTTTTTTCCGTAGAAAAGTGGCACGATGACTACTACGGAAAGGATAAAGGCGAGTGGGTTTCTTATCCTGATGTAAAAGTAAAGCGGGCTAATCTGGAGTCGGCAGACAACTACGCAAAGACAAATATACCTTGGCCCTACCGCGTTTCATATCGCGGGTTTGTTCAGCCTGGATATGAGTATGGCGGAGCCAAAACTTTGACGGCGCAGGTTTCTGCCTTTTTCAAAAGAAAGGCTAATGACAAAGGCCCCGTTTCAGGCAGAAGAGTCTCCTTTAGGTAGTCCGACCAATCCAATCACTTAAACGCAAAAACGAACGCATGAAGTTAAGTCTGAAAGTAGAAAACATGGAGCATGAAGCAGTCTGGGAAACGTACACGCCGCTAAGTGATGAGCGAACGTCCAGCACAATGACCGAAGCTCCCGTTTATTTCACCCGCAGTTCATCCGTTACGTCCATAACGGTTTCGCCCTCCGGCACGGTTATTGACCGCAGAAAAGAGGCTGAGTCCAGCGACAAGCGTTAAGACACAAAGGCATTAAAAGCACAAAAAAGCTGAAAAATGAAACTTGATTTTCTCGTTACCATTTTCGCGTCAATCTTCGCGAAGTTCAAACAAAAGAATCCGGCAGTGGCCGGTATCATCGCCCTGATCTTGATGGTGGTGATCTACACGGCCAACCAAGGCACGCTGCTGGGCGTTTTTGCCATTCCGCAGTGGGCCTCTGAAATCCTGAGCGGGCTCTCTACCATACTGCTCGCCCTCAACGGGGCCAGCACGTCAGCGTATCTGCCGCCGGGCCGGGTGTAGCTTGATTTAACTCGGTTGTCATTGAATTGCGATAGTTAGGTTGTCAAAAGGACTATCCAGCATGTTTATGGAGGTGGCCTGGACGTAGAAATATGTTCCGGGCCTTTTTTATCACTTCAAAGCTCACCATGAAAAAGTACATACCCACCGAAAGGCAGGAGCGCAACGCAAAGGCCCTGGGCGTCCGAATTGAGCCGGCAAAGAGTAAGGCAAAGAAACTCGACGTGTATAGGTACGGCCGGAAAGTGGCGTCTATCGGGGCAAGAGGATACAAAGATTATGATGCCTGGCTGGCAGAGCGCGGGCCGGGGTTTGCGGCCGAACGTCGCCGACTTTACAAGATCAGGCACGAACGAGACAGGCACAAGATGGGTAGCCCAGGATGGTACGCCGATAAAATTTTGTGGTAGTGTGCTGGATTGTTGGTATTTTTGTACGTTTGAATGCCTAAGGCAGCAGAAACAGTTGACTCAACAATAAACAGCACTTAAAATTCATTACCATGAGTATCGTCAAAAGAACGAACAAGGCAGGGGGAGCGTACTACTGGAATACCAGTACCAACAAGTTCTCCACAAAAGCGGCTTACGCTTCATCTGTGCGCGGCCGTACGTCCAGCACCGGCAGGACAGTGGCCAAAGCAGCGGCAAAGGCAGTCAGAGCGGGTAACTGCTCTTCTTTCGGTCGCGGCCTGAAAGTCAGCAAAAGCTCGTCTGCCGGTCGCGGCCTTCGCTGCAAATGCAGCCCGCTACCCAGGTGCAAGCGCGGGTAAAACATCAAGCATCAAAGCAGGTAGACGGGAAAAAATCGGGAGTTATCCCGAACAAGAATAAACAGAAATACGAAACGGTCAAGGCCGGTACTATGCGAAGGTGTGGTGCCGGCTTTTTTTATACCTCAACGCTCATATACCCTTAAATTCTTTCCGGCTGGCAAAGATCGTTCTTTCGATTTCTTCACGCTCAAGGTGATTGATGTAGAACTCCATAGCAGCTCGTTGCATATCCTGAACTGACTTGTTTTTCTTTTGTGACCAGTTTCGTATCCTCAAATATAGCTCCGTCGGGTAGGAAACATGGCATTTGTTGTCGTATTTGTGAACTCCATTGCGACTGCCTGGCGGGCGCGTACTCATTCGCTCATGCTTTTCCCGCTTTTGAGGCTCTTTTGCAGCAGAATCGCCCTTTTGAGCGGTCAAATAACCCTTTTTTGTGTCCATATCTTCGTTTTTCATTCGCTTTTTGCCCACAAAGTTACCGGAAAAGAACGGGCTTTTTGTAGCCATTTTTCCGCCATTAATATTTTCACCCAAAGAATTTTACTGCCCCTGAACCCTCCAGGCTCAAACAGCAAAAAATACAAGCCAACGAAAAAAGCCTATATATTTGCATGAAGTTACGCTGGCGGCTATCAAAACCGCCGGAAAACCAAAAGCAGCAGGACATGAACGCAGGTTTTAACATAGACGAACGCACAAAGAAGGTCATTAAAAGTGGCCTTGTCTGGCTCGGAGCGTTTACTGCTTACCGACTGTACAAACTGTACGAGGTATCAGAAAGCGTCATATACAAGCCGGTGGGCCTCAGTTTCATTCGGGGAACAAACCTGAATGATTTTGTCGTTCGCGTGAAAATGGAAATACTCAACCCGGAAAAAACAATCGTCTATCTCAGGGGTATTGACGGTCGCCTGTTTGTGCAGGACAAGACTACCGGACTCCCGCAGACGCTCGGATACTTCACGTCCGGCAAGACAACCATTCGACCCGGTCTGAATTATATGTCGCTTGATTTCCGAATTGACCCGACTACCGCTGGCGTTCAGCTCATTCAGGCCCTCATTCAGAAAAAGGCTCCGGTACTGTACGTAGAGATGAATACCAAGCTGCCTTTCTTTTCAACCAAAGACACGTTCGCGGTCAACCCGGAGACAGTTCAGGGCGCCGGCGGCGGCGTTTTTGTAAAATAGAGACACGAACACATGAAGGCAGCGCTTCCAAAATACGAAAATCTGAACGTAGCATACAAGCTCGGCGGCGACAATCAGGACATTAGAGACCTGCTTGAATCGCTGGTGCCCCGTGCTGCTTCGCAGATGAGAAAAGCGGCCCCGTCTTTTCGCGGGCGCAACGAGAAGGAAACCTGCCAAAACATATTTAACTACATTCGGCAGAACTTCACCTACGTAGTGGACGGCAAGGAGCAAGTAATCAAGCTGCCCAGCGCACTGCTGAAAAAGAGTGTAGGCGACTGCAAGAGCTTTTCGCTCTTTACAGCGGCTATCCTGGAGAACTTGAGAATACCATATAGTTTTGTTTACACGTCGTACAACAGCGACCCGACTCCCGGACACGTGTACGTGCAAACAGACGGCCCAGATGGCGGCTGCATCATAGACGCCGTTTACGGGATTTTCAACGAAGAGAAAACTTCAACTTTTAAATACAGAAAAAAGATGAACGTCAGGTACATCGGAAGCACTCAAAGTATCTCGCCGGCCGCTGGGGTAGGGGAGTGCGGATACTACAAACAGGGCCGCAGGATTAAGGGTGTGGGCTCGATCGGAAAAGGAAAGCCGATTAGAAAGATCGCTCTTGCTCCCGGTCGCGGCGTCTTTTTGGCCCTTGTGAAGTCAAACCTGGATGGTTTTGCGTCCAAGCTCCAAAAGATTGACCCGGCCAAACTCAAGCGCACCTGGGAAAACATTGGAGGCGACTACTCAAAACTTGTCAAAGCGATCAAAACGGGTGCATCCAAACCCGCACGGCGTCTGGGCTTTTTGGGATTACTCCGAAAGCGGCTGAAAAAGCGGGGCATTAATGGTGTTTCAGGAATTGGAGCGGCCAGTGATGCAGAAGTACAAGCGGCTATCGTCGCAGCGGCTACGGCCCTCGGAACGGCCCTGCCGGGAGTTGGCAACGTAGCGGGGGCAACGGCGGGCGCGGTACTTGCTGCCCTTTATCCGGTTGTTCGCGACATGGTGGCAATGACGCCGGACGCGGAGGAGACTGACAGCCTCATTCAGACGCCTGGAATTGTACCAGACGCAGAAGAGGTACAGACCGCCACTCAAGGCCCGGAAACAGCCCCGACCGTCAAAACCGGCGTTCAGTTCGACCTTCAGCGCTCCCTTCCGCTTGTCGCTGCGGCCGGACTTGCGCTCTATTTTGTCACCAAAAAGTAGAAATCAAAAATGGTACTCGGAGCAATAACACCAGGGCAGGCCCCACAAACGAGGATTGTACAGCCTAACGTGTCAAGTCAGACACAAACGGCTGCCCCTTCCTACGTACCGGACACAGCTAAAACTCCTTCCAATCCAGCCGGACAGGGAGAGTTCGCAGACTACATCAAGAAGTATGGAGCTTACGTCGCTATTGGCGTTCTGCTCCTGCTGCTTCTCAACAAAAACAACTAAAACAACAACGTCATGCTTTTTACCAAAGAGACACTAATTCAAGCCGCAGCGCTCGGAGCGGGCGCAGTTACGGCAAAAGTCGTTCAGTCCAAAGTTGTACCGATGGTACTCCCGACGGCGTCACCTGTCACCAAGAACCTGATTACCCTGGCGGCCGGCATCTTCACCCCGACAATCATTCGCGGAAACCTGGGCGCAGCCTACGGGGCCGGAATGATCGCTGCCTCAGTGGCTGGTCTGGTTGACCCGCTTTTGCAGCAGGCAGGTATCGCCGGAGTCGGCGAAGTACTGATGGGTGAGGTTGGTCAAGACACTCCGCTCATGGGAGCCAGTGGTGATATTTTCACCGGCGCGTCCAGTGATCTGACGTACGCCAGCGGCGGCGAGATGGATTATTAAGAAGCCGGAAACGGCACCCAAAGCCAAAATGAAAACATCAAAAATGGTTGACGAATAGGAAACCATAACTATCAATCACCTTTTTAACTTCTAAACTTCACACACGATGAATAGTGTTGTAGCCGAAAAAAAATGGATTCAAGAGCGCCTTGGAATTCCATACCAAAACCTGTCACAGTCCTTTCTGAGGGCGGAGACGCAACTGAGCAACCTGTCAACGTACAGCTTTTTCCTTCAGCGCGGCCAGGTGGCCACTCCGCTCGTCACTGAGCAGCTGCTGGAGCTTAACGACCAAATGGTTATCACCCATACGCGCATTTCCCTGCGTCGCATTTCGGTGGTATCCGGCGTTCCAACCGCCACACAGCAACTCGCAGCGCAGCAGTATCTGTATGCTGACCCGATCGCCTTTACGGCGAACTCTGCCAACGCATCGGCGATTTACGGCGGAAATCTGAGTTTCACCATTGACCGCACGCAGTTTCTGCCTGCCTTCCCGGTAAACTATTTCTACCGCGTGCCGCAGACGCAGACGCAAGCAAACCTTCAGTCATCCTGGACTACCGGTGCCGGCGTTTCTACGTACATCGGAAACACGGGCGTGAATTCGTATGAGAATGGCCTCTTCGGCTTCGCACCGTCTGAGCCAACGCTCATTGACGGCCGTCAGACCCTGGACATCAATCTGAATTTGGGCGCAGGCGTGAACATGGTTGACGCCAACGTGTTCCTGTATGCCACATTCGAAACAAGGGGCTACCTTGTCGTGAACAGCAAGTCGTAAGGTTCTGTAAGGAGCCGAAAGAAGCCGCAAAGAAACCCGTCTTTCTGAAAGTTTTGGTGTTAAATCGGGCTTTCATGGCCCCTCGTTCTGAGACGTTCGGGGGGCTTTTTTTATTTTTGGGGTAAATACGTCGCTTTTCCCTTATATTTGTAGCGTCAAACATTTTAAAACGATTACAAAGGCCGTAAGGTCAAAAACAGCAGCAGGACATGAATAATTTAGTCGTAAAGCGTTCGCAGTTAGTGGAGGCCCAGATTAAGGGTACTCCCGCTATCGGTAAGCACTACCAGTTCACCGACGTTCCGAATATCAGCCGGAACAACATCGTGATCTATGGCTTTGAGGTCTATTCACAGACCCAGCTCATCACCAGCCCCAACAACAATACCGTCATCGCAGCAGCAGACATTCCGCGTATCTGCCTGACCCTGGTGGACAATGACAACAATGAGCGTATCTATCAGATACCTTATTACTCTTGCGTTCGGAACCTGAACGGCGGTTTTACCTTTATGGTCAAGCCGTTTATTCTCAATCTCACCCGCTCGTATATTCAGATCACATCTGCCGGCTCACTCGCAGACGGACAGGTGGCCCTGGTGAATCTGTACTACTCGATTGTGGGAGATAATTAATCGAGAGCAAAACAAAATAGTCAGGCATGAATCAGAACGCACAACCGGCAAAGCTCATTTCGCCCATTGTTGACTACTTTTTGCGCAACAATATGGCCCGAAACTACACCGATGTAAAAGGTGAGCTTTCGGAGTTGGTAACGCTGACATTTCCAACGCAGAACTACCAACAACCGTACTATTTTGCCCCGCAAACGATACTGGACGGAGATAATAGTATTATCACGGCCATTTCGGTAGTGGGCAACACGCTGGAGGTTGGCTCGCCTGGAGGGCTTTTGAACCTGCCAAGCGGCCAGCAGAACTTTCCGGGGCAGTATTTCACGTACGGCGTTTTGTACATCTCCAACCTTCGCAGAGAGATTATCGCAGAACTTCCGCTTTGGAACCTGAACCCGAACAACAACAACGGAAAGCCGTTTTTCACCTATTTTGAAGATGTGGTCTGGCAGAATTGCTACGTGAAATTCACCACAACGGCGTTCACCAGCGCGATCAGGCCGCTTGCCTTTCAGGTGTACTACACGCCAAGGATTCAGGAAAATTAGTAGCAACGAGAGCAAAAACAGCAGGAAATGAATATTTCATCACTAAGTTTCGTCATGCAGCAGTTCGAGTCGGCTGGGTATCGGTATTTCGGTATCTACGACGATGAGGGCATGCTGGTCACTTATCAGAATGACGTGATTGACAAGAGTCAGGCACTTCAGAAGTTCAGGACGTTTGTCCGGGAAAATACCGGCTTTTATACGGTTATGATCTTCAAGAGCAAGCTGTCGAACATCAATAACCTGGTATCGCGTGACAAGGCCCTGGAGGCGAAGTACAATATTCAGATCGAAGGGGCCGGGCAGTCGCAGGGAATTGCCGGCATGACTGGACAATACCAACCAAGCGCACTCCCCGGCTCCGCTGGCCTGAACTCCGGTATGGGGGCTTACGGCGGCGTTTCATCGCTGCTCCCGCAGGACGACCCAAGAAACGGGGCTCCGAACTTGTGGGATATGCAGAAGGAAAACGCCAATTTCCGCACCGAGATGCTTCTCATGCAGAAAGATCACAACTACTACCGGGAACTGAAGGAGCGAGACGATATGATTGCGCGGCTCCAGGAGGAGAACAAGAGCGCAAAGGGTATAGGGGCTGTCATGTCCAAGTTATCGGAGCAGCTACTTGACCCGGCCGTTATTGCTGGTTTGATTTCCGGGTTCAGGCAAGTGTTTAGCCCGCAGCCGCAGGAGCCCAGACCGATTAATGGAATGGGCGATACCGCTACTCAATACTATTCAGGCACTTCAAGCGGAAACGTAATTATTGAAAACGGCAGCGGGGTAGTTGAATCCCTGGGGGCCACACGAACTGAAACAATGCAAAGCATGGAAGCAAAACCGAAAGACCCAAAAATGCAGGCGATTGAAAACGCTGTCCGGGAGCTGATTAAGTCAGACCCGGATTTTCACAAGAACATAGCCAAGCTCGCCCAGATCGCTCAAAAGAGCCCAGGCATTTACAAGATGGCTGTTCAGTATCTTTCCACGCTCTAAACAGTCAAACGATGAGCAATATAGCTTCCGCCGCCATACTGGCCTCTGCCTTGCGCCCCAAAGCGGCCCCTCAAACGTCCGGCCCGTCAACCATTTCCCAGAGTGTAGCCGAAAGGCCGCTACAGTGGCTGATCGTCGCCGGGGTAGTGGCTTACGCTGCCACAAAGCTACTTTCAAAGGTGAGCGCAAAGGAGAAGCAGCAGCAAGGGGCAGAGACCGGCAGTTTCGATAATCCCTGGGCGTTCAATAACTTTCTTGACTGGTCAAAAGTGCCGCAGGGCGCAAAGATTCTGACCTATCAGGAGGCCCTCGCTCGCGCACGTCAGGTGTACAATGCACTTGACGTAGTGGTGTATGAGAATGAGGACATTGTGGTGGGTGTCTTTACGTCACTTCCGACAAAGCTCCAGGTTGCTCAGGTTGCCAAAGCGTTTTATGACAATTTCGGCAAGGACATTTTGACCTATATGCAGTCTGGAAACAAGACATTCAACTTTTGGACGGGAGGCATAAGCGCTGGCAATTATCAGCGCATTATTGACAACGTGAACAGAAAGCCGAAATTCTAAAAGTCGTTAAAATGGCTATCAAAAAAACATCATCATATCAGAAAGTCGCCACAGTGGCCCTCGCGGCCGCTGGCGGCTTTTGGTTGTACCGGAAGTTCATTCAGCCCAGACTCGGCAGGCCTGAGACGGCTCAACAAAAAAGCGATCAGGCTATTGATCGAATAAAGCAGGAGCAGGCAGCGCAAGCCGCGGCCGAAGCAAAAAGAAAGACCAATGAGCGAATTATTCAGCAAAGTACGTCAATCGCTAACCCGAATAGTTTTGCGGGCAAAGTTGCCCGTATTCAAACAATTCTGGGTATCGCTGTTGATGGAGTTCCGGGCCGGATCACGAACGGAACATACCAAAAAAGATTCGGACTTGACAAAGGGCCAATAACTGTAGTCAACGTGTCGTACTACCTGGATAAGGCCGAGAGTGATTCAAAATTTCTGCAACTGTAAAACGTAAAGGTGCAACATGAAAACGAGGTCAGAAACCATATTTGTAGGCTCAAGCCAGCAATTCAGCGCCGACGGCTGTTACGCTATCGCATTTTTCCGGCCAGACTCTTCGCTGCTGGTGACCAATCCAGTCAGGGTGAACGGAGTACCAATCGCGGCCGGCCAGACGTTTGCCATAGGGCAAAACGTCGGCGATGAGGACTGGTCAAACTACTCAATCGTGTTTGAGGCAGGTCTGGGCCAGGATGAAATTCACGTCACGCGAATAATGCCGATAACCCGGAGATAACAAAAAGAGACATGGCCAGCCACAAGAAAATCCTGGAACACGTTAAGACCTTTGAAGGGGGCTATTCTGCCGACCCGGTTGACAATGCGTCAAAAAGTCCCAGCCCCATAGTGGGCCTGGATAAAAGATACCCGAACCTGCCTGTTCACACGTACCGGGGCGTGACGTGGGCAACCTGGACAAGGTACGCACGGCAAAAGGGCTTTTTGGCAACCGGCCGTAGTTTTGTCGAAATGACGCTGGGGCAGTGGGAGGACTTGTTGAAAACGCTCTATTGGGATGCTTTTCGGGGCGACGATATAAAGTCGCAGGGCATTGCCGAAATGCTCTTTGAAGCGGTCTGGGGAGGCGGAGCGTACGGCAGCCGGGGGCTATTTACCAAGCTCCAGGAGTTTCTGCGGCGAAATGGTTATGACATTCGAGTTGACGGGCAAATAGGCCCCAAAACAGTAGAGGCCCTGAACAAATTTGCCAAGACCAAGAAGGCAGAGGAAGGACTTATTTTGCACCTGACGAACGAACGACTCATTTATTTGCAGGGCCTTTCCGACTGGTGGAAGTATAAGGCCGGCTGGTCGCGCCGTGTCGCAGAGATGAAAGACAGAGCCCTTGCCTATATAACAGAAAATCCCACAACCGCCGGAGGTGGGATAATCGTAGCGGCTGCGGCCGCGTATCTGCTTCTCAAAGGCTGACCTGAAAAATAGTTAACCTTTTTCGTTAATGATTTTTCAAGGACGATTAATAGTCCGCTTCGGCCTGCATTGAATCCATAGAGAATAAATCCATCTGGCCCCCGCCTGACGCCCCCATCATTGTTGACTGGGGGCTTTCGCTTTTGTCGCCTTCTGGTTTATCAAAAACAGCCATTTCGGTAGGCTCCTGGAATCGGCCTTGCTGCGTAGCAATTCCGGCCTCTACCCGTATAACGATGTCACAGTTATGGGCAAACTCCTGCGAGCCCCGGAAGTTCCCGTTTTTGGTGGCCTGCTGAATGGTGATAAATGCGGTGTTCGGGTTTTCCGACTTTATATCCTCTACGTCCTCTGGTGTGATCTTGATGAAGTTAACCGAATCTATGAACACGAAACGATACTCGCCCATGTTCACAGCGTTTTTAATCTGCTCAAAATCCCTGAAATTGGCAAAATCAAGGTTATTGTTATTCATCGCAAATTCGGCTACCTTCTTTTGCAGCGTCACACTAAAGCCCTCTTCTGAAGCGACGTAAAGAACCCGGCCGAAGTTTTCAGACAGGTACTTGGCCCACTGAACCGCCAGAATGGACTTGCCTTGCTTCGGACGACCGTAGATCATCGCATGAAAATTAATAGACGGCTGCCCCACAAAGTCGGCCCACTTGCCCTCGAACGGGTGCAGATCGTACTGATAATTGAGCAGGTCTGACGAATTGAGAATACCGTCGGAGCCTGCGCTGCCCTCGCCGTAGCCGCTCATTGGCTCCTCTCCGGATTGCCTTCTGGCAGCATCTTCCAGGATGCCCGTCATTATGCGTCTTTTCACGTCCTGCGGCATTTGTGCGTTCCGGCCAAGCAGATACCCAACAGCTGCGCCAACAAGCATAGGAACGCCGCCACCGCCGTAATACCTGCCCACAATCGCGCCCGCGATCGTGTACACAACAGAAGGGGGCGAAACGGCTGATATGGCCTGCCCGTACATAATGCGCCGCTTGTCCTCTGCGCTGTCATAAATTTCGTGCAGCGTCATTTCGCTTGTTGGTCTCATGTTTCGTATTTTTTAGGTTAACTGCCGGACACCCAAGAAAGGAAGCGCTGCCAGAGC
>Ga0315900_10010191_pt1 | contig 11814 bp, 5 predicted proteins | sample LakEriMetagenome_FD_203521 | JGI IMG/M metagenome (GOLD analysis project Ga0315900, IMG submission 203521) | Freshwater fungal communities from buoy surface, Lake Erie, Ohio, United States - Buoy 12 MA114 | ecosystem: Environmental > Aquatic > Freshwater > Lake > Lake biofilm | place: USA: Lake...
GATGCCGGCGGTCCAAGCCGCTCGCGAATCAGCACGCCGAATGTCCTGCCAGAACAATCTCAAGCAACTAGGTCTGTGCCTGCAGAATTTTGAGTCGGCCAGAAAAAAGCTACCCCCTCAGGGCGACTACCGAACCTACGGCGGGACGGTCTACTGGAGCGTCCAGAGCAGACTATTGCCCTACGCAGAACAAACGAATCTGCACCAGCGGATCGATTTCACGCGCCCCATAGCCCAACAGCCGGAGATTGCGCGACTGCGAGTCCCGTTTCTGATGTGCCCGAGCGAAATCAACGACAAAGAACGACAGGATGGCCCGAGCTTTGTCCACTATCCACTCAGCTACGGCGTCAACATCGGGGAATGGCTGGTTATGGAACCACCCATTGGAAGAGGATCCGGGGTGTTTACGGTCAACCAAGAGCTCAAGCTCGCATCGATCACCGACGGAACGAGCAACACACTTGCGATGAGCGAGGTGAAGGCGTTCACACCCTATTTGCGAGACGGAGGGAATCCAAACGGACCGACGGCCGTCCCCACTCGGCCCTCGGATATCCCCGGATATGGTGGAGAATTCAAAGCGGACTCAGGGCATACCGAGTGGGTCGATGCCCGTTCCCATCAGACAGGTTTCACGACTACATTTCCGCCGAACCAAATGGTGCCGTACCAGGTCGGCGATAAGGTTTACGACATCGATTTCAATTCCATGCGAGAAGGACGTAGCTCAACGCTTCCGACGTATGCATCCGTCACAAGCCGTAGCCACCACAGCGGGAGCGTGAATTCACTTTTGCTCGACGGATCGGTCCGGACGGTTTCCGACCAAATCGACAGCCGTTTATGGAAAGCCTTGGGTACAAGATCTGGCGGCGAAGTAATCAACGATTTTTAACCTGCAGCCCAGAAAGACCCGCACGGCGAACTGGCTAGGCCGGAAGTTCGAATCCCTTGCGGCGTTGGCGGGTAAGCAGGCCGTTGGCCTGGGGATCGTTCAGAAACGATTCGTTCGATGGATCCCAACGCAACGGGCGATCAATCTCCCGGGTGATGTTGGCCAAGTGACACACAGAGATCGAGCGATGCCCTATCTCGACATCCGCCACGGGAAGCTCTCGAGATTTGATGCAGTCGAGCCAGTTCTGCAAGTGCCATCGGGCCTGCCATAGCGCAAGATCATCGCTCCACTTGCGCTCTTCTTCGACAACATCAAGTTGCTTGTGCAGCTCGAGGGCGATCTCTGGGGGATTGGAGGTGAAGGAAGCTGTTCGAGCAGCATCGCCCCAGGTCCCCCGACTCCGAGGGCTCCGAGATAACGGTTGGCTCCAAATCAGATGTCCACGACCACCGGATTTCTTTCGGTATCGGCCACGATCCGCGAAGATTTCCAGGTTTCAAAACCCAACAAAGCTTTGGGAAACGGCTGGAAATCCATACATGAGGACATTCGTTTCGCGAATCCAATGTTGCAACTGGAAAGGCGCGTAGATGCCCGTCGTACTGCTCATGAGGACTTCGTGTGATAAGCAATTTGACCCCTTATGGTCGAGCTGTTGTCGTACTTTGGGCAATTTCTTCAGATACTAGAAACCAACTTCGGAGAATTAGGTGATGGGTGGCCGTTTGCGTGATGTCGAGATGAGAACAAAGCTCTTTGAGACCGCTACCAAAATAAAAATTTTTGAACACCACTTACATTTCGTGGAGGATCCAATCCTCGCCCTGCGATCCTTTTTAGACTCAAATTCTCTTGACCTGGGTGCCTCAATTGATCATGCGGTGAACGTGGCTGCATTGGCTGGGCGATTGTGCGAAGCATTCGAGTGCGATCCGCAGGAGGTGGCAGAAGTGAGCATTGCAGCGATGTTCCACGATATCGGCAAAATCGGAATCCCCGTCGAAATCCTCGAAAAGTCAGGGTCACTTACGGAAGATGAGCGACAAATCGTCAGGACTCACGTAATCCTGGGAAGAGAAATACTGTCTCAGGGAAACACCGCTGCGCTAAAATTAGCAGCTCAAGTCGCATATTGCCATCACGAACGATGGGATGGAAATGGCTATCCTAATCGAATATCAGGAAACGAGATCCCTTTCGCAGCTCGCGTTGTAGCGATCACGGACGTTTACGACGCAATAACCTCCGAGCGAACATACCACCGCGCACTTGAGCATCATGAAGCAGTCCGGAAGTTGACTACGGAGATATCGTCAAACTTCGACCCAGCGCTTCTAAGCAAATTTTGTGCAAGGTTCCCCGATAGAGAATCAATTTTAAAGACCACAACTGCATTTCGATGCGATTCGCTTACTGGGACCACGACATCAGCCTTAAAGGACGAGCCCCAATGATTACGCGACGCAAGATCTTACAATCAACATTTTCATTTGTCGTGACAATTTGGTTTTTGCCGTGCATACAAGTTGATGCGTGGAATGATCGAACACATATGCTGATTGCGTATTTGGCCTTCATGGAGCTCACCCCAGAGCAACAAGACGAAATCCATGTACTACTAAAGAATCATCCGCATTACGAAAGGTTTCTATTAAAAGACAAGCCTGATGAATGCCCTGAAAGCTTGTGGGTATTCATGCGAGCAGCGATCTGGCCGGACTTTGTTAATACCGATGAATATCGAGCGGAATACCATCGTAGGCCTTGGCATTTCGTAAACATTCCTTACCGTCCAAACGCAAGCGACAGAACGATGGCCGATCCAGAACTGCCGTTCTACTCGCCCAACATCTTGACCGCTTTGGATGAGAACTCAGATATCCTTTCGGAGGGATACACCTCTACTACTCGAAAAGCAATCGCAATCTCATGGCTCTTGCATCTCTTCGGGGATGTGCATCAACCGTTACATTGTATCAATTTGTACTCTGATCGATTTCCAAACGGCGACCAAGGAGGCAATCGTATCGCAGTTCGTGATGGAGAAAATTTGACAAAGCTCCATTCATTTTGGGACAACATACTCGGCGAGGAGAAAAGTCTTGCCAGTATCAGGAAATCAGCTCTCGAGATTATCAATGAGAACGTAATACGGGACAATGGAGATCGGTGCAAATGGTCAACCTGGGCAAAACAGAGTCACGACCTAGCATTGAAGCATGTATATCTTGAAGGGGAACAGCCGCTGGTTGAGTGGCAACCCGAATTTCAGTCATCATCCGTTGCCGATCACGTACCAAAAATAACAGAAAATTACAGGAAGGAAGGTATAGAGGTCGCTAAACGGCAGGTTTTCTTGGCGTCTAAACGGCTGGCGTCGCATTTAGCAACGAGGTGATCAGCTTTCGTCTGGAGATGCCTTTTTAAATCAAGAGCTGGCGAAAATTGCCAGATTTTGAATTTTCGATGGAGCGTGTTGGGTTTCTGATTCTTTTGAGGTGATTGGTAATGGTTGCAAAACGAGTATTTCTTTCGTGCGTCACCAATGAGTTTGGCAGCTACCGAAATTTGATTTCCGATCATCTTATCGAGAGCGGAGCTGTTGAGATCGAAAAGCAGGAGACGTTTCGTGCAAGTGGTGAGCAGACCTTGATCATGCTTGACGACTATATCCGATCCTGCGATTACGTAGTGCATATCGTCGGAAACCAAACCGGTGGTATCCCAAATGCAGCAAACAGAAAGCCCATCATCGAAAGATATAGCTACTCACAGCTTCACGAAAAGTTGGGCTTATCAAAGGCCGATGTTGACGGTCTGTCGTACACTCAATGGGAAGCATGGCTCGCAGTTTTACACGATCGAAAGATACTGATCTGCACTCCCGAGGAGCACGCCGTGCGAGATTACTCTCTCAGCGGCGACGATTCGACGGGGGAGCAAGCGGCACACATGTCGCGGCACTTGCAAATGCTCAGGAAGAAAGGTCGGTATGCCGACGTAAGTCTTAGGTTTTCTGATCACAACAGTTTAACCGTTGGAATCATGCGGGCGCTGCAACCCAGGCTTCGAAGCGTAGATAGTAACCGAGTTGTACCCAAGGAGGGCTTGCTGCAATTTGACGAAAGCGCCGCTGGATTTTATTGGAAATTACTTCCACCACCGCATCATGAGGTTGGTGGGCAGTGCATTCCAGACTCAGTACAACATTGGAAGCATTTTTTGGAATCTGATGCCCCGACGAACTCAGTTGGAGTATTGTTTGGCGTCTCGGGAAGTGGCAAGAGCTCATTCTTCAGAGCGGGAGTCAAGCCGCTGTTACGGTACACCTCGGCAGGTCGTATTATTGATACGATCTATTTATCTGCATCCACTAGGAACTATGAAAAAAGGATATTAACCGCGATAAAAGACAATTATCCCGCGTCCGACATCGATGACACTAATAGCTTGGTTGACTGCATAGACCGCTACCAAGAATCGGAGAGTAGCAGCAAGCGAAAGCTAATTATTATTCTAGACCAGTTCGAGCAATGGCTCCAGGGCTGGAACAAGCAAGAGAAAGGAGATCTTATCGAAGCGGTGAAGCGTAGTCGCGCTGAGATGATTCAGTTTGTGCTGATTGTAAGAGAAGACTTCTGGTCCTCTGTCAAGCGATTCATGGCGGCAATCGATCAAGAGCTATCAAATTCCAATGAAGGAATATTGCGACTTTTCGAACCGGATCATGCCAGGAACGTGTTGCTGCTTTTCGGAAAAGCATATGGTCGTATCGACGAAACACCGACTACTCAACAATTGGAGTTTGTCAGATTGGCGGTGGATGGTTTGGCAAATGCAAACAGCAATGAGGTTGTATGCTTGAGACTCTCATTATTTGCGTTCATGATGCGAGGCAAGCCGTGGAATCTAGATACGTGGAAAGCGGTAGGCGGTGTCGAAGGTCTTGGTGTCACGTTTCTTAAAGACACGATCGGTAGCGGCTCGGAGATCCGATTTGCAAAACACAGGGTTGGGGCGAAAGAAGTGCTCAGATGTCTCCTACCGAGCCGGGAGGACGAGATCAACGTTCAGGATGGAAAGGAAATTCGAACTCAGGTTATTACGAGCGAATTGATGAGACGTTCAGGCTACGCAGAGAGACCTCGCGAATTCGAAGAGTTGATTTCCGTGCTGCACAATGAGCTTAGACTCATCACGCAAAGCGATGGCGAAGGCTCGTTTGGCAATCCCGGCCCGGAACTCAAAGCTGACAGGGAGCAAATCTATCAACTTGCACATGACTTCTTGATACCAGCCATTCGGGAGTGGCTATCTTTGACTCAGCGATCGACACCTAGTGGTCGCGCAATGCTTCTACTTGATGCTCGCTCGACGACTTGGCACTTGGACAACAAAAGATCCGCTGCCCTACCAACGATCAGGGAGTATTTCATCATTCGATACCGCACGAAGAAACATGCCTGGACTGCCAAGCAACGGGAGCTAATGAAGGCAGCAAAAACTGTGATTGTACGAAAGATGTCCATGGCACTTGCAGCGACTTGTCTACTTGGTATTGGTGCGTCCATCGGTATTTACTACCTCAGGGTCAAGGATGCTCAGGCGACTGTGGATTTACTTGTTCGTACCGCTCTTCCACAAATCGATGAACGTATCCGCCAAGTAACGAGTTATCCCCTGCTTGCTCCGGGATTGCTCAAGCAAGAATTGGATGCGACGAATGGTGAAAAGAGTACAAAAGCCAAACTTGCTTTACTGCATATTACTGGGGAATTCAAAGATGAGCTGCGAAAAATGCAGTATTCCGCTGACAGCGATTTTGAAACCGTAGATGCCATTAGGAGATCTCTTAAACTTGTTGGAGATCCAGAGGATCCGCAAATTGAGCAGCTCGCTGAGTCAGAGCGCAATTCCGCTGCATTTTGCAGGTTGCTTGTCGCAGCCGGGGAAGGCACCCAAACTCGCATTGTTGAGCGCGATCCGGAGCGGAGTGCTCGGCTGTTGGCTAGTATTCCCGCTATGGATCTTGCATTTTTGGGAGACCGCTACCTTGCAAAGGCAACCATTGATAAACTGCGGAACGAGTTCGTTCGACTATATCAAGATGAAGCTAGCGGAAAAGAAACGACGGCTTACATTCTGAGCAGCCTGGGAGATACGCCAAAAGATAATGCATTCCGAGTTTGCCAAATGCTTGCGGCAGACTCTAGGAAGCTCTTTGATTTCACAATGAAGGAACTTAGTGAAAATGATCGCTCGAAAGGAATCTTGAAGGAATACGCGAGCGATCGCGCGAAACTTCGCGATTTCACCTTTAAAGGTCCGGAGAGAAATGAAACCTCGTCCCGAACCAAGCGTCTTTGGGAAACCGCTGGTTTTGATTATACCTATGCGTCAGCCAACTCAGACAGATTCGATGCCATGGGCGTTGTCGCACTTGCGAGAATCGGTGAACATGAAGCGTTATGGAATCTCTTGAACGATAACCGTTCGCAAGGTGCTCGCTCATTCGCAATCAAGTTTGCATCTGAACTTGATGTGGATTTTGAATCGCTCGCTACTCGACTTCGATCCGAAGTTACTAAGCCCGCAATGGATTTGAGGGAGTTCGAGGTTGCAGGTCTCCTCCTCGCACTTGGTAGCCGAAACGATATTAGTCGTCGAGAGCAGGAAAGCTTTCGTGAGATCGTGTCAAATATTTTAGAATATAACATGTCATCCTATATAATTTCATCGGCTGAGTGGGTTGATTCGAAGCTCGGTTTCAATCTCAGGAAGAGCACTGAAAAACTACAGGGTCCAAATTCCTCACGTGAACTTGGTGACCATTACACGAATTCTGTAAACCAACGATTTGCACTTGTTGATTTCGAGCATCCTAGACTAAAAAATCTCATCTCTTTGGGACGTAACAACTCTGCTTATAGAAAGGTTGAGGTAGAAGCGGATTGGCCTCGAAAACCTTTATGGTTCGCCGTGCATGAGGTTACTGTCGCAGACTGGATTGCCTATTCAGAAGCTGAAAGTCGGGAATTTGACTGGCCAATCGATTTGCGACAAAGAAAACTGCATGAAGAAGGAAAAACCGCTGATCGAGTGAATAAGTTCTATCCCAGGGAATTTAGATCCTGCCCTATGGGTGGCTTGCGCCGATGCGACGTTCTACGGTATTGTAACTGGCTCAGCACTCGTGAGGGACTCAAGCCTTTTTATCTCTTGACTGAGGATGCAGGAGTCGTGAAAGATTTCCAGCTTTCCTATTCGAATGGTTACCGCGTACCATTCGGCTATGAGTGGGAGTTTGCAAGTCGAGCAGGCTGCGATTCATCGTGGTTCTTCGGGGGTTCTGAAGAGCTAATGAAGCACTACGTTCGATGCGACCAGCCAACGGATACTGGCTTATTCGCTGATGTCGGATCGGTAATGCCGAATACGCTAGGAATATTTGATTCGCTTGGGAACGCGATGGAATGGGTTCATGAACTAGGTGCTCCAACGAAAGAAGGCGATTTATCCAAAATGTTCGTTCGCGGAGGAGCCTATCTTATTCATCCTCCTAACATTGATCACTCAACGGCTAAGTCGAGAAAAGTGGAATCGACTTCAGCCGAAATCGGCGATTGGGTGGATGGCTTACGGCTTGTGCGTTGGAAAGATTAACCAGCTCCTGTTGGTTTAAACATGGGGACTGCCCCTGTTTTGTTTCATTGGAGCGTGTGTAGAAAACTACCTGATTTGGCTTAGTAAGCATCCTCTCGGTAACGCTCGGTAACGAACAGTGCTGTGTTTATAGCTATCCCGCCATAAACAACTCCAGTGGCCTTGCCCGGTGACCTATCAGCCACTCTGCGTTTTCGCTCAGGGCTTCGCAACCTACCTGATAGAAGATGTCCTGAGCCTCTGCTACTAATCGCCGTCTTGTCCAGTCGGTGCTGTCGATGTGGGCTAGGCTATCTAGCTCCGTAAGGATTAGTTCAAGTCTTCGATCAGCAGACTTGTAGAGGATACGCATCGAGCAATAGTTTCGATACTCTTCTGCATAGAATCTTCTTTCCTGCCAAGCGAGCGTCAAAGCTCCAGATAGAAGACAAGTTCCTGTGTTAATGATCCACCAGTTGGATCGATCTGGAAAGTTCTTGCCAAGCTCCGGCAAATGGAACGACATCTCGAAGGCTAGGGCGCCAAAAAAAAGTGCTACGCCAGCTAATTGCCAATAGTGAACCAAACTGGAAATGATCTTTCTACCTAGATGAGGATCCGCGATGGATTCTTCGTGCTCGCCGAAGTGTTCATCTACCAAGTGCAGTACATGCATAACCCAATTAGGAACATAAGGCTTGAGCCACTTGTTCGAGTGGATTGCAAGTTCCAGGCCGAATGCGGCAAAAATAAGCAACCCCACAAAGCCAGCGAGAAACAAGATCTTGGTCAGCCACCAGTGGTTACCATTTAGCCAACTGGCAAAGTCGATATTCACTTGACAAACGAGCATCAGCGGCAACTGGATCAATCCCGCCCAGGCAAGTCCCCAGCATAGTACGTGCGTCAAATGGAGCTTATGAGACAACCCCGTACATTTCTTTGTGGCGTTGCTGATCTGGCCACCAATCCACATCGTTTGAACGTAGCTAAGCAGTTTGTTTTGCTGATGGTTGCTTAAGTTTTTGAAGAAAGCGGGCCAGCGATCCAGAGGAAACGAAACCTCGGAAGCCACGTAGCGAATCCAATTAAGCTCGTCTTTTTGGCGCTGCATGTAGTCGTGGGCAACCGAACGGTTGAGCCCTGCGACCGACCAATAGATTTGGACCCGAAGCGCTTCTGCTAGAGCCCGGTAGTCGTAGCGTTTCTCCTCGATCCGCTTTCGGTTGTAAACAATAAACCAGATTCCAGAGATGGAAAGGGTGATGATTGTCACGGACAAGAGACCTGCTCTGATCCAGGCTTCGGCGTCGTCTGTGCCTGAGTTGCCTGCGGGAAGGTAATTCACCAGAGCGGTTAGGGCTTCGGTCGAATTCCAAAGGACCGAATGCTTGTCACTATTATGCTCGCCTCGATGCCAATGCTCAAACATCCCTAGACACAAAGCTGCGATAAAAACCAAAAAGATTAATGACAATAGTACTCTAAATCGCTTGGGCTCATAAACTTTGTTTGCCAAATCTCCTGAGCATCGTCTGACGCTTGCGGCTTGGCCAAGGGACGCTAGCTCGAACCAAGCTGGCCCAAGAAATTCAGTGAGTTTCTCACGTCTTTCCTCCGGCGTTTTGCCTTCCGATCTTGGGACCAACATGTCAATGAGTTCCGACTCGCCCGCCACCTGCTGATCCTTCGGCATCCATTGGATCGCGGTTTCTTTATTGTAGGTTTCTTGGAGATCAATGATCCGCCGGAATACAAAGTCGCCGCTTGCCTGCCAAATTGCCTGTTTCTGCCCGACTGCTAGATGCTCGTCTCTAGGCTCTAAGTCATAGGGTTGTAGAAAACTCCAAACCTCGGGTGATTGCAAAGCTTTCGAAGGTACAGGACCATTTGCCGGTAACGCAGTGCGCTTAGTGCGTTCGATTCCCAATCGTAGGACCGGACCGTTATCTGCCCAGGAAAAATTGTTGGAGGTTGCCAAAAGCTCCCATGATAGCCCTCTTCGTTTGGCCTCAACGATTGCCCATGTTCCCGGTTCAAAAGGATTCAAGGGCTTTCTAAAGCCATCCTCCCTATTGCCCTGATGATCGAATTCATGGTCGTAAATCGCAAGAAGCAAATGACTCAATGACGCGATGTACTCTCCTGCTGCTCGGTAACGGAGGTGACGCCTTGACTTGAGCTCTCCATTAAAAAAGATTTTGGAATCCAAGTCAGCCTCTGGGCTCAGAAGCTGGGCTAGGGAATCCTCTGCCTGGCATGTAGGGTTTTCGGTTGAAGGATCCAGATTATCTGGCGATTTACGCCTAAGCGGTTCCCATTCCCGATCGATTTTGACACAGAATAGATCTTGCTGTTCGTCCCATCCTGGTTGCTGCCGGAGTCGTTCAAGGAGCGATCGCAATCTCCATTTGTCGTCGTCCTTCCTGTACGAAGAACATCTTTCCAAGATCTCCTTTGGGAAAGGTAGAGGTACCCTTACGAAAACCGAACGATCCGGATTGGACTGCTTGTAATCCAGGAACGCTTCGGCAACGATCGTGTCAATTCCCGGAGAGATCGAACTCAGTAGTATCACCGGCGTCTGCTCGATCCCGAGGGGTTTCCAGCAAGCATTAAAATTTATAAGTTTACCCGATACAAACTCGCACTCATTTTTAGTTCTCGGGTCGGTTTTGGTTAGGCAAAGGTCCGCATCGCGGGAATCTATTCCCAGTTTCATTAATTCCTCGGACGGAAACCCTAGCGGAGATTCGGTTTCCTTTCCAAATACCCAATCTAAAAATTGCCAAACCCTAAGGTAGATCTTCTTGATCGAGGGAGCTTGTTCTAGAGGATTCACTACTTTCGCTTCATAACCCTCAGGGTCGGAGTTACCGGTAACTCCGATGATGAGCGTAGCAAGAGGAGCATGGAGATTAGATTCCGATAACAGCGATGTAGAACGGTTTGGGACGGACATTCAAAAACCCTATAGTGATATTCTAGGATCAAGGCCTACTGGAAAACATCGGAAGAATAACGCGAATTAAGGTTCTATAGGCTTTGGAGGCGGAAGTTCCATCAGGATACGCCGAGTATCCGGATGAGTGATTCCAATAGCTTTCAGCTTTTCGAAATCGTCGACAATAAGCGATCCGAATATCTCGCCATCCACGTCTTGGCTCCAATGCTTACGATAGATTTCGATGGCATCGGTGTACTTTCCACGATATAGATAGGAATTAGCAAGGTTGCCGAGTCCATAGGGATATTCGGGGTTGAGCTCAAGTGCTTTTCGGGCCCATGATTCGGCTTCGTCCCAACGCTCAAGAAACATCGCCCTGAAAGATGCACTATTGAATCGTCGCATCAGTTCCCGCTCGCCATCCTTCCGATTAAACATTTCGCGATCGATCTCACGCAATTTGGGATTCTGGTCGATAAGCCTCATGCGTTGTTGCCATCGTTGGAGGTTCCAAATCGCACTCAAGTATTCCGCTGTGGGGGAGCGTGTGACAATTAGTGCATCTCGGATTTCCGGTGGACGTTGACGATTAGAAAATTCATTTGTAATGCTATCAATACTAGGGGTGGTAACTCCGGTACCACGCTGGATAATCCGTCCGTAACTGAGAATTCCATCCCACGACCAGGATTCGTCCGATTTGGAAAGACGTGCGTGTTGAGATATTTGATCAGCGACCTCGGCGTCATGTACCCTCTTGGATTCAAAAAGAAACCAACTTTCTTTGCCGTCCTCATTCCCTAGAATCAATCGAATCGTGTGCAACGATGCGTCCGGGTCGATTTTATATTTTGAAGCGAGCATATCCTCCAAGTTGTGGGACATACCTGCGGCATTTAAAACGCCATAATTGGCAAGTAGATATTCAGCTCCCGATGCATCATCCTGGAGATCCCAGATTTCATCGATAATCTCTTGAGCCTGTGTTTCCTGTTTGTTTATCAAAAGGGCAATGGCTAATTTGGACTTAGCCATTAGGTTCTCTTGCCTGTGGATGAGCAAAGCCTTCGAAAACTCGATGGCTTGATCCCAATCCTCAGCGAACATCGCTTGGTCGATGATAGTGAGCAATCGCCCGACCGGATCCATAGCCTCGGAACTCTTGTTCGTGATCGGATCTGAGCGATTCCCAGTGGACGTTGAATTGGACGGATTCGATAGTTTTTCTTTAGCGATCGCAGCCTGCTCGGATCGGGTCTCCTGTTTTCGCTCTTTTTCGAGATCCGTGGCTAATGCATATTGAATAAGATCTGGAAAGGAAACA
>Ga0315900_10010193_pt1 | contig 11812 bp, 10 predicted proteins | sample LakEriMetagenome_FD_203521 | JGI IMG/M metagenome (GOLD analysis project Ga0315900, IMG submission 203521) | Freshwater fungal communities from buoy surface, Lake Erie, Ohio, United States - Buoy 12 MA114 | ecosystem: Environmental > Aquatic > Freshwater > Lake > Lake biofilm | place: USA: Lake...
CCGATCATTTGCAGATGGTGGTGGAGCTGCTTAAGCTTCTGCTCAAACAAATCGCACTTAAAGAAAACACCGTATCGCGATTGATTGCCACTCAGGATGAATTGGAGAAGCTCGCGGTAGGGATTCGGGATGTTCGTGTGATGAAAGGCTGGCGGTTTAATGTATTTGGTGAGCTGGCAGAGAACATGCTGCTTGGAAAATCGTCCGTGCGGTTTGATCCGGAAAGCAAGCGTGTAATTTTTGAATAGGTGCGTGATGGGCTTCGAATGGAACATCACTCATGACACCGTCATCGGTGCTGTATTCATGTTCTTTATCACTCTCATAGTTGGTGGTGCATTCTTTTTTGCCATTTGGTGTGACATCCGTGCACGATTGTGGAAACAGCATTTTGATCGCGACACCGCGACCGCATACGCAGAAATTATTTCGTATCATGAAGATTCTGAAGAAGGCACGGTTGCGATTCGATATCGCTTCAATGACGAGCATGGAAGAAGCCACGAAGGTTCGCAGACGCTTTTCAAAATGGCTGTCAAAGCCGGTTTGGATATAGGCGTAAAGCGCAAAGTCTACTATTATCGTTTATTTCCCGGCATGTTTTCATATCTCGATGGATATGAAAAATCATTCTTTCACAGTATGAGCTTCATCGGATTTTTCATCCTTGCGCTGCTGTGTTTAGGGTGGATTTTTTATCGATGATTTTTTGTTTTTGATTTTCCCTTCCGGATGCATTTTTTGTGTGCAAATGATTTTTTGTTAGGGTATAAATATTGCAATAAAAAAACGTGCATGAAAAAAATTTCAGGGAGTGAAACAACTGCATGCTGAAAACAGATACAAAGCCTCCATCCGTTGGAGCGACGCAGATCGAGATTCCACCATCATCTGGTGGCGCGTGCAGCAGCCTGTCCTATAATTTTCTTCAAGCCCCTTCACAACCTCTTGCGCTTCGCGCCACTCCCAAAAAAGCTCCCACCTTTCATCGTTTCCCTGTTTCACTGCATACCCGCGAATTTAAAAAACAGTTTTATCCTGATGCAACCATCAATGAATGGAATGACTGGAAGTGGCAGGTTCGTCATCGTATCAAAGATCTGAAAGAGCTTTCTCGCGTCATCACGCTGTCGGACGACGAGCGTTCCGCGATTGAATCACACACCGGCCCGCTACCAGTGGGTATTACGCCATATTATGCATCGTTGCTGGATCGTGTGGACGCAAGCCAGGGTTTGCGTCGTACCCATATTCCTGTAAACGGAGAATATCTGAAGGTGCGCGGCGAAGCCGACGACCCTCTTTCAGAAGATCATGATACCGCAACACCCGGACTGGTACATCGCTACCCTGACCGTGTGTTGTTTCTGACAACCGGTTTTTGTTCAACCTATTGTCGGTATTGCACTCGTTCGCGTATGGTGGGGAATCCTGGCGGTGAGTACACGTTCAGCATCAGTCAATGGGAAAAAGCCGCTCAATATATAGAAGCGCATCCCGAAATTCGTGACTGTCTGCTGTCGGGAGGCGACCCGCTCACAATCGCAGATGATAAACTCGAATGGTTACTCGCGCGCCTGCGCTCTATCAAGCATCTTGAGTTTATCCGCATTGGCACGAAGGTACCCGTGGTACTTCCGCAGCGCATCACGCCACAACTTACGCGCATGCTGAAGCGTTATCATCCATTGTGGATGAGCATTCACTTCACCCATCCGGACGAACTCACTCCGGAAGTGCAGGAAGCATGTAGCCGTCTGGCGGATACCGGCATACCGCTGGGTAGCCAGTCGGTGCTGCTTAAGGGTGTGAACGACGATGTCGACACCATGAAAACATTGATGCACGGGCTTCTCAAAGCGCGCGTACGGCCGTACTATATTTATCAGTGCGATCCGGTTTCGGGTTCTTCGCATTTCCGTACCACAGTGGAAAAAGGTCTTGAGATCATGCGCGGACTGCGCGGCCACACCACCGGTTATGCCAATCCAACTTTCGTAGTGGATGCACCAAACGGTGGCGGTAAAATCCCGCTGGTGCCCGATTATGTGGTTGGGCGTGACGGTGATGACTTGCTACTTACTAACTTTGAAGGCGGCTCTTTCAGATACCCAGACCCTGAAGGTACACTTGGTAACGCGCAGAAATTTTTGCGCGAACAGGGCGCACAATACGACGATACGAAGGGTATCTACATCCCCAATCCAGCCTGATCCTGTTTCATGCGAATCGGCATTACGTACGATCTCAAAGATGATTATCTTGCTCTTGGCTACACAAAAGAAGCCTGCGCAGAATTCGATTCGATTGAAACGATTGATGCAATCGATACCGTTTTAAAACAATCCGGACATAAAACCGAGCGCATCGGCAACCTGTTTTCATTGATGACCCGGCTACAGGAAGGCACGCGTTGGGATCTCGTGTTTAATATAAGCGAAGGTTTACATGGACGCGGACGTGAAGCTCAGGTTCCTGCATTACTCGATGCTTTCCAGATTCCCTATATATTCTCCGATACCACCATACTTGCTCTCACTCTCGACAAAGCACTCACCAAACGCGTGGTACGTGATGCGGGTGTGTCAACGGCAAGCTTTCAGGAAATAGCTGTCGGCTGTCAGCTGATAGCTGATAGCTGGAAGCTGGAAGCTAACCACTTTCCGAAATTCGTCAAGCCCAACTGCGAAGGCACCGGCAAAGGTATCACAGCGCGTTCCCTGGTAAAAACGGAAGCAGAGCTGCGTGCAGCTGTACAGGATATTCACACACGTTTCGCGCAAAGCGCATTGGTTGAAACCTATTTATCCGGGCGCGAATTCACCGTCGGTATCACCGGAACAGGACAGAACGCGTCCGTTATCGGTGTTATGGAAATCATTTTAAATGAGAAGGCGGATGCCGCAGGATACACCTATGATAACAAACAGGAATACGAAGAACGTGTCACCTACCATCTTCGCACGGATGCAGAAGCACTTAAGGCAGGCGACGTAGCGCTGCAAGCATGGCGCGTTCTCGGCTGCCGCGACGGCGGCCGCATCGATGTCCGAAGCAACGACAAAGGAGAGCCGCATTTTCTGGAAGTCAATCCACTCGCAGGATTACATCCGGTGCTAGGCGATCTGGTCATTCTTTCAAAGATGGCTGGATTGTCCTATGGCGATCTGCTAGGACGCATGCTGGATTCTGCACTTTCCGATCCACAACGATTCCCTCAGAACACCTCACCTGTGAATATCATGTATGCTTAGCCTCTCCGGTCCATTCAAAGAAAAATTACTCGATCAGTACCGCAACGCCCCTCTCGATCTCGCATCGTTCTTCCGCAATTATAAAGCCTGCGGACTGGGCGAATGCTTGGGCATGTGCTGCAACGGCGGCAGCGGATTTTATATGAAAGAGGAATCGGAAACGATTGCTAAGCTCGTAGAAGAAAACCGGGATTGGTTTGCAGCGCAGGGTGCACCGATGCCGGAGAAGATTTTCGATGAGGAAGTGGATGAAGAAACCGGTGAAGTAGAGCTTTCCACGAATACCCGCGAGACTATCTATCCCGATGGGTACCTGCCGCCTCATTTTCCGAACACTTCCTGTGTGTTTCGTGATCCAAAGGGTGCCTGCACACTGCAAAAACTCGGTGTGGAAAAAGGTGTCGGCGGATGGGCCTATAAACCGTTTGCCTGCTGGTTGTTCCCTCTCGAATTAGAACATGGCGGAAAGCCATTCATCCATGTGGCGCACCACTCCACTGACGAGTATGTGGACGAAACCTATCCAGGATTTGTCGGCTACACCAAGTGCGGCGCGGAATGCAAAACTGGAGGAACGCCTGCATACAAAATCCTCGAAGGCGAAATTAAGGCACTTTCCGATTTACTAGAACGCGACCTGATGTCCGAGATTGTGGAATACGGCAAACAAAATCAGCTCATCGCAGCATGAAGACAGCGATTATCTTCGAAAGCACAGTAGAAGCAACCTGCCCGCAGGTGGAAATAGACGAGCTGCGGGAAAACACCGAAGAAATCGGTGCGGCACTTAAGGCAAATGGCTTTCAGGTGCATATCATTCCCTTCTCTCTTGATCTCGTGTCGATTCGCAATCAGATCGATCACATTAAACCAGATGTTGTCTTCAATCTGGTGGACTCAATCGAAGGTAAAGGGAACATCATCGCCATGGCTCCCATGCTGTGTGAGCATATGGGCATTCCCTTCACTGGCGCAGGCAGTATGGCCACAACCCTCTCCTGCGATAAGCTTATTACCAAATCCATCGTCAATGCAGCGAAGCTGCCAACTGTTTATTTCGAAACAGAAGATGCCATTTGCAAAAACCCCAAAGAGCTGGATGCTTCCTTCATTTTGAAGTCTGTATCCGAACATGCGTCCTTCGGAATGTTTGCGGATTCGGTTGTCTCGACGCGCACCGAACTGCGCACGCGACTGATGGAGAAAAAAGCAAAATATGGTGGAGACTGGTTTGCAGAAGTACTTCTGGAAGGCCGGGAGTTCAACATATCTATCCTCGCCACTCCACAGGGGCCTCGCGTGCTCCCTCATGCAGAAATACTTTTTACGAACGACTTTCCAGAAGACAAACCCAAGATCGTCGATTACACAGCGAAATGGCATTACGACAGCCCTGAATGTATCGGCACTATTCGTCACTTTGAATTCAAACCGCAAGACACACCGTTGCTGGAAGAACTAACGACACTCACCAAAGCCTGCTGGACTGCGTTTGGTTTATCAGGTTATGCGCGCGTGGATTTCAGGACTGATGCAAATGGCGTGCCCTTCATTCTCGAAGTGAATTGCAACCCCTTTCTCACGGCCCAGGAAGGCATGGGAGCCGCCGCCGCACGCACTGGTATTTCGTTTGAGTCATTGATTGGCACCATCGTTGACGATGCACTTTCGCGGCATCGCATGCAGACAAGGATCGCCGCATGACCCCTGCACTCAAATGGCGCGACCGGCTTGCAAAACCTGATCTGGACACGATTTACCAGCTGGTGAAAAAAACCGGCGTGTTTTCTGAAGAAGAATGCCGTGTAGCCCGAGAGCTCGCCGAGGATCGACTAACACGCGGCCTTAATTCGGATTATCATTTCATGGTTGCAACGGTTGCAGACAAGATCACTGCCTACACCTGCTATGGCCGCATACCCTTCACCGACGGGCGATTTGATCTCTACTGGATCGCCTGCGACCCTGACATGTCCTATAAGGGCATTGCCACCCGCCTGCTTTCCATTTCTGAGGCCCATATGCGAGAGCTCGGCGGCAAGAAACTTTACGCGGAAACCTCCTCCCGCGAAGTTTACCTGCCAGCGCACCAGTTTTACGAGAAAAATGGGTTTCTTCGCGAATCCGTATTCAAGGATTTCTATCGCGACGGCGACAGTAAATGGGTGTTTGTAAAAGATTTGTAAGTACTTATAAAAAATTAATACGGTTGCACTACAATAGAAAACTTTAGAGGTAGTGTATGAACGACCAAATGACACGACGAAATGCGCTGAAACTATTGGGAACTGCTAGTGTTTCTGCTCCGCTATTGGACGCTCAAAATCCTACACTCACGATGTCTGCTGCTCACTGTAGAGATATTTCACTTACAGAAGATCAGGCGAAGAAATTGCTTAATCGTAAGCTTGACGCATTCATGGATGATCTGAATGTACGAAAATACCTGAATGAAAAATTCAATATCGGAAAATTTAAAATATTTGCTGCGCAAGCGGCAGCAAATATTCAAGTAGCAAACACAATTTCGGAGTTTAAAAAGCAGAATGCATGGGATTCAAAAGGGGATCACGTGTTACCTAGAGTGATTACGTGGAATGCATTGGTAATACGATACCAGAATCGATTAACTCGATATGTGCATGAAAAACTTTCCCCAGGTTTTGAAACCGCAATGAAAAAAGGCAGTGGGACACTGACAGGTGCCGACAAGAAATATTATCATGATCTTTCCGAAGCGTTCGGTTACCCAAACGCCGAAGAGTTTTTTGGATACAGCAAGGATTCTGACTGGCAAAAAACACCTTATGACAAGAGACCGAAGATTCATTTCGATCGTACGATTAAGACTATGAAATCCGGTGTGAATCCATTTGATTTATCGATTGAGGATTTGCGCTCCATTAAGGCAAGCAGCGATTGTTCTCTTAGCGCATCCATTCATGCTGAGAGTGATTGGCAATCCTCCATGGCATCATCGAAAAGCAACGGATCGCAAGAATTATAACACTGCCTCCATCAGCGGTTTACTGCCGCTTGGCAGCGTGAGTCCAAGTCCCGATACCTGCGGCAAAATCTTGGCGTAGAAGAAGCGCGCGGTGGCGAGTTTATCGGTATAGAATGCTTTATCCTTATCCATATTCTTGTGTGCCGCATCTGCCATACGCGCCCAGTAAAACGCCATCACGACGAGTGCAAACATCCGCAGATAGTCGGTAGCCGCCGCCGCACCATCCTCAGGATTCACGAGCCCTGCGCGCGCGATATAGAGGGAGGCTTGTTGGAGATACCCAATATTCTTCGATAGCGGTTTTAAAAATTCCTGCATATGCACGCTGTCTTTGTGCGCGGTGATGAACGTATCAACCGGATGGAAGAATTGACGCAGATAGCGTCCCGTGTGCGCCGGTAATTTGCGCCCCACGAGATCCAATGCCTGAATGCCGTTTGTGCCTTCATATATCTGGGCAATGCGAGCATCGCGGACATATTGTTCAACACCGTATTCTTTCACATACCCATAGCCGCCATGCACCTGCACAGCGAGATTGGCAATATCAAACCCACCGTCGGTGAGATAGGCTTTCACGATCGGAGTCATCAGCTGCACAAAATCATCGGCGTCCTGTTTCACCTGCTTATCGTTGCTGCGGTGCGCAATATCGAGCTTGAGTGCCGTTTCCATCGCCAGTGCACGCGCACCTTCGCAGAAGGCTTTTGAGGTAAGCAGCATCTTGCGGACATCGGGATGCACAATGATCGGATCCGCCGGTTTATCCGGAAACTTTGCTCCTTTAATCGAGCGCATCTGAAGGCGTTCTTTGGCATAGGCCAGCGCGTTCTGATACGCCACTTCCGCAAGACCCAGTCCTTGTACGCCGACATATAATCGTGCGGCATTCATCATGGTGAACATCGCACGCATGCCTTTGTGCGGCTCACCCACCAGCCAGCCGACCGCATTATCGTAATTCATCACACACGTGGGTGAAGCATGAATACCCATTTTATGTTCTATACTCGCACACTTGATTCCGTTCTGCGCACCCAATTTACCGCTATCATCCACCATAAATTTCGGTGCCAGAAACAGGCTAATCCCCTTAATGCCAGCAGGCGCATCCGGCAGGCGGGCAAGGATGAGGTGTAAAATATTCTCGGTCACATCCTGATCGCCCGAGGAGATGAAAATCTTCGTACCTGAAATGGCATAGCTGCCATCTGCGCGAGGCTCGGCCTTCGTGCGGATCAACCCCAGATCGGTACCGCATTGCGGTTCGGTAAGACACATCACCCCCGACCATTCGCCGGAAACCAGTTTGGGCAGGTATTTATCCTTGAGGACATCGCTCGCATGCAGATGGATCGCATTGTACGCGCCATGCGAAAGCCCGGGCGTGATACCAAACGAGAGATTCGCCGAGCACACCATTTCCAGCACCGGCATATAGAGCCATTCAGGGAGCCCCTGCCCGCCATATTTTGTATCGCAGGTAAACGCCGACCATCCTCCCTCGCGAAATGCCTTGTATGCTTCCTTGAAGCCTTTTGGCAGCGTCACTGCACCGGTCGCTTTGTCATGCTTCACGCCTTCCGCATCACCCGATTGGTTAAGCGGAAACAACACCTCTTCACATAGCTGCGCGCCAGCATCGAGCACCGGCTCCATCATATCGAGCGCATCTGCAAACCCTTGTAAATTGCGATACTGTGGAATGTTTAACACATCCTCAATCAGAAATTTAAAATCTCGGTTCGGTGCTTTATAGACGGGCATATAGTGCTCCTGTTATGACTGTTCTCTGACGGATTTACGAATCGTTTCTGCGATGCCTGCATAATCCATTCTCGCCTGATGGACAGCTGCATGGTCCTTGGTTATCCTCAGAATGGCTTGTTTTGTCGCCTCTACATATGCTGCAGAGAAATGTCCTGCAGTAGTAAGCTCCTCAAGCTTTTCATGAAATTTTTCCGGTGTTTCAACTGCAAACTCATCTATTTTGGTGATGAGAAATCCTTTCCGATGATTATCAAGTCTAGCAACATGCTGCGGATGAATATCCTTTTTTGTAATAGTTTCATCGCTGGATAGTCTTATGTGTTGTATCAAATCCCACTGTGGTGATTCGCGTATTGAGTGCGCTCCTTTATCACTAATTAAATTCACAGTTATTTTGTCATTGTTGTACGTCAGATATAGACCAGCAACTAACGAATCTCTCTTCGGATTAATTAAGCTAACCTGATGTCCAGGCGGCTTTTGTGTCGCAGTAACAAAATCATCGCTATGGATGAGTTCTAGCATACATCAATTCCTCAGTGGTTTGCCGTTCTCTAACATATATTCGATGCGGTCGAGGGTGCCTTTGGTTGTGACCAGCTCCATGAATGCGCTGTGTTCCAGATCAAGCAATTGCTGCTCGGTGAGCTGCTCGGAGCTGTCCGTATCACCTCCTGAAAGCACATTGGATAACGCCTTTGCAACCACCTCATCATGCGGAGTTATTTTACCCGCAAGCTTCATGCCTTTCACCGCCATCAGCATCGCGACTTTTGCGGTGCCGCCGGGAAGTGAAATCGTGGCTGGCTCTGGTACGCGGTATCCATTTGCAAGCTCGAGGCACAATGCTTTTGCATCCGGTAACAGACGCATACGATTCATTGAGATACGAGACGCGTCATTCAGCACTTTATTCTCACGTGCGTCGTCTGCTGAACCCGCGACCTTCGCGGTGCCGATCAGCTCAAATACTTTGGTGAGTGCGGGCATTGATCCGCCCGTGATCATGCCCATCAGTCCGCCTTTTTTCTCACCGCCCGCGTGGCGCAACAACATCTCTTTGCAGCCGCCCCAGCCCGGAATAACCCCTACACCGACCTCGACAAGGCCCGGATAGGATTCGATGTTAGCCTGCACTGCGTCGCAGTGCAGAATGAATTCGCAGCCGCCGCCAAGTGCCATGCCACCCAGCGCGCCCACCACGGGGAACGGCGCATATTTAAGTGCCATCATGGTGTTTTGTCCCTGACGGATCACATCCGAAATCATCGGCCACGCTGCCATATTCGCCGCATATAGAATGAAGGCGAGATTTGCGCCGACGGAAAAATTATCTGCATCCGATCCAATGACAAGGCCTTTGAAATCGGTTTTCACTTTTTCAATAGATTGATTCGCTAGCGTGAGAATGTCCGGATCAATCGAGTTCATTTTGGAGGTGAATTCAAGGCAAGCAACACCATCTCCTAAATCCCAAAGCGATGCAGAACCATTCTTAAGAACAGGTTTTTTACCAAGTTTTTTATCCGCGAGCGACCAGACACCATCGCGTTTCGGTAGCGGGGCATGGTCTCCCTTGAGGGTATAGAATGTACGAACATCACCCTGCAGGTCATAGAGTTTTTTGCCTTTTGCTTTTTCGATCATCGCGGGAACCGCGATACCTTCTGCTTTCAGCGCATCTGCAAAAGCATCGACACCGATTTTATCGATCATCTCGAACGGGCCAGATTTCCAGTTATAACCCCATTTCATGGTGTTATCGACAGAGATAATATCATCGGAAATTTCCGGCATGAGCGAAGCAGAATAGGCAAGCGTCTTGAGCAGAACACTGCGTGCATACTGCCCACCCAGATCGTTTGCTTTGATTAAATCCGCAACCGAACGTGCTTTGGCACTTTCCAGATCAGGCTTCGCCTGAACACGATACTCACCGGTTGCAAGATCAATTGCCTCTTTGATTTTTTTCTCGCCTTGTTTGTTCAGTCGGTAGAATCCGCCTTTGCCTTTGCGTCCAGTATATCCGTCCGCAATCATTTTTTTGACCAGCTCTGGCTCCTGATACATCACCCGGAACGGATCGCTTTCTGGTAATGTCGCCAGCATCTCTTTTGCGATGAGCGGCATGAGATCAATGCCAATAAGGTCGAACAAACCAAATACGCCGGTTTTAGGAATCCCGCTGGGGCGGCCCATCACCGCGTCCGCCACCTCAACGGGTACATTCATTTTCATTGCATCGAGCAGACCAACCATCAGCCAGTACACACCAATTCGGTTGGCGATGAATCCTGGGGTGTCTTTACAATCCACCACTCCCTTGCCGAGTGTAATATCCGCAAACTGCCTGATCTCTTCATATGCTTCCTTGCGTGTTTTAGGGCCGGGAACCATCTCGAGCAAACGCATGAAACGCGGCGGGTTGAAAAAATGCGTGATCATGAAATCTTTCTGAAATTCTTCGGAAAGACCACCCAGCAATACATGCAGCGGAATCGTTGAGGTGTTGCTTGATACGACTGAGCCTTTCTTACGCACTGAATCAATTTTTTTATACACGCCCTGCTTCACGTCGAGCTTTTCCAGCACCGCTTCGACAATCCAATCCACATCCTTCAGCTTATCATGATCGTCCTCCAGATTGCCGCAGGTAATGAGCTTCGACTTGCTTTTGTGCGTAAAGCCCGAAGGGTTGTTCGCAAGCTGGCGTTCCACCGCTTTCTCGGTGAGTTCATTGCGCCCTTTTCCAGGCAGCACGATATCAAGCAATAGCACTGGATATCCGGCGTTTGCGATGTGCGCTGCAATCCCGCTACCCATCACACCTGAACCTAATACAGCAACTTTCTTTATGGTCATTATTCTATCCCCTTAGATTTTTTCCAGCACTGTTGCCATGCCCATGCCACCGCCTATGCAGAGCGTTGCGAGCGCATATTTTCCACCGGTGCGTTTCAGCAGCATCGCGGCTTTACCTGTGATGCGTGCACCTGATGCGCCAAGCGGATGGCCAAGCGCGATGGCGCCGCCTTCGAGATTGAGTTTACTCACATCGATCCCGAGTTCTTTGATCACGCCGAGTGACTGCGCGGCGAAGGCTTCATTGAGCTCGATCAGGTCTATGTCTGACAGTTTGAGTGCAGCGCGCGCCAGTGCTTTGTTCGTGGCAGGAACTGGTCCAAGTCCCATGAGTTCGGGCGCGTAGCCGGAGACCGCCATCGATTTGATGCGAGCGAGCTTGGGCAGGCCATTTGCATCTGCAAATTTCTCTGAGCATACGATCACGACGGATGCGCCATCCGTCACCGGCGAGGAAGTCGCTGCTGTCACGGTTCCCGAAGCATCAAACGCCGGCGCGAGGGTCGCCATTTTTTCAAGCGTCGTATCGCCACGAATACAGCCGTCTTTCGTGACTTCGCCTGTTTTAGTTTTGATTGCGATGATCTCTTCCGCAAGATTTGCCTTGGCGGCTCTCTGATGAGATAGCAACGCAAATTCTTCCTGCTCCTTACGCGAGATACCAAATTTTCGCGCGACATTTTCTGCGGTTTCTCCCATTGAGCAATAGGCCTCGGGCATTGTTTCAAATAATTTCGGATTCGGTGCAGGATTAAACCCACCCATCGGAATTCGGCTCATGGATTCAACGCCGGCGCAGATAAATACCTCGCCTTGCCCGCTTGCAATTTTTCCAGCAGCGATATGAACCGCTTCCATCGAAGAACCGCACCAGCGGTTCACTACACTGCCTGAAACTTCTATTGGAAGGCCAGCA
>Ga0315900_10010200_pt1 | contig 11800 bp, 4 predicted proteins | sample LakEriMetagenome_FD_203521 | JGI IMG/M metagenome (GOLD analysis project Ga0315900, IMG submission 203521) | Freshwater fungal communities from buoy surface, Lake Erie, Ohio, United States - Buoy 12 MA114 | ecosystem: Environmental > Aquatic > Freshwater > Lake > Lake biofilm | place: USA: Lake...
GCCCGGCGACACCATTGTCAGGATTGGGACCATCCCTGCCGCTGATCATCTGGCTCGGCTCCGCTCGCTTCATCCGAACGAATCCGAGCGCTATCGCGATGTGCGCATCCGTGAGGCGTTTCGCTTCCGAAGCTGGGTCGCTGGCATCACTCTGCCTACGGAAATCGAGGTGATTCGGGCCGATGGCTCGCGCCAGACAGTAACGGTCGAAGGTGTGGGAGACGGCGCGCCCAGTACCGAGCGGACGATTCAGCTTGGCTCCGCGTCGACGACACCTTCTCCTCTCCCGGGCGAACTGCTGATCGACCGTCCCCCGTTTCAATGCCGGTTGCTTCCGAGCAATCCGCCAGAGGGCAGGCCGATCGTGCTGATTGACTTCCCGAGCATGAACTCCACCCTCGGCGGCCTTTGGGAGAAGTTCCTCGACGAGGCGATGACAGCTGCGAATGCGCGTGGTGCCGCAGGACTGATCGTCGACATTCGGGAAAATGGCGGCGGCGACAGCTCGCTCGGGGATGCCTTTCTGGCGCGAGTCAACGACCGACCGTATCGTTTGGCGTCGCGGATGGTTTGGCGGAGGAGTCCCGAGTCGGACCAACTGTTTCGGATGATGGCCAAGCCGATGTGGCGATGGCTGACGATCGCCTTGCCCCTGTTCATTCCTGATTACGCTGCGCTCAAACACGGCGAGGACTGGAATTACGAAAGCGCTGTCGCGAGAAATCCGCGAGTTTCCCCCGGTTTTGCAGGACCAGCTTGTCTCTTGTTCGGCGAGCGGACCTTTTCAAGTGCCATGATGTTTGCGGACGGCGTGCGGACTTACGATCTGATGCTGACGATCGGCCAGCCTACCGGCGGCGTCCCCAATGCTCTCGGCGACATCGGCCCATTCCAGCTTCCCAATTCGCGGATTGTGGTGCCGTTCAGCCAAAAGATATTCCTCCGCGCCAGCGGCGATGAGGCGGACCTCGGCCCCGTGCGGCCTCACATCGAAGTCGCTCCCGTCCCAGATCGCGATGCGGCGTTGGAGCGAGCGATTGAGGAGATCCGAAGAATGCAAGCGGAACGCAAGGAATGATGGGCGCCTGATAGAATGAACGGTTGCCCGCGTTTGGGGTGAGTTTGGCGATTCGCCGCTGATTTGGCCCTTTAGCGATCCACTCCCGAGCTCGCCTTATCCACCGCCTTCGGTTCTGTCGGTTGCTGGTCGTTCGGTTCGGGGAGAGAAAACGCGAGGCGAAAGCCAATGCTGCGGTCGCGGTAAGATGGGGCGACAGCAGCTCGAAATGCCGTCCGGCAGTAAGGGGCGATGTTATCCCAACCGCCTCCGCGGAGCACTCGGTTTTTCCCCGTCGAGGGACCGAGAGGGTCGGTCTGCGCTGACCCGTCGAAGTCTCTGCTCCAATCGTGAGTCCACTCGACCTGATTTCCGTGGAGGTCGAAGAACCCGCGGAGGCTGGGCCTCAACTCCCGGGTCGGCTTTTCATGCTTGGACCCGTTATCGAGAAACCAGCCAAAGCGATTCAGTAAGGCGGGGTCGCCCCCGAAATTGTAGGCGGTTCGCATTCCACTCCGGGTTGCCACCTCCCATTCGGCTTCGGTGGGGAGGCGGAATCCGGTTTTGTCCAGATTCAGCGGCCAGTCACGCGGTGCCCAAGCCACCTGAGCATCACGCGGGAACTTTTCTTTGTCCAGCGTCTCCGGGTCAGCGTAGGACTGTTCCGATTCGGGCAAACCGGTTTCCTGCCCGAGCCAGCGGCAGTATGCGACTGCATCATACCAGTCCACCCCGGAACCAGCATCCGTTGGCTGTGTATCAAAATTTTTCATGAAATTCGCGTACCGCGAAGAGTACGGTAGTAAATCCCCGTAGGTTATCTCGCGATCCAGAAGCGCTATCGAGCGCGATAACTTGACCGGATGCTGAACCTCGTCGTTCCTCCGTTCCGGTTCATCTGCTTCCGCGCCGATCGTGTAATCACCTTGCGGAACGACAATGAAGGTATAGAAAAAAACCTGCTTCGCCGGTTTGCCTTGGAACAGGTTCAGCACGCTTTTCTCCGGTTTCGCCTCCCGGTTTGGCTGGACTGCGATTGCCCGTGTAAACCACTCCCGTTCTGAGGAGTAGGGGACCGGGGTTTGGTCAATCCGGTCAGCCAGCTCCTTTTCGCCCAAATGCCGAAGCAGCCAGCCCGCGGCTCCATGAACGCCAGAGCTCGGATCGGTTGCGTACCAATCGGCGAGTTGCTTCACGAGTTTCTCCCGCCGAGCAATGGGGATCTCGTTCGGACCATACTCACCGATTGCGAGCAGCAGAGCGTACCTCGAATCTTTCGGAAACCTGTCGGCTGGGGCAGTCGCAACCAGGTTGAGCAAATCGATTAACGTTCCAATTTCAACCCCGCGCGGCTTGCAGCGGAAGATAAACTGCATCAGCGCTTCGGGGTCATCCGTCCAGTCCAACACCGGTAGGACCTTTTCTTTGTCTCCAATCCGCAACATCGTCACCGCCGCGTTGGCTCGTTGCTGGCCGAATGCAATTCGCGGCACGGAACCGAGGTCGTCAGGAGGCTGACTGACAATGAGCTGGCTCAATTGAGCAAGATTGTCTGCAGATGCCACGGCGGTGACTGCCGGAAAAAGAATCGCGTATTGTTCCGGGTTGGCCAGGGTCAATAACCTGGTCAAGCGGGCAGGATCATTGGCAGCAAAGTCAGCCAGCGCATTGGCCGCGCCGAGTCGCTGCGCGTCGGTGTTGGCCGGGTCACTGAAAATCTGCTCGAGTTGGCTGAGGAGTTTGCCCTGGATAGGTCGCAGCGGATCCCGAAGGAGAGGCTGGACCTCCGCGTTGGTTGTCACCAATTGTCGGCAAAGTAATTGGAGTGTCGGTTCACTCCACAGGTTATCGTCGACAGAACTCGTATAGTCGACCAAGGCCAACGCCGCGCGAAAACGGCGCTGGGGTTCGACTTGGGGATCTTGCAGAATGCGTTGGAGAGAATCGGTCAGTTTCGATGCGGAGGGGCGAAGAAGTTCCCGAATGGGCAGAATGTAGCTCCACTTGCCCGCAAGCAGTTCCTCGAACAGCGGTTCAACCAGCGACGGGTCGCGCGAGACCTTGGCCAATCGGGCGTGAAGTCGGGCGCGCAATTCAGCCGGAGTTTTTGCCTCCGCTTCCAAGTGTTTCGCGAGGTATTCGTCAGCCACCTGGGGTGTGGCATCGAGCTGCTTGATGATCTCCGGAAGCCTCGCCGGTTCGGCGTTGGTCAACGTGTCCACTAAACCTGCGATGCGAATTGCCTCCTGTTGGCTTGATGCCCGACGCCAAGCAAACCAGCCCACGAAAGCCAGCAGGAGGACCGCAGTGGCAGTCAGCGACAATCGCCTCAAGTGGTGACGTGATGCCCGCTGCATCATTACCTTTTCCTCGGGCCGCCAGTGCGCTGGCTCGGTCCAGCGCCTGATTTGGCGCCATTCGAGCAGAGTCGGCAATTGCTTCTCTTCCCGGTTCAGATTCCATGCCGCAGCTCGCTCGGCCAGCTTCAATTCAGCTCGGCCTTTGCTGGTCTCGCGTTGTTTTCGCGTCAGCCATTCGCGGAGCGAGGGAACCAGGTAGTCGTGTGTGAGTTGAAAGAAGCGGCGCGGCGAGGAGTTGCTTGCGGATTGGGAATCGTGACCTTCGGGGGCAGTCGGGGTCAGCAACCTCAATTCGCCGTCGAGGATCCGCATCAGCTGTTCGAAATCCTGCCGCCGATGGGCGTAGCCCGAAGCCTCGAGCAACTCATCCTCGGAACGCATCGAGCCCTTGAGGTCGGTCCCCAGGTCTGGCAGCAAGGCCCGCAAAACCCCCCGAACGGCTCCCTGATGCGCGCGGTGTCGCGCGTCGGCTCTGCTCGAGGCAAAGGTCTCCTCCAGAAAACTGATCCCGATTCCGTCCAGGCCTCCAATCGACTCCAGTGTCTCGGGTATCCAATCGCGCCCCTTCAGCATGTCAGCCAGCAGGGCCAAGCGAACGGAAACGACTTTGCCATTCTCGGAAAGGCCATCCGCGACCCGCTGGATAAATTCTTCATGCGCCGGAGACCGCAGGTTTGCATCGAGCGGCAGCTTTCCATACGATTCGCCGAGCCGAGTCAGGACCCGCTTGGCATGTTCAATCTCAAACAGGTCAACCAGTTTGAAATTGTGGTCGGTGATGATCGGAACATCGATTTGATTCATCAAGCGAGCTGCCGCCAGATAGAAGTCATCTCGAATCATCAGGACCGCCTGCAGTCTCCTGCCATCGCATTGTCGCAGAGTTCGGATCAGATCGCCGTCCTGATCGACGCGGTGAGAATAAAGCCATTGCTCAAACTGGTCGATGATGAACACGATTTTCGGACCTTCCGAGCGGCGAATTCTCTCGGCCAGTTCGGCGAGTTCTCCTCCAGTTGCCAAGTCGGGGCAGCGCTTTTGAAGTTGCCGAAGCAGTCGGCTTTCGGTCTCTTCCGGCGTCGCTTCGAGGTAGACCAGGCTGACCTCCGGGGATACGTTGGGAATCAGCCCCGCTTTGACAAGTGACGACTTCCCGCAACCGCTCGGGCCGTAGAGAAGTCCTACCGGGAAAGTCTGGTCTGGGTCGCGCTGCTCGAGCCGTTCTTTCCAGAACGCAATACTCTCAGGGACTCCGTTGCGGTCGCGCGGCCCGGGGAGCAAATCGAGATAGAACCCAGCATCGTCGGCGGTAAACGAGCGCAGCCCTCTTGGAGTGAGCGGTGTTTTTGGGGACGACGCGGTTTGGGACGTCCGTTGGTTGAGCCAGGCATGAAGATCTCCCGCCAACTCCCGGCCATTGGCGTAGCGTTCCGAGGCCCGCTTCCGCAATAATTTCAGGCAGATTCGTTCCAGCTCGGCAGGGATCTCTTTTCTGAGACTGCGCGGCGCGAGAGGCTCGACAGACGTAATCTCATAGGCGATCTCGGCATGGGTCTGCCCGGGGAAAGGCAATCGCCCGGTCAGCATTAAGTACATGATGACACCGAGAGAGAACAGATCGCTGCGGCCGTCCAGGCGATGCCCCTCGCCGCGCACCTGTTCGGGACTCATGTAAGCCGGAGTCCCTGCGATTCGGCCATCTTGCAGGTAATCTTCCTCATGGATCGCCAGCCCAAAATCGGTGACATACGGAGCACCCGTCGCTTCCTCAATCAGGATATTGGCCGGCTTGATGTCCCGATGAATCAAGCGACGCTCATGCGCATGATGTAACGCGCTGGCAATTGGCTCGAGCAGCTTCGCGATGCGGGGGAGGTCGACGGGATGGGTCTTGATCCAATCGGCCAGTGAGCAGCCATCGATAAACTTCGAGACGACGTAGATTGAGCCGTCGAGCGTGCGGCCCACATCGTACACAGTGACGATATGGGGATGGTCGAGCGCCGCTACCGTCTGAGCCTCCACCAGATAGGAATCAATGTTGACCAATTTCTCGAGCGCTTCGAGACTGGGAACCTTGACGGCGACTTGCCGCTTGAGCTCAGTGTCTTGAGCAAGATAGACAGCGCCATAGGCGCCCTGGCCCAGTTTGCGCTCGAAACGATATCTCCCGGCCCGATGGTCGCCGACTGTTTGATTGGAAATAAAAGAACCGGTCAGGTCGTGAGAATTGATCAGGCGCGAAAAGGTCCTGGTCTGTTGGGGAGGCGCGGGTGCCGGTGAACTTGGTTGATGCCAACGTTCCATGCGGGCCCGCAGTATCTCGAGGAGAGTGTTCCCCAAGCTTGGATAACGGGTTGCGAATTGCTGGAGCAATCGATCGCTGGGTAATTCCCCGAGCCGCAATTCGAATTCATTGGCGATCACTTCTTGCCAGACGGTTGGCTCTTCGGCAAGCCAGGGCAACAATCGGGAATAGTGCTCAACGCTGCACGGTTCGCCGCGTTGCAGCCGGATTTTTTGGTCTGCGAGCACTAGCTGGACCTGGTCCGCCCGGGCCAGATTGGGACGATCCAGCAAGCAACTTGCGAGATCGGTCGAACCGTTTTCGAGTTCGGCGACGAGGAACGCGAGTTCCGACATGAGCCAAAGCTCCCGAGGCGAGGAAGGGAGAGGCCCGGCAACCGGGCGATGGCCGTCAAGTATAAAGCTTGCAAAGCCCGGATGTTAGCAGCGTTCCGACCAACCAAAGGGGACGAACCAAAGGGGATGGGGCAAATCCGAACTGAATCGGATTGCCCCCGTCCCCTTTTTTGTTTTAGGAAAGTAGTTGCTTCCTGGGTGGACATCGGACAAGCTACTTCAATGGCAGCAAATGAAGAACATTACGAGTCGGCGGAATACCAGGTCATCCTCTCCGAGGGCAAGTTTGAAGTTCGCGAGTATCCTGACTTGATGCTGGCGGCGACGACAGCCAGCCAAGGTGGGGCAGGTGCCGAGGGCAGCTTCATGAAGCTGTTCCGCTACATCAGCGGCGGCAACGAAGCCAATCGGAAGATCCCGATGACGACTCCGGTCTTAATGAGCAAGCCAACCGCAAGCTCGAGTGGGCAGATGGGATTCGTCATGCCCAAGGAGGTGGCTGAGCAGGGTGTCCCGAATCCAACAGTGGGGCAAGTCGCAGTGCGGAAACGGCCCGGTGGGCAGTTTGCCGTAATCCGATTCTCTGGGGTAATGACATCCAAGTTGATCGAGCAGTTCGCAGCCGAACTGCGGGCGTGGATGGAGGGAAAAGGTCTCAAGGCAGATGATGCTGCTGAGGGTGGCAGTTTCGAGACTGCGGGGTATGATTCGCCCTTTACGCCGGGGCCTGAGCGACGCAACGAAATCCTGATTCGCTTGAAGTCTAACGGCTAAGTCGTTCTGGTTGTGCGCGATAAAATATAACTCGATGGTGGCGTTTTATCTGATCGGCCCGAGGGGGCACTCAGCGAAAGCTTGAATCTGTTCGCCTTTCTCTCGATAATCTTGCCATTGACCGAATCAGCCCCGGGGCAAACGCCGGTTAATGTCCGCAATTCGACCAAGGTTTTTGGGAATCATGAACTGGACGCTCAGACTTGTCGTTTTGGTCGGCTTTCTCAGTATTCTATTCGCTTCGGATAGACTTTCCGCCCAGCAGCCTCGGGAACCGAAGAAAGCAACCACAAAGAAAAAGAAAGAGCTCGCTGCGGAACGGGACAGCAAGTTGAATGCTGCCAAAACCGAGTATGATCCGGCTCGAGTTGAGGCGGCGAAACAGCACTTTGCCGCGCTGCTCAAAGGGCTCAAGCTGAACATGGAGCTTGTGGAAACCGAGCATCTGCTGGTGTTTACGGATCTGGATAAGATTCAGGCCGACACGATTGCCGGATTAGCCGATAAAGCCTTCCTCACTGCTGGTCGCTTGCTGAAGATCGAAGACACCAAGAAGTTGTTCCCGAACAAATTGGCCGTCGTGGTGCTCGAGAAAGACCGGTTTTATGAGCCACTTCAGCAAGCCATGTTTGAGACCCCGCTGACGTCGAGTCGGTCGGTGCTATGGCGAACCGAGGGGGAACTGCCTTGCCTGCTGGTGTCGAATCTTCCTACGTATGACTTTCGCACACCTGGCTTCAGCGCCAACTGGAGTCAGTTTACCGCCCGCTTCATTGGGACCGTGGTGTTGTTGCAACGCTACCCGACGGATACGACGCACTCCCGGCTCCCCGTCTGGGCTCGCAACGGCTTTGGGTTGTACGCCTCGTTGCTGGCACAGGATAGCCCGGAAACGACGCAGGCCTATCGCGCGCTCTTTCGCGAGCGCCTGCAGGATAAGGTAAAGATCTTTGACTTCACTTCGGGCTCGAAGGAGTTTTACAATTTTCACGTGACGAGTGTGGTGGAGTACCTTTTTTCGGATTCCGAGTCAGCTCGATTTGAAGCACTGATCCAGGTATTGCGAAAACAGAAAGTCGTCCACGATGACCGCGTTTTCTTGGACCTGTCGACGGAGTTGGGGTGGGATCGAGTCGTTATGGAACGCGAGTGGCGGTACTTTGCCAAGACCGGCAAGCGGCTGGCCCGGTAGTTTGTTGATTCCCGAGGGTATCGGGGGCGTATGTAAGGGGAAAGTGTCTGTTTTGATCAAGGCGAGGGAGCCTATGCGTGTCTCGTGTTGTTGGCTACCGCGGTCGGAGGCGAACAGACTCAAGCGGATTCCCGCCAACCGATGCTGAGTGATTTAAGCCGCAGGGCAGTCCATAATGTAAGAGGAGCTGCGCGCAATGCGGAACTCTGGGGGTAGCCAATGCTCTCCGGGGCGGGCACAAACCGTGCATCGGCAATGGCAAATGTGATTGGTTTCTGCCGGGCGATCAGAGAGAATGCCCTTGGATGTCGAGTCTTCGCAGCGCGTGGGCCGACACCGCAACCCACGAGCGAACGGGGGGACAATCTTGAGTTCTGGGAGCTTGGCTCTGGTCCGGTGCTTTAGAAAATCGCCGAGTTCCCGTCGTCACTTTTCAATGATGAGACCTGCTTGATGTTCCCATCGAATTGGTTAACTCTGGCTTTGTTGCTGGCTCTTACGCTCGATGCACCGAGCGACGTGGATTACGCGCGTGATGTCAAGCCAGTGCTCGCAGCTCGCTGTTATGCTTGCCACGGGGCGCTCAAGGCCGAGGCCGGCTTGCGAGTCGACACCGTTGCGGCAATGACCGACGAAGCTGGAATCGTCGTACCGGGTGACTCGGCGGCGAGTGCGATTTTGGGGCGAGTCTCGGATGCCGATCCGGAAACGCGGATGCCACCGGGGCACGAGGGAGCTCCGCTGACCGGCGAAGAGATTGCCGCGCTCAAAGCCTGGATTGAAGCAGGGGCACCTGCCCCAGCCGACGACAAACCCGAAGCTGATCCGCGAGAACACTGGGCGTTTCGTGCCCCAGTGCGTCCCGAAGTTCCTGAGACACCGGCCGAATCGCTCCATCCCGTGGACGCCTTTCTGACTGCCAAACGGGCCGAGCGAGGCTTGAATGCGGCTAGGCCGGCTGAGCCCAGGTTACTGCTGCGGCGGCTCTATTTGGATCTCATCGGCCTTCCCCCGACGCTCGCAGAACTGGAAGCGTTTGCGGCCGACCCGAGCGAAGCCGCATATCAGGCCACAGTCGATCGGCTGCTGGCGGACGAGCGCTACGCCCAGCGGTGGGCTCGGCACTGGATGGACGTGTGGCGGTACAGCGATTGGTGGGGACTGGGCGCAGAGGTCCGCAATAGCCAAAAGCACATTTGGCGGTGGCGAGACTGGATTGTCGACTCCGTCGCGGCGGACCTGCCTTATGACGAGATGATTCGACAGATGCTCGCCGCCGACGAACTCTATCCGACCGAGCCGGATAAACTACGTGCCACTGGCTATTTGGTGCGGAATTATTTCAAGTTCAATCGCGATACCTGGCTGGATGAAACGGTCGAGCACACGGGCAAAGCGTTCCTGGGGCTGACCCTGAATTGCGCCCGCTGCCATGACCACAAGTACGATCCGGTTTCAACCGTCGAGTATTATCAGCTGCGGGCGTTCTTCGAGCCCTATCAGATTCGGACAGACTTCGTCACGGGAAAGACGGAAGTCGAGTCGGATGGACTGCCCCGCGTGTTTGACTGTCAGCTCGAGGCGCCGACTTATCGTTATTTACGTGGGGATTCCAAGCAGCCGGTGAAAGACGAGCCGCTTCGGCCTGCACTGCCCGAGCTGCTGCAATTTGCCGAGTTTCCGATTGAGCCCGTCGCGCTACCAGCTGAAGCTTACCGGCCCGGCTTAAAGCCCTCGGTCGTGCAGGCGCATCGCGATGCTGGCTTGGCGAAGGTTGCTGCGGCCGAGGCAGCGTTGGTCGTGGCGGAAGCGGGAGTGGCGAAGGCGCGCGAGCTCGCAGCCCATGCTCCGGCGGCGGCAGCGGCACCCACTGAGCGCACGCCGCCGCTGGTGGAGACCGATTTTCGGATGATGAATGAGGCGGCCTGGTCGCGGGATGCGGGGATGGTCGAGATCATCGACGGGCAACTGCAACTGACAGGCACGGCTGCTGCGCGGGGGGAGTTAAGCTGGAAAAGCCCGATGCCCCGGGATTTCGAGGCGACTTTTCAGTTCATGATCCTCGACGGCCCGATGTGGCGTTCGGTCGGGATTGTGTTCGATCGGGCCGGAGCTTCCGAGTCCCTCGTGTATGCGAGTGCCGTTGCCGGCGGGTCCAAGGTGCAGTTTTCTTACCGGCAGGATGGGACTGACCATTATCCAGCCGAGGCAATGCAGGGCTTGCCAATCGAGCTGGGCAAACCGGTGACCCTGACGGTGCGCGTGCGAGACACGCTGGTGAACGTCGATGTGAATAACGCGGCGAGCTTTGCCTATCGGATGCCGGTCGCCCGCCGGGATGGAACGCTGCACCTGATCGCATTCGATGCGACGGCTCGGCTGGAGCGGCTGGTCCTGAGGCCTCTGGGCTCTGATGCCGTGCTGCGTCCGGCTGCCACCGATCCAGCGAGAGAGCCAAGTGTGGCTGAAGCGGAGGCAAGTCGCGAGCTCGCAGCACTGGAGCTTGAGCTGGCGGGCCGCCGTTTGGACGCACTTGAACTGGCCAGTGATGCGGATCGACTGCGGTGGGCTGAAAAGCAAGCGGATCCTGCGGCGGCGATTCAGGCTGCGGCCCGGGCCCAGCGGCGCGTTGAGGCAGGCGAGGCCGCAGTCGCTGTGGCAGCTCTGCTCCGAGAGCGAGCGAGCCTGCTTGCGACCCAAGTTCAACCGACAACTCCGGAAGTGACGGCCGACGTCGATGCGCGAATGGCAGCGGCGGAAGCCAAGCGGGCCGAGGCGGAAGCCCGGATCGAGAATCCAGGCGAGTCCTACGTCTCGCTGCGCGGGGCGATCAAGTCGGTTGAAAGCCCCACCGAGACTGCGGAGGCGGCCGCGGCGGCCGAGTTCCCGGCGACGAGCTCGGGGCGAAGAACGGCTCTGGCCAATTGGATCGCTGATCGACGCAATCCGCTGACGGCGAGAGTCGCCGTGAATCACGTTTGGACTCGGCATTTTGGCGAGCCGCTTGTCCCCAGTGTTTTCGATTTCGGGCGGAAAGGCCGGCCGACCGAGCACCCCGAACTGCTCGACTGGTTAGCGGTCGAGTTCATGGATTCAGGCTGGAGCTTCAAACATCTGCATCGCTTGCTGGTGACCAGTCAGGCGTATCGCATGTCTTCGGCCAGTGCTGGGGTTGAAGCAAATCAGACGCTAGATCCTGAGAACCGCTATCTCTGGCGAATGAATACCAATCGAATGGAGGCGCAGGTGCTGCGCGATTCGCTGCTGAGCCTGGCGGGAAAGCTTGATACCTCGCGCGGCGGACCTTCGCTTCCCTTGGATCAAGCCGTCACAAGCGAGCGCCGCAGTCTCTACTTTGTGCACTCGCATAATGAACACGATCGGTTCCTCGCGGCGTTTGATGATGCTGGTGTGCAGGAGTGTTACCGCCGCGACCGAAGCGTGGTGCCGCAGCAGGCGTTGGCACTGTTCAATTCGCGGCAGGCGATCGAGGCGGCGCGAGGAATCGCTTTGCGGTTGGGTGCGGGCGACCCGGCAATCGAAGACGAACGGTTCATTTCGCGGGCCTTTAATGCGCTGCTGGCCAGCGATGCGACGGAGGCAGAGCAGGCCGCGTGCCGAAAGGCTTTGGCGGCGTGGCGTGAACTGCAGATTGGGGCCGGAGCAGAACAGGCAGTTGAATCTCGAGTGCACCTGATCGAGGCACTGCTCAATCACAACGACTTCATTACGGTGCGATAGCGCGAGCAAACGGCTCGAGCGAAATGTTCAAAT
>Ga0315900_10010203_pt1 | contig 11798 bp, 13 predicted proteins | sample LakEriMetagenome_FD_203521 | JGI IMG/M metagenome (GOLD analysis project Ga0315900, IMG submission 203521) | Freshwater fungal communities from buoy surface, Lake Erie, Ohio, United States - Buoy 12 MA114 | ecosystem: Environmental > Aquatic > Freshwater > Lake > Lake biofilm | place: USA: Lake...
TGAGACGGGGATGCCGGGCAGTTCTTCCGCCGCGATTTCACCGATCCGCGCCTCGTGTGCGCCGTTGAGATAGGCGTTCATCAGGCTGACGGTGAGCGCCTCGATTCCGTCACCCTTCAGCTTGCGCAGCGCGGCGCGCACCGCGTCCTCGTCGAGCGGGGCGACCTCGCGGCCTTGCGCGTCCATGCGGCCGGGCACTTCGACCGTGTGTTCGAGCCGGGCCAGCGGCTGGGGCTTGGGCCACACGATCCACGCCGCAAGCCCGCCGGGCACGAAGCTGCGCGCGATCTGCATGATGTCGCGGTAGCCCTGTGTGGTGACGAGGCCGACCTTCGCGCCCTTGCCTTCGAGCACGGCATTGGTGGCGACCGTCGTACCGTGAAGGAAATAGGTGATGTCCTCCGCGCCGATCCCGGCGCTGGCCATGATCGCCTTCACGCCCGTCAGGATGCCTTCCGAGGAATCGTGCGGGGTGGACGGGGTCTTGTGCCGCCAGAAGGCCCCGCTCGCCTCGTCGAACAGCAAGAGGTCGGTGAAAGTCCCGCCCACATCAACGCCCAGCCTGTAAGTCATGCCGTCATCCTGTCTAATGTCATGCCGCGCGGGCCACGGCCGAGGGCAATTCGCGCCCCAGCTCGCCCGCAAACCACTTGTTCGCCGCAATCGCGGCGTCGAGATCGATGCCCGTGTCCACCCCTGAACGCGCCATCATGTAAATGAGGTCCTCGGTGGCGATATTTCCCGTCGCGCGCGGCGCGAAGGGACAGCCGCCGAGCCCGCCCAGCGAGGCGTCGAATACGTGCACGCCCGCCTTCCAGGCCTCCCAGGCATTGGCGATGCCGGTGCCGCGCGTGTTGTGGAAATGGGCGCGCATCGGGATTTTCCCGGCGAGCAGCGCGCCGAGCTTGCCGAACAATTCGCCCGCCTCGAACGGCGTGCCGACCCCGATGGTATCGGCCAGCGCGATTTCCTCCGGCGCTTCGATCGCCAGTTCCTCGGCAATCGCGAGCACGGTCGAATGCTTGACCTCGCCCTCGAAAGGGCAGCCGAAAGCGGCGGAGATAGTGACCTGCGCGCGCAGCCCTTCGGACTTGGCGAAGCGCAGCATGTCGCGGGTTTCGGCGAGGCCTTCCGCGATGGTCTGGCCCTGGTTCTTCTGGCCAAAGGTGTCGCTGGCAACGATCACGCAGCCGACCTGATCAATCCCGCGCGCGCCGTTCTCTCGCGTGGCGAGCGCGCGCATCACGCCGCGCTTGTTGAGCACGAGGCCCACATAGGTGCAGTCCGGATGGTCGGGCAGGCCGGCGATGACGGCTTCGGCATCCGCCATCTGCGGCACGCGCTGCGGATGGACGAAGCTCGCCACTTCCAGCCGCCGCGCGCCATAACCGATCATCCGATTGATCAGCGCCAGCTTTGTTTCGGTGGTGATGATGTCGGGTTCGTTCTGGAGCCCGTCGCGCGGGCCGACTTCGACCAGTTCGATGCTGTGGGGGCTCATGGTGAATCGCCTGAAGTGAAACGGAGGACTCTGGGTGACTTAGCCAATTTGTATACAATTGCAATGGAGCTACGCAATGCGGCTGTTTCGGAACTTGCATCGGCTTGGCGCGTTGTTACGCGGCTTCGGCGTCCTCATCGCCCGCTGCCGGGCCGACCGTGCGCGCGAAGGTGTGGAACGCGCGGCGCAGGTGCGAACCCATCACCGCGCGCGCCCAATCGGGATCATGCGCGGCAAAGGCGGCGATCAGTTCGTCGTGATCCCGGGCCGACTGGCGCAGATCCTCGGGCGAGTAGGTGCGTGCCGTACGCAGCACCACGGGCGCCTCCACCAGCTTGGCCAGCATTTGTCCCAGGCGCGGCGAATCCGCCGCCTCGATGATCGCTTCGTGGAAGGCGCGGTTGGCCTCGAGAAAGCGCGCGATATCGGGCGTGCTCCGTTCGATCGCCGCCTTCAGCTCGCGGTTCACCGCCTCCATCTGCGCCACCTGTCCGCGCGTCATCCGGCGGGCGGCGCGTTCTGCGGCATGGCATTCGAGCATCTGGCGCAGCGCGAACATCTCCTCGATGTCGTCGCGGCTCCAGTCGGCGACGAACAGCCGCTTGGTATCGGAGCGGACCAGCAACAGCTCGTCCTCCAGCCGCCGCACAGCCTCGCGCACCGGCGTGCGGCTGACCCCGGTGATATGGGTCAGCTGGTCTTCGGTGAGCTGCTCGCCGGCCTTGACCGCGCCGCTCAGAAGGTGCGCTCGGATCGCCGCATAGGCGCGTTCGGAGGCGCGGCTCATCGGCGGGCGATCGTCCGGAGGGTGAAGAAGGCGCGCTTGGTCATAGCATTCCCTTGTGTGATCTGCAGCTTGCGGGTGCAAGCCAGTGCGGCGGCAAAAACACACCTCACAACTTGCAATCGCGGCAATTCATATATCCACTTGACGGACAGGTTTTGTATACAATACCCACGCGAACCGAGGCAACAGGGGAGTGCCGTGAAGCGTATCAAGGTCATCGTGCCGATCGCAATGGACGAAGCCGGGGTGGCCAACCGCGCCCAGCAGCTTCCGGCCGATTTCGTGCGTCCTGGCTTTGCGCCCACCTTTGAAGCGGTGCGCTGGGGCGCGGCGCTGGGCGATTCCTACCACGACACGCTGCTGATGGACTGGACCGTGTTCCAGGCCGGGGTGACGGCCGAGGAGGAAGGCTATGCTGGCGTGCTGATCGACACGGTCAGCGATAGCGGGCTGTGGCCGCTGCGTTCGGTGCTCAACATCCCCGTCGTCGGCCCGGGCGAGGCGAGCTTTGCCGCCGCGCAGATGCTCGGCAAGAAATTCTCGGTCATCACCATGTGGCCGCAGTGGTTCCCGCTCTACGAGAAGGTGCTGAACCAGCACGGCTGGGAGCACCGCTGCGCGAGCGTGCGCTCGATCGATACGCGGCCTGACGTGACCGAACTGCTCGAAGGCAAGGAAGAGGTGGTCTTCGCCAAACTGAAGGCCGAGGCCCTGCGCGCGATCGAGGAGGACGGGGCGGATGTGATCGTGCTGGGCTCCACCACCATGCACCAGTCCGCCGCCTACCTTCAGTCCGAACTGCCCGTGCCGGTGCTGAACCCCGGGCAGGTCGCCTACAAGCAGCTGGAAACACTGATCGAACTGGGAATGACCCATTCCAAGAAGGCTTTCCCCGCACCCGAAGTGCCGATGCACGCCAATATCCGAAAGGGCTGGTACTGATGAGTGAATGGAGTGAGGGCGGGCCGGGGCAGACCCCGCTGCCCTATCCCGTCTATGTCGATATCGTCACCAAGCGCTATTTCGACGGGGTCGACAACAAGCACATGGACAAGGTGCTCGACTGCTTCACCCCCGACGCGATCCTGACCGAGGTGACCAGCAACACCGTGCACAAGGGCCGCGAGGCGATCCGTGCGATGTTCGTCAAGCTCTTCGCCGATTTCGAAAGCATCTGGCACGGCAATTTTGTCCACACCGCCGATCCCGAAACCAACGCGATCTGTTCGCAGTTCACCGTGCTCATCACCCCCAATGGCGGGGAGGAGCTGCGCTACGAGAACTGCAACCGCTTCTACATGAAGGACCGGCTGTTCCACCGCGTCTATGTCTACATGTCGGGTGACAACCTGCTCAAGGAAGGGGACGTCTGATGCAGTACGAACCCACCCTTTCGCGCGCCGAGCTGATCGATTTCGCGCTCAACAAGTATTTCGCGCGGGTCGATGCCAAGGATATGGACGCCGTGCTCGACTGCTTCCACGACACCGCGCTGTTCTGCGTGCAGACCGCCTTCACGCGGCATAGCGGCACATCCGAAATCCGCCGGATGTTCGAGGATTTCTTCGCGGCCTATGAAACCATCATCCACCGCGACTTCACCTGTACGGTGGACGAGGCGAACGGGCGCATCACCGCCTGTTTCACCGCCGAGCTGCACGATGCCGCAGGGCAGGTGACGCTGCTCGAGAACACCAATTTCTGGCGTTTCCGGCCCGGTCCGCAGGGTCCGAAGTTCCAGGAAGTCTATGTCTACATGAGCGGCGCCAACCCGCTTGTCTGAACCCCTTTGCCCCCTCTCGATCCCTTTCAGGAGAGCTTTCCCATGAATATCCGTCTCACTCTTGCCACCGGCGCAGCGCTTGGCGTGATTGCCCTGGCCGTGCCTGCCGCAGCGCAAGATGCGCCCGCCGCCGGCACCACCGCTGCCGAAGACGAAAACGCGATCATCGTCACCGCGCGCCGCCAGTCGGAAACGCTGGCTGACGTTCCGGCCTCGGTTACCGTGCTGGGCGCCGATGCCATCGCCAAGACCGGCGTGCAGCGCGCGGACGACTTCGTCCAGCTGACCCCGGGCGTCACCATCGTCACCGGCACCGCCGAAGCGGGCGACACCCAGATCAACATCCGCGGCATCAACGGCGCGCGCGACGCGGAAAGCTCGGTCGCGCTGGTGGTCGACGGGATCCTCAAGACCAACACCGCCCAGCTCAACCAGAACCAGGGCACGCTGCGCCAGATCGAAATCCTCAAAGGCCCGCAGGGCGCGCTCTATGGCCGCAACGCCGCAGCCGGTGCGATCGTCATCCAGACGGTGAAGCCGGGCGATGTGCTCGAAGGCGGGATGACGCTGCGCGCCGCCCAGGACAACACCTACCTTGCCACCGGCTATGTCGCGACCCCGGTCGGTGACAATGCGGGACTCGTGCTGTCGGGCAGCTACGCGACCACCGATGGCTTCTTCCGCAACCGCTTCCTCGAATCGCGCACCATCGATGATCAGGACGTCTGGTCGGTCGACGGGCGCTTTGTCGCCCAGCTTGGCGACAACACCGAGCTCGACGTGAAGGCCCGCTATGCCGATCTCACCGGCGCCTCGATCAACTTCAACGCCAGCTTCCACCTGCCCAATTTCGCAGCCGTGAACCCGGCCTTCTTCGAGGACGTCAACACCCACCCCTTCGGCTTCTATTCGAATATCCGGCCGACCAACGACCAGACCACCTTCGAAACCTCGGCCAAGATCGAGCATGAATTCGACAGCGTGACCCTCACCGCATGGCTGCTCTACAGCGATGTCGACCAGTCGCTGACGGCAGACGGCACCTCGGCCGACTTTGCGCGCTTCACCTTCCCGGGCGCGACCCCGGCTTCGGTGGCGGCGGCCAATGCCTGCGCAGCCAGCACGCTGCGGCTCGCCGGCTTCCCGCTCAACGCGCCGACCTTCATCGGCACGAGCCCGATCCCCTTCATTTTCAACCCCGCGACCGGTTCGACCTTCGGGCCCTACAGCCCCACCACCTGTGACGGCACCCAGTTCCAGATCCGCGAGCAGAGCGACATCAGCGGCGAAATCCGCCTCGCTTCTAACGGGGACGAGGCCTTCGACTGGCAGGTCGGCGCCTATTACCTGCACATCGACCGCGAAGTCGGCGTGAGCCTCGGGGCGGACCTCGGGCAGGGCGTGATCCGCCAGCTCTACAACGCGCCGGGCACCACCAACCCGACCACGCAGCTCTATCACGACAGCTTCAAGACCGATGTCTTCGCGCTGTTCGCCTCGGCCGATTTCGACGTCAGCGACCGCTTCAACATCAGCGTGGCGGGCCGCTATGATATCGAGGACCGGCAGGTCGAAAGCCTCGTTCCGGCAGTGCGCGATCCCTTCACCGGCGGGCCGATCAACCCCGGCCAGACGGTGGTGGCCGGCAACGTGCAGACCATCCCGGGCAAGTCGGAAACCTTCAGCCAGTTCCAGCCCAAGGTCTCGCTGCGTTACGAGGTGTCGGACGATGCCAACCTCTACGCCAACTGGGGCATCGGCTTCAAATCGGGCGGGTTCAACAACCAGGGCTCGGCGGCGATCGTCGACCAGTCGTTCAACCGCTTCATCGGCACCAACGTCCTGATCAACGACCAGTATCGCAAGGAAGTCTCGAGCGCCTTCGAAGTCGGGATCAAGGGCAGCCTGCTCGATGGCGTGGTGACCTATGACCTTGCCGGTTATTACACCACCATCGACGACATGCAGTTCTTCGAGTTCTTCGTCGGCGGCTTCGGCCTGTTGCGCGTGGTCTCGAACATCGACGAGGTCGAGATCTACGGCGGGGAAGCCAACCTGACCGCCAAGATCCTCGACGGCTGGACCGTGTTCGGCTCGGCCAACGTCACCGAAAGCGAGATCAAGGCCAATGCCTCGCGTCCGAACACGGTGGGCAACAAGTCGCCCTATACCGCGGACTACACGATCAACCTGGGCACCCAGCTCGATCTGCCGGTCACCGACAGCCTCGATTTCGTCGCCCGCGCCGATTACCGCATCACCGGTCCGACGTGGTTCCACACCATGCAGAACAACACCAACCCGACGCTGTTCAGCGGGCTGCTGCCGGGTTCGGCGCTGGCGCTGCCGGCCTTCGTGGGTGATGCCGATTACTCGGTCTCGCGCCGCGACACCTTCGGCGTGGCTGACCTGCGCATCGGTATGGAGACCCAGACCTGGTCGCTGGTCGCCTATGCCGAAAACCTGTTCAACGAGAAGTATCTCAACGAGGTGATCACCGCGGTCGAATTCGGCGGCTCGTTCATCTCGCCTGGCGCGCGCCAGCGCTTCGGGGTCGAGTTCGGCTACAAGTTCTAACCGAGCCCTCGGGTCGGGCCATCACGGCGGCGACGGGGGGCTTGACGCCCTACCGCTTCGCTACATGAGGGCGGATAAAACCGCGCCGCCGTTTTTGTTTCTGGGTGCGAAGGATTTGATAGGGCGGTGTCCCGGTTGCGCAGCAACCGCAAGCGCGAACGCGCGCCCGCAGCGACGCGCCCGCAGGGCGTGTGAGCGAGGATTTCGCATCGCGGAGGCGATGCGGAAAACTAACCCCGTGCTACCGTTTCCAGCAATTCGGCCGTGACCGGATAACCGGCATCGCCGAGGATCGTCAGCCACGGCCGGCCGTCCTGTTCCACCACCTGCGGCATGATCGTGCGCACCGGAATCGCTTCGGCCTGGGCGCGGGCTTCCTCGTAGCTTGAAAAGAGCGCGAGGCGTTCGAGATTGCGGCGGGTGGGGAAGATCAGCTTGATCTCGCCGCGATCGGCTGCATCGAGCGCGCCTTGCGCACTGGTCCAGAACAGCCGCGTGTTCTCCGACTGGTCGATCGACACCTCGACCGCGCCGGTGCCGAGATTGGCGAGATAGAAGCGCGTGTCGTAGACGCGGGCGATGTTCTCGTTCTTGGGGAACCAGCGCGCAAAGGGCGTGATCTGCGCCAGATCGAGCCGCCAGCCGAAGGCGTCGAGCACCGGCGCGAGCGCCTGCGTCTCGGCCAGCATCGCGCGCGCTTCAGCGGCGCGGGCGGCGTCAATCGCGCCGGCGAGGCCCATCGCGAGGCCGGTTTCCTCCAGCGTCTCGCGCACCGCAGCAATCTGGTGCGCGGCTTCGTCTGCGGCTAGGCCATGGTGATCGGCGGCGGCCTCGGCCAGCGCATAGTCTTCCGGATCGACCCGCCCGCCCGGGAACACCGCCATCCCGCCTGCAAAGGACATGTTGCGCGAGCGCACCGTCATCAGCACCTCGGGCGGGCCGCCCTCGGCTGCGTGACGGAACAGGATGATGGTGGCAGCAGGGATGCCCTGCGGAACGGCGGAATCGGTCATCGCTCACGAGAATGGCGCGGCGGCAAGGTCTTGCCAAGCGCTTTGGCGGTGGCCTGCCGCTTTGGACAGGGGTGTCGGAATGCTTTACAAACGGCGCGCGCCCAAGCCGGGCTGACGTGACGGAAATGTTGATTTACCAGTATTTTTCAAGTTTGGCACGCGCTGTGCATTGAAAGCTGCGGTCCTAATGGTCTTCGAACCGAGGCGCGCCCTTCCTGGTCTCCGGGCAGCGCCTCCCCAAACAGAAAAGCGCTCCGCACTGGTCCTGCGGGGCGCTTTTTTTGTTTTGCCGAGTTTTTGTTTGCGCCTCAAGCGCCGGCGCAGCGCCTCCGCGCTGCTTGGCTTCCGGCCTGACCGGCCGACGCGCGTTCGCGCTTGCGGCCCTGCGGGCCGAAATCCGCTATCGTTAGAGTGCTGGCATTGGTCGCAAAGCGACCGCAAGGGCGAACGCCCGCCCGCAGGTGCTCAAGCCTGCAAGGCTTGAAACAGCACCGAGGACGCACCCGCGGAGGCGGGTGCGCAAAACCAAAACCTCAAACCTTCTCCACCCCGCTCTCGTCGAGCAGTTGCTGGAGTTCGCCGGCTTCAAACATTTCCATCATGATGTCGCTGCCGCCCACGAATTCGCCCTTCACGTAGAGCTGCGGGATGGTCGGCCAGTCGGAGAAGCTCTTGATGCCCTGGCGCACTTCCATGTCCTGCAACACATCGACGCTTTCATAGGCGACGCCGCAGTGATCGAGGATCGCCACCGCGCGGCTCGAAAAGCCGCATTGCGGGAACAGCGGGGTGCCCTTCATGAACAGCACGACGTCGTTGCTGGTGACGAGATCGGAAATGCGCGCGTTGATATCGGACATGTGTGTCAGAGCCCTGATGATGGGTGGGTATGGGTGTTGCGGGATTACGTGGGGACCTTGGTGGTGACTTGCAAGGCGTGGAGTTCTCCGCCCATGCGGCCACCGAAGGCGGCATAGACCAGCTTGTGCTGCGCCACGCGGGTGAGGCCCACGAATTGCGGCGCGGTGACGGTGGCGGCCCAGTGATCATCGTCACCGGCCAGATCGGTCAGCTCCACCTCGGCGCCCGGCAGGGCCGCAAGGATCGCCTGTTCGATGGCAGCCGCGCTCATCGGCATGGGATTACACCCCGCCCAGCAGCTGGCGGCGCGCCTCGACCGACATTTCCTCCAGCTTTGCGCGGATATCGGCCTCGCTGACTTCGGCCTGCGCGGCGGTCAGATCGCCCAGCAGCTTGCGCACCACGTCCTCGTCGCCCGATTCCTCGAAATCGGCCTGCACCACCGCCTTGCGATAGGCGTCGGTTTCTTCCGGCGTGAGCTGCATCAGCCCGGCCGCCCATTCGCCCATCAGGCGGTTGCGGCGGGCGGCGATGCGGAAGGCGGTTTCCTCGTCGAGCGCGAAGCGGGCTTCCTCGGCGCGCTCACGGTCCTTGAAATCGGTCATGCAAATGTCCCTTCGGGTACGATCCAACAGCGAGATTAAAGGTCGCAGGGCCGCGCTTCAAGCGCCAAGCCGCGCGCCCGAGCCTAATCCATGGTGACAACCAGCTTGCCCACCGCCTCGCGCGCTTCGAGCTTGGCGATGGCATCGCCGGCGCGGGCGAGGGGGAAGGTTTCGGACACCAGCGGATCGATCTTGCCCGCCTTCATCAGGTCGAACAGCTCTTCCACCTGGGCGCGGAACTTGACCGGCTCGCGCGCGGTGAAGGCGCCCCAGAACACCCCGCAGATGTCGCAGGACTTCAGCAGGGTCAGATTGAGCGGCATCTTGGCGATCCCCGCCGGGAAGCCGACCACAAGGAAGCGCCCCTCCCACGCGATCGCGCGCAGCGCGGGCTCGGAATATTGCCCGCCGACGATGTCATAGACGATATCCGCGCCGTTCGGCCCGCAGGCGGCCTTGAAGGCATCGGCGAGCGCCTTGGACGCATCCTTGTCCATCGCCTCGCGCGGATAGATCACCACCTCGTCGGCCCCGGCCTTGCGGGCCACTTCGCCCTTGGCCTCGGAGGAGACAGCGGCAACCACGCGAGCGCCGAAAGCCTTGGCGAGTGCGACCGCCGAGAGGCCCACGCCGCCCGCCGCGCCCAGCACCAGCACGGTATCGCCCGCCTTGATATGCCCGCGGTCCTTGAGGCCGTGGATGGTGGTGCCATAGGTCATCAGCAGGCTCGCTGCCTTCTCGAAGGGCACGCCGTCGGGCACCGGGAACATGCGCCCGGCCGGCACCACGACCTTTTCTGCGAGGCCCCCGTTGCCGATCCCGGCCATCACGGTGTCACCCACCTTGTAGCCCTCGACGCCTTCGCCCAGCGCCTCGATCACGCCGGAAATCTCGCCGCCGGGCGAGAAGGGGCGGGGCGGCTTGAACTGGTACATGTCGCGCAGCATCAGCCCATCGGGATAGTTGATCGCGCAGGCCTTGACCGCGACCAGCACCTCGCCCTTGCCCGGGGTCGGGGTCTCGACCTCGTCAAGCGTGAGGGTTTCTGGCCCGCCGGTCTGGTGGGTGCGAATGGCTTTCATCGGTAATCCTCTCCCAAGTCAGTCTGTCAGGCCGTAGCCGTGCCGCGCATCAGCCACGGCTGGGCGGCGGTGCGGGCCGCCTCGAACCCGCCGATCGCCTCGCCCCGCGCCATGGTCAGGCCGACTTCGTCGAGGCCGTTCAGGAGGCAGTGCTTGCGGAACGGGTCGATTTCGAAGGCGAAACGGTCCTGATAGGGGGTGGTGACGGTCTGCGCTTCGAGATCGACGGTGATTGCGAGACCCTCGCGCGCCACCTCCAGCAGTCGGTCGACCGCTTCCTGCGGCAGGACGACAGGCAGGATGCCGTTCTTGACCGCATTGCCCGAATGGATGTCGGAAAAGCTCGGCGCGATGACCACGCGGATGCCGAGGTCGAGCATCGCCCATGCGGCGTGCTCGCGGCTCGATCCGCAGCCGTAATTGTCGCCCGCGATCAGGATCGGCGCGCCCTTGTAGGCGGGATCGTCGAAGACATTGCCGGGTTCCGCCCTGAGCGCCTCGAAGGCACCGGCGCCAAGGCCCTCGCGGCTGATGGTCTTGAGCCACTTGGCAGGGATAATGATGTCGGTGTCGACATTCTTGAGGCCGAGCGGAATGGCGCGGCCATCGACGCGGGTGAGGGGCTCCATGGGCGCGGCTTCAGTCGGTCTGCGGCGGCTCGCCCGAGGGGATCGTCCCCGTCGAGGCAGGCTCGTCGGCCTTCTTCTTGTTCGCGGCGAGCTTGCGCCCGGCATAGAGCAGCGCGGCAGCCACCGCGGCCGAGCCGATCGCTGCCACGCCAAGCGCGGCCTTGCTGGTGGGTTTCTTGTCGGAAGGTTTGTCGGTCATATCCGTTCCATGCGCCTTAGGGGGAAGCGTTTCAAGGGGCGGCCGTCAGGCAAGTTCGCGCACGTCTGCGAGCCGGCCGGTCACTGCGGCGGCCGCTGCCATCGCGGGCGAGACCAGATGCGTGCGCGCGCCCGGGCCTTGCCGCCCGACGAAGTTGCGGTTCGAGGTCGAGGCGCAGCGTTCGCCCGCGGGCACCTTGTCGGGGTTCATGCCGAGGCACGCCGAACAGCCCGGCTCGCGCCATTCGAACCCGGCGTCGAGGAAGATGCGGTCAAGCCCCTCTTCCTCGGCCATCGCCTTGACCAGACCCGATCCGGGGACAACGATCGCCCAGCGCACATTGGCGGCCTTGCGGCGGCCCTTGAGCACCGCGGCAGCGGCGCGCAGGTCTTCGATGCGGCTGTTGGTGCACGAGCCGATGAAGACGTTCTCGATGGCCACCTCGGTCATCGGCATGCCGGGGACGAGGCCCATGTAGTCGAGGCTCTTCTGCGCCGCTACGCGCTTCGATTCGTCGGCGAAATCTTCGGGGTGCGGTACGCGGCCATTGATCGGCACCACATCTTCGGGGCTGGTGCCCCAGGTCACGCTGGGTTCGACATCGGCGGCGTTGATGGTGACGCTCTTGGCGAAGACCGCGCCTTCATCAGTGTGGAGCGAGCGCCAATAGGCGACCGCCGCGTCCCATTCCGCGCCCTTGGGGGCCATGGGGCGGCCCTTGAGATAGGTGAAGGTCGTGTCATCCGGCGCGATCAGCCCTG
>Ga0315900_10010206_pt1 | contig 11796 bp, 12 predicted proteins | sample LakEriMetagenome_FD_203521 | JGI IMG/M metagenome (GOLD analysis project Ga0315900, IMG submission 203521) | Freshwater fungal communities from buoy surface, Lake Erie, Ohio, United States - Buoy 12 MA114 | ecosystem: Environmental > Aquatic > Freshwater > Lake > Lake biofilm | place: USA: Lake...
ACCTTGCAGAGCCGCTCGAGCTCGGGCCCCGCCATCGGTTCGTGGGCCTCGAACTCGAGGGCCACGGCCGGCCGGCCGTTGGTCACGGACCGGGCGGTGCCCACGAAGAGCACGTTGGCGCCCGCCTCGTGGTCGGCCACGGCGGCCAGGAGCCGCTGCGGATCGACGGGCCGACGCACGAGCGCTCCGCCGTCGCCGTTCGTTCCGGTTCCACCGTCGTGTCGTCCTTCGTCTCGCCTCATCGTCAGCCCCCGCTCACTGGAGGAATGATCGCCACGTCCGCCGCCACCGGCACCTCCGCCTCGTCGGTCGCGTAGCGATTGCCGACCGCCACGGCGCTGCGGGCCAGCAGGCTCCCGATCGCCGGATACTCGGCCTCGAGCGCCGCCCGCAGGTCGGCGACCGATCCGCCACGCCAGCGAAGCTCGGCGTGCCTCGTACCGGCGGCGTCCGCCATGCCGGCGAACAGCGCGACCCGCAGCGTGCCCTCGTGGGTCGCGCGGCCGCCGCGCGGCTCGTCGTCGAACGCGGCGTCGTGATGGGGTCGCTGCATGCGGGCCTCGTGTCGTGGAAGGTGTGGTGGCAGGGTCAGGTCGTCGTCAGCGGACCGCTGGACGCGGTCAGCAGTCCGTCGAGCCCGTGGGGGGCACGGCCCTCGAGCAGGCCGTAGGCCTTGGCGAGGAGCTTGACGGGGTGCACGGCCGGCTTGGTCGTGCCCTGCTCCATTTGTATCCGGCAGGCGCTGCACTCGGTAGCGCCCGCGTCCACGCCGCCGTCCCGCATCGCCGACACGAGCCCCAGGCCCACCCGGAGGCTGGCCCGGTAGTGCTCGCGAGCCAGCCCGAAGGTGCCCGCCATGCCCGAGCAGCCCCGGTCGGCCGCCTGCACCGCCAGCCCCGGAATCAGCCGCAGCAGGTGCTCGGCCGGCGTCGCCGCCGCGGGCGTGCGGGCGTGGCAGGGGGCGTGGTAGAGCACCCGGGCCGCCAACGGCTGGAAGTCGAGCCGCAGGCCGCCCTCACGGTGCAACTCCCAGAGGAAGGTCGTCGCGTCGCAGGTGGCCGCGGTGACGCGGTCCATGTCGTCGTCGTCGAGCAGCAGCGGATAATCGTGCCGCAGGCACGTGACCGCCGCCGGCTCCGTGCACACGATCCGGTAGCCGAGCCGGACCGCGTCCGCGAGCACCCGCATGTTCGCGCGCGCCAGCCGCCGCGCGCCGTCGAGGTCCCCTTCGGACACCAGCGGCATGCCGGCCGCGACCTGCCGCGGATCGACGAACACGCCGATGCCGTTGCGCTCGAGCACCGTGACGAAGGCCTGCGCGAGCAGCGGATCGTGACGCCGCGCGTAGGTGTCGAGGAAGTAGAGCACCCGGGGCCCGCTGCGCCGCGAGGGCCGCGTGATCCCGCGCCGCGCCGCCCAGCGGAGGAACTGGTTGCCGCTGAAGGCGGGGAGCTTGCGACCCTGGGCGATTCCTACCGTCTTCTCCAGCAGCCAGCGGGCCTGGGGATTCGCCAGCGCCCAGTTCGCCACGGGCCGCACGGCGCCGCCCCACGCCGAGAGCGCATCCACCCGCGACAGCAACCAGCGGTGCAGGGGCGCGCTGTTGGCGGCGAAGTGGGCGCCCTTGAGTTCCATGACCAGCGCGGGAACATCGACGCCTGCCGAGCACTCGCTGCGACACTGGTGGCAGTTGAAGCACGTGTCGGCGATGGCGCGGACGGCGTCGGTCGTCAGCCCACGGGCGTCCATGCCGCCGGCGAGCACCGCGGCCAGCAGGTTGGCCTTCGCCCGCGGCGCCGCCTCCTCGGCCGGATTGCCCCGATACATCGGGCACATGCGTCCGCCCGCCGCCGTCGTCCGGCAGGTGCCGCAGCCGTTGCACGCATCGAGCTCCGCATCGCGGCGTTCGGCCGACCAGGTGAGCACGGGCAACAATGCCGCCGGGCCGGCCGCGTCGCCGGCGGGCGCCGCGGCCCGCCCCACCGGAGCGCGAAACGCCGCGGGCGCCGCCGCGTCGCCCGTCACACGGCCCGGATTGAGCATGCCCGCCGGGTCGAAGAGCCGCTTCACGTCGGCGTTCAGGGCCGCCAGTTCGGGAAACATCCGCACGAAGAAGGGCGTGCGCGACAGGCCCAGCCCCTGTTCGCCGCCGAACGTGCCCCCGACGGCGATTGCCTCCGCGTACAGCGACTCGGCCAGCGCCGCGAGCCGCTCCCGCTCGCCGGGTTCACGGGGATCGACGTAGGGCCGCACGTGCAGCTGCCCATGCGCGGCGTGGCCGAACACCATCGCCGTCACTTGCTGCCGCTTGAGCACCTCCTGCAGCCGACGCACATACTCCGGCAGGGCCGTGGGCGGCACGACGATGTCCTCGACGAACGGCACGGGCCGAACCGCGGACCGCACCCCGTGGAGCGTGGAAACGACGTTGCGCGACAGTTCCCAAAAGAAGGCGGAGTCGATCGCATCCTCGGCGCGGCGGACGTCGAGGCACCCCCGTCGCCCCTGCCGCATCAGTTTCAGGGCATCGTCGAGCCGGCCGTTGCACCGGGCCTGGTCGTCGCCGGCGAACTCCACGAGCAGCCCGGCCTCGGCCACGGGCGGAATGAGCAGGTCGAAGGCCGGTTTGGTGCCGCGGGCGAGCGCGAGGTGGCGCCGGTCGAACAGGTCGCAGGCGCTCGGCCCCAGACCGCGGAGGCGGACGGCGGCCTCCGCGGCCTTCTCCAACGAGTCGAAGAGCACGAGCCCGACCGTTGCGGCCGTGTCGGCCGGCACCGTGCGAAACGTCGCTTCCGTGACGATCCCGAGCGTCCCCTCGGAGCCGCAGAGGATGCGGGGCAGGTCCACGGTGCCGTCGGGCCGCACGAGATCGTCGTAGCGATAGCCGGCGTGCGTCGGCCGCGTCGCCGGCTGAAAGCGGGCGATCGTCGCCCGCCCCCGCGCCACGATCTCCGCGAGGCCGGCGGCGAGGACGGAGGCCCGGTCACGGGCGTCTGCATTTCCGTCGCGTCCCGGCGGCGCTATGGGCTCGAGCGCGACGATCGTGCCGTCCCCGAGCACCACCTCGGCCGCGAGCACCCGGCCGCGGACGGCCCCGTGGCGCGGGAAGCGGCTGCCCGAGGAGTTGCGGCCGATCATGCCGCCGACGGTCGTGGCCGTCGCGTTGGCCGGATCGGGACCGAGGGTCCGGCCGAGTCCGGCGAGGTGCGCCTCGAGGCTCGCCGCCACCACGCCCGGCTGCACCCGCACCGTTTCCTCGTCGGTGGCCAGGATGCGGCGCATGGAACGCGAGCAATCGATCACGACCCCTGGCCCGAGGCTGCCGCCACAGACGCTCGATCCGCCGCCCCGGGCGTGCACGGGCACGCCCCGTTCGGCGGCCCAGGCCACCGTGGCGGCGATGTCCTCGGTCGAGCGGGGCCGCACCACGACCAGCGGCCGGGACTCGAACAGGCTCGCGTCGGTGGCGTAGAGCCACCGGTCGGCATCGGCGCAGAGCACGTCGCCGGCGACGATTCCGCGCAGGTCCTCCTCGATCCGCTTCTGCTCCGGATCCATGGGCTCACGCTCGCGGAGTGGTCATACCGGCCGGCGGGCCGCCCCGGCGGCGAGTTCACGGCTCCGCGCCCGTTGCTGGCGGTGCTTCTCGTGCGTCTCCAGGTCGAAGCCGCCGACGTCGTCGGCCACACCGTCACCCCGGTAGCGGGCCGCACAGCGGTAGCACGTCAGGCACTCCGGCATCAGGAGGTAGAGGATGACGTCGAGCAACGCCGTCGCAAACAGGATCGCGAACGTGGGCACGAGCAGCCGCCACGCCCAGGTCACGCAGCTCGCCGCGAACCCCGCGACGACGATCCCCACGCCGAGCCGCTGAGGAAAATCCTTACGGGCGAAGAGCTCCGTGCCCGGACAGACGAGGCACCGTCGCAGCCGGAGGCGGCCCACGCCCGGTTCACCGCGGCCGCCATCCGCGCCGATCCAGGCGATCGCGTCGGTCGGCACCTCAATGGCGGCCTGGCACTGCGGGCAGACGAGCGTGCGGGCGGACTCGGCGCCGTCGTGCATGACGGTGGCATCGCAGGCAGGGCAGGCGTAGGTGATGCGCATGGGTGGTCGGTCAGGCGGCGGCCAGCAACTGGGCGGTGAGTTCGCCGAGGATGGCCGCCAGGCAAGCCACATACAGGATACCCGTAGCGCTCTGGGTGTTGGGAATATCGAGGGTCTTGCGGGCCATCACGAGCAGCACCGGCAGGCCGACGAGCCCGGCCAGCCAGCGGAGAGACAGCAGCGACGTCGCCGTGGCATCGGCCGGCGGCACCCAGGGCAGCAGCGCAGCGGCGGAGACCGCCGTCTGCAGTCCCCAGGCGACGAGCGCCAGGTCGATCATCCGCCGGAGCACGTCCACCCGCATGCCCGGGGCGTTGAGATACCAGTGCCCCAGCAGCATGGCATGCACCGTGAGGCCGGACACGGCCCCCGACAGCAGGCCGCCGAGCGCCACGCGGCCGTCCCCGGCCACCAGTCCGACCGCGCCGGCGAGGAGGGCGGCGCACGCCGTGCACAGCAGCGAGCCCGCCCGGCGCTTCTCGCCGAGCCAGGCCACGCTCCCCATCCACGCGACCACCGCCGCCGCGGCCAGCACGATCCACGGCCAGCCGGGCGCCGCCGCCCGCGCCACGAGCGCCGCGAAGGTCGCCAGCCCCATGACCACGAGCAGGTTGACGCGAAAGAAACCACCAGGCACCGGGGCCGCGGGCGTGAGTACCAGCGCCAGGGAGAGCCCCCAGCCGAACCGGCAGAGAAAGTCGAGCAACAGCCGCATGCGTTATCCGGCACGGTGCCCGAAGATCAGCGAGAGCACCTCGGCGCGGCTCGACACGTTGGAACGGAACAGCCCCTTCATCGCGCTCGTCACGCACACGCTGCCGGGCTTGCGGACGCCGCGGATCGTCATGCAGGTGTGCGTCGCCTCCACGACCACGGCCACGCCCTTGGCGCCGAGGTCGTCCACCAGCAGATCGGCGATCTGCTCGGTCATCCGCTCCTGCACCTGCGGCCGGTGCGACACGACCTCCACCAGCCGGGCGAGCTTGCTCAAGCCCAGCACCCGGCCGTTGGGCAGGTAGCCGATGTGGGCGTGCCCCATGAAGGGCAGCAGGTGATGCTCGCACACGCTGTTGAAGGCGATGTCGCGGACGAGCACGATCTCGTCATACTTCTCCGTAAACGCCTTGCCGAGGTGGACCCGCGGATCCTGTCGCAGGCCGCTGAACATCTCGGCGTACATCCGCGCGACGCGGGCCGGCGTCTCGAGCAGGCCTTCGCGGTCCGGGTCCTCGCCCACGGCCGCGAGAATCTCACGGACGGCCCGCTCGATGCGGGCATGGTCCACCATCGCGGCCGGCCCCGGACCGGCCCCGTCGTCGTCCGCGGCCGAGCCGCAGCCACCGCCGAAATCACGCTGTTTCGTCATGCCCCAACTGTAATCGCCCGGTGGAATTTGTCGCGGGGTGGCCCGCATCGCAGGGGCGTAGCCGCCCCATCCCCCTCTCCCCTGGCAGAGGGCGGGGTGACGGTGCTGGGGAATGTCCCGCGAGGGACTGCCCCTGCCACCTCGCCGGACGTTCGCCGCGGCCTTCCGGGCCGCGGCTCACTGCATGTCCGCTGCGCTTCGACATCCTGTCTTCGCTTGCTCCCATAGCCCGGCTCGATGGCAGTGGGCAGCCCCTCGCTCCCTCGCCCGCCTGCCTAACAACCGCCCTCAGGCGTGGCTCGGTTCGACGCCTCGTCGAGCCGCCACGCCGCCGCCGCCCCGCGGCGGCCACGGTCGCCCGGAGGTGCGACCGCCCCGCAGTCGAGCCGCACCCTGGCTGCGGCTCCGACTGCCCAAGCGCGCCGGGGCCATGGATGGCCCGGCGGGCTTTCAGTTAGCGCTGAAGTCGGGAGGAAAGGTCCGCGTGGCGACCGCGGCGGGGCGGTTGGTGATCGCCTCGAGCAGGAGTTGCGTGCGGCGGAAGACGTCGCACTCGGCGAGGAGCCGCATCTTGACCTCCAGGTCGAGGTCGATCGTGTAGGAGACGATGTCGGACAGCATGCCCAGCGTGATCTGGCTGCCGAGGAGCTGGTCGAGCTGCTCGTAGGCGTTGGGGATCTTGGGCATCGCCCGCTTGAAGGCCGAGAGCAGCTCCTGCTGGAGAATCGCAGCCGCACCAGCCGGTGCCTCCGCGGGCTCGTGGTCGTCGAGGATCTCCGCCTCGCATACGCGGAACAGCTTCTTGGGCGGCAGTTCGTCGATCAGCCGCAGCCGGCGAACGCCGAGCACGAGCACGTTGTAGGTGCCCTGCTTGGTGCGCTGGTGCGTGGCGATGCGGCACAGGCAGGCCGTGGACCGCAGGGGCGGCCGGCCCTCGTAGGCCTGTTCCCAGCCGGGCGCGAGCACGCCGAGCGCCAGCAGCCGGTCGCCCTCGACGGCCTCCTCGACCAGCGCCCGGTACCGCGGCTCGAAGATGTGCAGCGCCTGCATGACGTGCGGAAACATCACCAGGTTGGGCAGCGGAAAGACACGGGCCTGTCCGGAAAACTGATCGGGAGAAAAGGCGAGTGGTTCGTCGGACATGCAGTCGGGACCGCGTCGCGGCTTCCCAGCGGGGGCGTCAGGCGGCTGGCTTCGGGGGCGGATCGAGATGGATCTCGGGCAGCAGGTCGGGGTTCAGTTCGATCCGGGGAAACTCCTCTGTGCTCCCCGCCACCTCCGCCAGGCAGGCGTCGAAGGCGGCCAGGAAGCCCGTCACGTCGAGGCCCAGGTGCCGCGGCGCGTAGGGCTCCAGGTAGCCGTGCACGCTGCCGTGGAGCTTGCGGGCCCCGCGAATGTTTCCGTTGCCGAAATGATAGAGTGCGACCGCGGCCTGGATGAGCGCCTGGTAGAACCTTCGGGACGGCCCCCGGTACTCCGTCCAGAGTTCCTCCCAGATCTCGTGGCTCTCATAGTAGTCGCAGGCGTTGAACATCTCGATCCCGCGCAGGTACAGCGGGTCGTAGTCGGCGCCAGGGATGCTTTCGTCGCCGGCCATGATGGAAGATGCTCCGTGAACTCCATGAATCGTAGCACCTCGCATCACCGAGCGAAGCCGGCGCCGCGAACGCCCCGCGGCCGGGAGTCGGTCACGGCCCGCAGAGCCCGGGCCGTGGCGATCGCCCACCGGCTGGCCAAGTCCTATCCGCGGGCCCGCTGCTCGCTCGATTTTACGAGCCCGTTTCAGCTGCTCGTGGCCACGATCCTCTCGGCCCAGTGCACGGACAAGCGGGTGAACGCCGTCACCGGCCACCTGTTCCGTCGCTGGCCGGCCCCGGCGGACATGGCGGCGGCCCGGCAGGCCGATCTCGAGCAGGTGATCCGCAGCACCGGTTTCTTCCGGGCTAAGGCCAAGAGCATCCTGGGCTGCTGCCGCGGCCTCGTCGAGCGGCATGGCGGCGCGGTGCCGGCGACGCTCGAGGATCTCGTCCGCCTGCCCGGCGTGGGCCGCAAGACGGCCAACGTCGTCCTCGGCTCCGCCTTCGGGATGGCGACGGGGGTGGTGGTCGACACCCACGTCGGCCGCATCGCCCGCCGGCTCGGGCTCACGCGGCAGACCGACGCCGTCAAGGCGGAACGCGACCTGATGGCCGTCCTGCCGCGCGACGAATGGATCGCCTTCAGCCATCGGGTCATCGAGCACGGCCGCGCCGTCTGCGCGGCACGGCGGCCGCGGTGCGCCGGCTGCGTGCTCGCCGACCTTTGCCCGCAGGTCGGCGTGAAGTCGGCATCGGCCTGAGCCGGGTTTTGGCGGCGCCCATGGGCAAGGCGGCGGCCGGCGGCATAGAATCCGCGTCGTCGGTCGCAGCCCGGATCGTGCCCTCCGCCACCGCACGGGAACCTCCCATGATCCTCTCCGGCAACGAGATCAAGCAGCAGCTCGGCCGCAACATCCTGATCGACCCGTTCGACGAGAGCCGGCTGAACCCCAACAGCTACAACCTCTCGCTCCACGACGAACTGCTCGTCTACGAGGAGGTGGTGCTCGACATGCGGAAGAGCAACCGCGTCGAGCGGATCCGGATTCCCGAAGACGGCCTCGTGCTCACCCCCAACCAGCTCTATCTGGGCCGCACCGTGGAGCGGACGGAAACCCACAACCTCGTGCCGATGATAGAGGGCCGGTCCTCGATCGGCCGGCTGGGCCTGTTCGTCCACGTCACCGCCGGCTTCGGAGACGTCGGTTTCTGCGGCTACTGGACGCTGGAGATGTTCGCCGTCCAGCCGGTGAAGATCTACCCGGGCGTGCCGATCTGCCAGATCTTCTTCCATCAGATCGCCGGCGACATCACCGAATACTCCAGCGACAAGTACCAGCACAACCGCGACATCCAGCCGAGCCTGCTGTTCCGGGAACTGACCGCGGACGGCGACCGCGGCCAGCAGTTGGAACTGGAGTTCTCGGCCGAGGCCGCGGCGCTCGTCGCCGCGCGGGCCGCGAAGTAGGTGCCGCATGCTCCCCAAAGCCCTCGCCTGGTCGTCCCTCGGTCTCGCGTTGCTGTTCGTGGCGCTCGCGTTGACCGGCGTGTTCGGCTGGGACTCGCTCGGCAGTGATACGGCCACGATGCTGTTCACCTTCGGCGCGATCCCGGCGCTCGCCACCTCCCTCCTGTTGGCGCTGGCCCTGCTCTTCGTGTCGGCGTTCCAGTCGAAGGACTGACCGCCACGCGATCTCCGCTTTTTCCCTTCCCGTCCTCCCGGCATACTCCCGTGCTCCGAACCCACACCTGCGGCGAACTGCGTCCCCTCCACATCGGCGGCGAAACGACCCTCTGCGGCTGGGTGGACAGAGTCCGCGACCACAAGGGCGTGATCTTCGTCGATCTCCGCGACCGCTGGGGCAAGACCCAGGTCGTGATCGGCCCCGACTCCCCGGCCGAGACCCTCGCCGCGGCCCGCGCCGTGCGACCGGAGTGGGTGATCCGCGTCCACGGGGTGGTCGGCGCACGGCCCGAGGGCACGACGAATCCCAAGCTCGCCACGGGCGGCGTCGAGGTCGCATGCCGCCGCCTCGACGTCCTCAACGAGGCGGAGACGCCCGTCTTCCAGCCGGGCGCGACCGATCTGCCCGGCGAGGAGGTGCGGCTCGCACATCGCTGGCTCGACCTGCGGCGGCCGGCGATGCAGGAGAACATGTTCCTGCGCAGCCGGATCGTGAAGATCATGCGCGACCACTTCGACGAACTGGGCTTCATCGACGTGGAGACGCCGATGCTGGGCAAGAGCACGCCCGAAGGGGCCCGCGACTACCTCGTGCCCAGCCGGCTGGAGCACGGCTCGTTCTTCGCGCTGCCGCAGTCGCCGCAGCTCTACAAGCAGCTGCTGATGATGGCGGGCTTCGACCGCTACGTGCAGGTGGCGAAGTGCTTCCGCGACGAAGACCTGCGGGCCGACCGGCAGCCGGAGTTCACCCAGCTCGACGTGGAGATGTCGTTCGTCGAGGCCGACGACGTGATGGGCGTGATCGAGGGGCTCGTGAAGCGCACCGCCCGGGAGATCCTCGGGCTCGACGTGCCGCTGCCGCTGCCGCGGCTGACCTGGGACGAGTGCATGGAGCGGTTCGGCCACGACGCCCCGGACCTGCGATTCGGCCTGGAGATCGTGGACCTCACGGCGATCGCCGGCGAGAGCGAGTTTCGCGTCTTCCGTGGGGCCGTGGAGAGCGGCGGCCGCGTGCGCGGCATCCGCGTGCCGGGCGCGGCGGGGAAGTTCTCCCGCAAGGAACTCGACGACCTGACGGCCGTCGCCGTCGAGGGGGGTGCCAAGGGGCTCGTGTGGCTGAAGGTCGAGCCCGACGGCTCGTGGAGCGGGCCGGTCGCCAAAAATCTCGGTCCCATCGCCGAGCCGCTCAAGGCGAAGCTCGCGTGCGAGGCCGGCGACCTGGCGCTGATCGTCGCCGACTCCTTCGAAACGACCTGCAAGGCGCTGCACATGCTCCGCAAGCGGCTCGGCGGCCAGCTCGGCCTCTACGATCCGAACGCCATGCACTTTTCCTGGGTCGTCGACTTCCCGATGTTCGCCCGCGACACCGAAAGCGGCGGCTGGGCCTCGATGCACCATCCCTTCACGGCGCCGCGGCCGGCCGACCTCGACATCCTGGAGAGCGACCCGGCGGCCTGCCGGGCGGTGGCCTACGACCTCGTGATCAACGGGTCGGAGGCCGGCGGCGGCACGATCCGCATTCACGACGGCGGCACGCAGGAGAAGGTCTTCAACCTCCTCGGCATCACGCCGGAGGTGGCCCGCGAGCGGTTCGGCTTCCTGCTCGACGCCCTCCGCAGCGGCGCCCCGCCGCACGGCGGCATCGCCTTGGGCATCGACCGCTGGGTGATGCTCTTCGGCAAGCTCGACAGCATCCGCGACGTGATCGCCTTCCCGAAGACGCAGAAGGCGAGCGACTTGATGACGGGAGCGCCGGCGCCGGTGGAGCCGAAGCAGCTCACGGAACTCGGCGTCCGCGTGGTCGTGCCGCCGAAGCCGGCCTGAAGCGGCCGCCGGCCATGCTCGCGAGGATCCACGCGGCCGGCACCACCACCATCCCGACCGCGACGGCGAGCAGGGCGGCGGTGAGCGGCGTCGTGTCAAACCGGCCACGGCCGAGAAGCGTTTGCGCGAACGCATAGCAGCCGAACAGCGCGTTGCCCGCCGCTGCGGCCGCGACGCATCGCACCCGGCCACGGATGGCCACGCCGGCCCGACGGGCCGCCCAGGCGAGCAGCGGCAGCCACTGGAGGGCGTGCAGGGCGGCGCCATGGGGAAACTTCAGCACGCCGGCCGCACCGAGCGTCTCAGGCGGCAGCCCGGCGGCACGACGGGCCTCGCCCGCGGCGCCCGCCCAGATGCCGAGCACGCAGGAGATCGCCAGCAGGCCGAGCCCGGCACGGGCAGCGAGGAGCATGTCGGGCGGCAGACGCACGGCCGAGACGAAAGAGCGCACCGTCAGGTCGCCGATCACGAGCGTCACGCCGAGGATCAGCCAGGTCATGACGTCGTACGCAACCGAGTCGAAGGGCGTGTCGCGGTTGAAGTGGCTGGCCGCGCCGCGCCACCTCTGCAGGTCGATCAGGGCCACCTCCACGACCAACGCGCCGGCCGTGGCCCAGGCGAGGTGGCCGTCCCCGCGGCGCCAAGGAAGCGCGGCCCACACCCAGCCGAGCGACCAGCACGTCAGCCCGCCCGAGATGCCGAAGAGAATCGGTTTGCGCCAGGTGACGGGACCCTCCCACGGCCCACCGAAAGCGGCCCAGACCGCGAGGTGGGCCAGGCCGCTGGCGACGAGCAGGGTGCCGGCGACGGCCAGCGGCCGGCCGCGCCGCTCGCGGCACCACTCGGGAAGTCGCCGCCGGGGAGAGGAGGAGGAATCCATGGAATCCGCATCGTACCCCAAGTCGTTGCGTGCCAGGCGTGGCCTTAGCGGGTGAAAAAGGTGACAGCCACCTTTTTCGCCGAGTCCGGGGATCGGCGGCAGAGACCGCCGCTCCAGACGGGCGAGCCACATGCTGCCCCTGGCACGTGAGAACTGATATGGTTAGTAACTTGCAAGGCCGTCGCAGGACGCGACGCGCGTCGGTCATGGCGAACCTTGGCTTCGCCATCGACCGACCAAGCAAACGAGGCCATGGATGGCTCGTTTGCGCTAAGGAAGGGCGGCTAGCTCAATTGGTCAGAGCACCTCGTTTACACCGAGGGGGTTGGGGGTTCGAGTCCCTCGCCGCCCATAAAAC
>Ga0315900_10010208_pt1 | contig 11795 bp, 9 predicted proteins | sample LakEriMetagenome_FD_203521 | JGI IMG/M metagenome (GOLD analysis project Ga0315900, IMG submission 203521) | Freshwater fungal communities from buoy surface, Lake Erie, Ohio, United States - Buoy 12 MA114 | ecosystem: Environmental > Aquatic > Freshwater > Lake > Lake biofilm | place: USA: Lake...
GTGCCACGTGGCCAGGAAGACGGACTCGGGCCGGCCCGCCACCGTCGGCAGGTGCTTCCAGATCTCCTCCGCGGTGAACGAGAGGATCGGCGCGAGCCACCGGGTCATCGCCTCGGCGACGTGCCACAGCGCCGTCTGCGCCGAGCGTCGCGGGTGGCTGGCCTTCGGCGTCGTGTACAGCCGATCCTTCAGCACGTCGAGGTAGAACGCACCGAGATCGACCACGCAGAAGTTGTGCACCTTCTGGTAGATCAGGTGGAACTGGTAGTCGCGGAAGGCCTCGACCACCTCTTCCTGCAGCCGACACGTGCGCTCGATCGCCCAGCGGTCGAGCGCGACGAGTTCGTGCAACGGCACCGCATCCGTAGCGGGGTCGAAGTCCGCGAGATTGCCGAGCAGGAAGCGCACGGTATTCCGCATGCGGCGGTAGGAGTCCGCCATGCGCTTCAGGATCTCGTCCGACACGCTCATGTCGTTCGAGTAGTCGGCGGACGCGACCCACAGGCGCAGCACGTCGGCGCCGAGGCTGCCGATCACCTTCTGCGGCACGACCACGTTGCCGAGCGACTTCGACATCTTGCGGCCCTTCTCGTCCACGGTGAACCCGTGGGTGAGGACGCCGCGGTACGGCGCGTGCTCGTGCATCGCGACGGAGGTGAGGAGCGACGAGTGGAACCAGCCACGATGCTGGTCCGAGCCCTCGAGGTAGAGGTCCGCGGGCGAGCGCAGCTCGGGGCGCAGGTGCGCGAGGCACCAGTGCACCATGCCGGAGTCGACCCACACGTCCATCACGTCGGTGGACTTCTCGTAGTGGACGGCTTCGGCTCCGAGCAGCTCCGCGGGATCGAGGTCGAACCACGCGTCGATGCCGGCGGTATCCACGCGCGCGGCGACCTGCTCGATCAGTTCCGTCGTACGCGGGTGCAGCTCGCCCGTCTCCCTGTGCACGAAGAACGGGATCGGCACGCCCCACGTGCGCTGGCGCGAGATGCACCAGTCGGGACGGTTCTCGACCATCGCGTAGATGCGGTTCTCGCCCCAGGCCGGCGTCCACTGCACCTTCCGGATCTCGGCGAGCGCGTGGCGCCGCAGGCCTTCCTTGTCCATCGCGACGAACCACTGCGGCGTCGCGCGGAAGATCACGGGCGTCTTGTGGCGCCAGCAGTGCGGGTAGCTGTGGCGGTACGGCGCGTGCGCGAGCAGGCGGCCCTTCTCCGCGAGCGTCGCGATCACGCGCTCGTTCGCCTCGAACACCGCGAGCCCTGCGAACAGCGGCGTGGACGGGAGGAAGCGGCCGTCGCCGCCGACGGGGTTGTCGACCGGCAGTCCGTACTTCTGGCCGACCACGAAGTCCTCGAGGCCGTGCCCGGGCGCGGTGTGCACCGCGCCGGTGCCGGTGTCGAGCGTGACGTGATCGCCGAGGATCACCGGCACCACGCGGTCGTAGAACGGGTGACGCAGCCGCAGGCCCTCGAGCCGTGCGCCGGTGGTCTCGCCGATCACCGCGTGCGCCGTGGCGCCGGTCCTCGCGACGAGCTCGGCAAGCAGCTTCTGTGCGACCACGACGTCGACGGTGCGCGGCGCGGTCGCCGCGGTGGTCGCCGCCGACGCGATCGCAGCCGGCGCACTGGCCGCGGACGCGCCCGCCGGCAGCGTCAGCCGCGCCAGCACGTAGTCGAACTCCGGGTGCACCGTCACGGCCTGGCTGGCCGGCAGCGTCCAGGGCGTGGTCGTCCAGATCACGACACCGGGGTCGACGAGCGCGCCCGCCAGCGCGGTGCTCGACGCGTCGAGCCGCTTCGCGAGGTCCGCCGCGTCGACCGCCGCGTATGCGACGTCGATGCTCGGACTCGTGCGCTCCTCGTACTCGACCTCCGCCTCGGCGAGCGACGAGCGGCAGTCGAGGCACCAGTGCACCGGCTTGTAGCCCTTGTAGACATGGCCGCGCTCGTAGACGCGCGCGAACGCGCGCAGCTGCGCCGCCTCGAAGCCGGGCAGCATCGTCAGGTACGGACGGTCCCAGTCGCCGAGCACGCCCAGCCGGCGGAAGTCCGCCTTCTGCGCCTCGACCTGCCTGCCTGCGTACTCGCGGCACGCGGCCCGGAAGCCCTTCGCGTCGAGCTTGCCGCCGACGCGACCGTGGGTCTTCTCGACCTGGTGCTCGATCGGCAGGCCGTGGCAGTCCCAGCCCGGCACGTACGGCGCGTCGTAGCCGTCGAGCGTGCGGGACTTCACCACGATGTCCTTGAGGACCTTGTTGACCGCGTGGCCGATGTGGATCTGCCCGTTCGCGTACGGCGGGCCGTCGGCCAGCACGAAGGTCGGGCGCCCGAGCGCCGCGCGACGCAGCTGCCCGTAGATGTCGCGCTCGTTCCACCACGCGAGGACGGCGGGCTCGCGGTTGGCGAGATCCGCCTTCATCGGGAAATTGGTCTGCGGCAGGTTGACGGTTTGCTTGTAGTCCACGGAACGCGCGTCGGTTGAGTGTGGGGATCCGGTCGGGGCGACGGGGCGGCGCCGCTCAGGCTGCGCGCGCCGCGAGGATGCGGCGTGCGCGATCCGCGTCGTCGTGCATCTGCGCGACGAGCGCGTCGAGCGTCTCGAAGCGGGCCTCGTCGCGGATCTTGGCGACGAAGTCCACGTGCAGGCGACGCCCGTAGAGGTCGCCCGCGAAATCGAACACGTGCGTCTCGAGCAGCGGCTCGACGCCGTTCACGGTGGGACGCGTGCCGAGCGAGGCGACGCCGTCGCGCGGCGCGCCCTCGATGCCCGCCACGCGCACCGCGTAGATGCCGGACAGCGGCAGGCGGCGACGGTGCAGGCGCAGGTTCGCGGTCGCGTAGCCGAGCCGACGGCCGAGCTGCTGGCCGCGGATCACGCGACCGCTCAGCCGGTAGTCGCGGCCGAGCAGGCGGCGCACGAGCGCGAGGTTCCCATGCGCGAGCGCCGCACGCACGCGCGTGCTCGACACGCGCTCGCCGTCGACGACGACGGCCGGGACCGACTCGACCGTGAAGCCGTGGCGCACCCCGCCCTCGCGGAGCGTCTCGACGGTGCCTTCGCGATGCACCGCGAAGCGGAACCCCTCACCGACGACGACGTGGCGCGCGCCGAGCGCGTTCGCGAGCACCTGTGCGACGAACTCCGGGGCGCGCAGCCGCTGGAGGCGCGCGTCGAAGCGCGCGACCACGAGACGATCGAGCTCGAGCGCCGCGAGCGCCTCGCACTTCTCGGTCAGGCGCATCAGGCGGGGCGGCGCGGCATCGCGGTCGAAGAACTCGCGCGGCAGCGGCTCGAACGTCAGCACCGCCGACGGCAGACCGAACTCGCGCGCCTTCGCGCGCGCGGCGCGCACCAGCGCCTGGTGTCCGAGGTGCACCCCGTCGAAATTGCCGATCGCGACCGCGCACCCGCCCAGGCGAACGCCTGCGCGAGTCGACGCGTCGAGCAGACCTCGGATCAGTTCCATCGGCGGGAAGGAAAACTCTCGGGTAAACGCGAGATTATACGCGGCGCGCGGCCGCGCTCGTGGGCCTCGAACGTCCACCGGCCGGCAACCGTCGCACCGGGCGCCCAGCGACCGTCGCACCTGGCGACCGGCGACAGCCGCACCGGGCGACCGGCGACCTTCGCATCCACCCGCCCGGCAACCGTCGCGTCAGCCGCCCGCCGGCCCCTCCGGCCCCGCCGCCGCCGGTTGCGGCCCGACCCCCGGGGCCCGCTCGGGCCGGATGTCCTGCCAGCGCAGCCCGCAGGCCCACAGGATGGCGAAGTAGACCGCCCCGCCCCCCAGCACGCAGGCGGCGAGGCGCCACAGCCGTTCCGTGAAGTGCCACTCCGGCCAGGCCGACCAGGCCCCGGCCGACCACCACAGGAACAGCGCCATCGCCGCGTTGGCCGCGACCACCTGCACCGCGAGCTTTCGCCAGCGGTCCGAGGGCACGTACACCCCCTGCCGGCGCAGGCCGCGGTACAGCAGCACGGTGTTGACGGTGGCGCCGAGCCCGGTCGAGAGCGCGAGCAGCGCGTGCGGATACGGGAAGCCGAGCAGGTAGGCCGGCGCGACCACCACGAGGTTGAAGCCCATGTTCACGCCGAGCGACAGGATGCCGACCTTCACCGGGGTCTTCGTGTCCTGCCGCGCGAAGTAGCCGGGCGCCAGCACCTTGACGAGGCTGAAGCCCATCAGGCCGAGCGAGTAGGCCATCAGCGCGTAGCTCGCCATCTCGACGTCGCGCGCCTCGAACTTGCCGTGGCCGTAGATGGTCGCGATCAGCGGGCCCGCCAGCATCAGCAGGCCGACCGCGGCGGGCAGCGAGATCACGAGCGTGAGCCGGAGCGCCCAGTCGAGCGTGGCGTTGAAGCGCTCCTTCGAGGCCTCCGCGTGGTGCGCGGACAGCCCCGGCAGGATCACGGTCGCGAGCGCGATCGCGAACACGCCCATCGGGAACTCGACCAGGCGGTCCGCGTAGTACATCCACGCGATGCTCCCCGTGACGAGGAACGAGGCGATCCACGTGTCGAGCAGCAGCGAGATCTGCGCGACCGACGAGCCGAAGATGCCCGGCAGCATCAGGTTCCCGACGCGCCGCACGCCTTCGTGCGCGGCCGCCCAGCGCGGCATCCGCAGCATCCCGATGCGCCGCAGGTTCCAGAACTGCAGCGTCATCTGGATCAGGCCCGCGACGAACACGCCGATCGCGAGCGCGAGGCCGGGCTGCTCGAACGACGGCGCGACGAAGGCCGCGAACACGATCATCACGAGGTTCAGGATGACGGGGTTGAACGCGGCGTGGCCGAACTTCCCGAAGCTGTTCAGCACGCCGGCCGCGAGCGCGGTTAGCGAGATGAAGAAGATGTACGGGAACGTCCAGCGCAGCATCTCGACCGCGAGTTCGTAGCGCGAACCCTCGGTCTCGAAGCCGGGCGCGAACAGCAGGATGACCACCGGCGCGCCGAGCACGCCGAGCGCCGTGATGCCGAGCAGGATCGTGCCGAGCGTGCCGGTGACGCCGGCGACCAGTTCGGCGGTTTCCTCCGGCGTGCGCTTCAGGCGGTACTCGGAGACCACCGGGACGAAGGCCTGCGAGAAGGCGCCCTCGCCGGTGATCCGCCGCAGGAAGTTCGGGATCTTGAACGCGACCAGGAACGCGTCCATCAGCGAGCCCGCCCCGAACATCGTCGAGTAGACGACGTCGCGGACGAGCCCGGTGATGCGCGAGAGCAGCGTCATCGCGCCGACGAGCGAGGTGTTCCGCAGGAACCCGCTCTTCACGCAGGGCTCCGGGCCGGGCCGGCGGACCGGCTTGGCAGGCGGTGCGTCATGGGCCGCGCACCATAGCACCCCGACTCCCAAGCCGCTGGCGAGATTGACAAATCGCCCCCGCGACGGCAGACTGCCGCGCTCTTTTCGACCGGCTCCCGGAGTCTCGTCCCTTGGCCAACATCAAGTCCGCAGAGAAGCGCGCCCGCCAGGCCGTCAAGCGCCGCGCCCACAACATGACGCTGCGCTCGAAGATGCGCACCGCCGTCAAGAAGGTGCGGGCCGCTGTCGCCACCGGCGAGAAGGCCACGGCCCAGGCCGCGTTCAAGACCGCGGTGCCCGTGATCGATTCCATGGTCAACAAGGGCATCATCCACAGGAACACCGCGTCGCGGCACAAGAGCCGCCTGTCGGCGCTGATCAAGGCGCTGCAGTAACCGGAATTCCCCGCAGCCCGCCGCGCGGCGCACGCCGCAGCCGGGTTGCCAGGGTGTCGAGCACGCGGGCCGGTGAGAACCGGCCCGCTGCTTTTCGGGGCTACCACCTCGTCTCGAACACGCAGGCGCGCCCGCCGGCCGCCTCGCAGGCCACCTCGCGCACCCTGGCGCGGCGGTCCACCAGTTCCCGGAAGAGCCGCTCGAACGTCGCGGCGTAGAACCCGCAGGCGGGCTCCTGCGACTCGATGCCCCGGCACATCGGGTTGCCGGCCAGCATCAGCCGCACCCCGCGCCGGATCGGTTCGTGCGTGAAGCGTGCGCTGCCCGCGAACGTCCACGCGTGCCGGTCGATGCCCGCCAGCAGCGCCCGCGACGCCGCCCACGGCGGCAGCAGCCGCAGCACGCGCTGCGCCGGCCGGGGTATGCGATGCGCCAGCAGGTAGAGCGCCGTGCGCGTGCCGGCCTCGCAGGCCGCGCCGTGCACCAGCGCCAGGTCCGGTTCGACGCGCAGCGCCGCGTACAGTGCCGCCACTTCGCGTTCGTCGACCATCGCGGTCGGCGGCGTGCGCAGGTGACGAACCTGGCCGGCCCGTTCGAAGATCCGCTCGGCCGCCGATTCGCCGGCGAGCGCGCGCAGCGCCTCCGCCAGCCGCAGGATCGCGTTCGGGCCGATGCGGGGCTCGCCCGCCGACGACGCCACGCCCATCGCCGTCTCCTCGCGCCCGCGGCCGCGCGCGGCGGCCCGGGGTTTCGGTGCGCCGCGCCGGCCACCCGGCGTGGCTGGTCAGTCCACCAGTTGCTCGGTGCCGCCGCCGCAGACCTTGATTTCCGAGGCCCGCGCGCGCTGCTTCTCGAGTTCGCGGAGCTTCTTGCCGTGGATCGTCGTCCACGTCGCGTTCGCCGGACCATCCGCCGCCGGCACGTCGAACGTGCGGCTCGCGTCGAAACCGAAGTCCACGTTCTTCTTCGACGCGGGTCCCCAGTAGCCGACGCGCCCGAGGTCGTAGAACGTGCGCTGGAAGCCGCTCTTCGCGAACGCCTTCAGGCAGCCGAGCATGTAGTTGCGCTTCGCCTTGTCGCGCAGCCACGGGTAGCTGAACAGCGCCTTGTTGAAGTAGAAGCGCCGGTAGTTCTTCATCACGCGGTCGAGCAGTTCCGGGCGATCCATGGCCTCGGGCCGGATGATCGGCGTGACGAAGTTGTACTTCGAGAAGTCGAACACCTCGACCTTGTCGCCGAGCTCCTTGAAGAGGTCGGAGAACGGCCACGGCGTGTACATCGCCCAGTTGGCCATGTCGGGCTGCCAGTCCCGCGCCATCTGGTAGGTCTCCTCCAGCGTCTCGGCGGTCTCGTTCTCGAGGCCGACGATGAACTGCGCCTCCGCGACGATGCCCGCGTCGCGCAGCAGCTGGATCGCCAGCTTGTTCTGCGCGATGGTCGTCTCCTTGCGGAAGCGCTCGAGCTTCAGCTGCGCGGCCGCCTCGGTGCCGAGCGAGACGTGGATCAGGCCCGCCTTCCGGAACATGGGCAGCAGGTCGCGGTCGCGCAGGATGTCCGTGACGCGCGTGTTGATGCCCCAGAGGATGCCGAGGTCGCGCTTGATCAGTTCCTCGCAGAAGGCGATGAACTTCTTGCGGTGGATGGTCGGCTCCTCGTCCGCGAGGATGAAGAAGCCGACGTCGTGCTCCTTCACCAGTCGTTCCATCTCGTCCACGACCTTGATGGGGTCGCGCACGCGGTAGTCGCGCCAGAACTTCCACTGGCTGCAGAAGCTGCAGGTGAACGGGCAGCCGCGCGCGAAGTTCGGGATCGCGACGCGCTTGGCCAACGGGATGTAGACGTACTTCGGCCAGTCGAGGATCGACCAGTCCGGCGCGATCTTGTCGAGGTCCTGGATCGGCTTCTCGGACGGCGTGGCGACCACCTGGCCGTCGGCCTCGGCATAGGCGATGCCGCGAATGGAGTGGCGGTCCTCCGGCCAGCGCCCCTGGTCGATCGCCGCCACCAGGTTCAGGAAGATCTGCTCGCCCTCGCCGCGCACCACGCAGTCGATCCACGGCGCTTCCTTCAGCACCTGCGGATACATGAAGGTGCCGTGGATGCCGCCGAGCACCGTGACGACGCCGGGATTCACTTCCTTCGCGACCTGCAGGAGACGCTCGGCCTTGTAGATGGCCGGCGTGATCGCGGTGCAGCCGACGACGTCGGGCTGCGCGCGGCGAATGGCCTCGCGGACCCGGTCCTCGTCGAGGTGGTCGGTCATCGCGTCGACGAACAGGATGTCCGAGTAGCCGGCCGCCTTCAGGTAGCCGGTGATGTACGCGACCCAGGCGGGCGGCCAGTTGCCGGCGATCTCCGCGCCGCCCGAATGGTAGTTGGGGTGCAGCAGCAGGATGCGCATGGGGCGGCTCCGCAGTGTGTCGATGCTGCGGAAGAGCCCCGGGGAAAGGCGCCGGCGCAGCTGTCCAGTACGCTAGACAGCGCTGGTGTACGCCACAATGGACACTTATCCCTATGCGGTAACGCGGTGAACTCCGCAGGGCGGACGCGACGCTCAGTCGCCGCCGCCACCCCCACCGCCATCACCGGCATCCGCGCCCGCGTCGACGGCAGGCTGGACGTCGCCTCCGCCCTCGTCGGCGGCGGCTCCCCCGCGCGAGGCCGACCGGGCGTCGTCGGTCCATGCAGTCGTCGCCAGGTGGGAGCCCTCGCTGTCGGACGAACGTTCCGCCTCGCGCCGCTCGGCCTCGAGCACCTCGAGGCGCGACATCAGCGCCTCCATCAGCTCGCGCGTGCCCAGCCCGGTCGCGCCCGAGATGCGGTACGTCGGCCCCTTCCAGCGCAGGCGCCGGACGATCTCCCGGCAGAGCTTCTCGCCCTCTTCAGGCAGCAGCAGGTCGAGCTTGTTGAGAACGAGCCAGCGCTCCCGCGCGGCGAGTTCGGGGCTGAACTTCTTGAGTTCAGCGACGATCGCACGTGCGTCCTTCACGGGATCCGCGTCCGGATCCGGCGGCGAGACGTCGACGAGGTGCAGCAGTACGCGCGTGCGCTGCAGGTGCTTCAGGAACCGGATGCCGAGGCCCGCGCCCTCCGCCGCGCCTTCGATCAGGCCGGGGATGTCCGCCATCACGAAACTGCGATTGAGGCCGACCGACACGACGCCGAGGTTCGGGAACAGCGTCGTGAACGGGTAGTCCGCCACCTTCGGGCGCGCGGCCGAGACCTGCCGGATCAGCGTGCTCTTGCCCGCGTTCGGCAGGCCCAGCAGGCCCACGTCCGCGATCACGCGCATCTCGAGTCGCAGCGTGCGCTTCTCGCCGGGCAGGCCCGGCATCACCTTGCGCGGCGCGCGATTCGTGCTCGACTTGAAACGCGTGTTGCCCCACCCGCCCTTGCCGCCGTGCGCGACCAGGAGCGTCGCACCGGCTTGCGTCAGGTCGCCGAGGGTCTCCTGCGTCTCCTCGTCGATCACCGTCGTGCCGACCGGCACGGTGACGTAGAGGTCCTCGCCGCCGCGCCCGGTCTTCTCGTTGCCGCTGCCGGCCTCGCCGCTCTGCGCCTTGAAGGTGCGCGCGATCCTGAAGTCCGCGAGCGTGTTGATGCCTTCCTTCGCGCGCAGGTACACGCTGCCGCCGAGCCCGCCGTCGCCGCCGTCCGGGCCGCCGAACGGGATGAACTTCTCGCGGCGGAAACTGAGGCAGCCGCGCCCGCCGTTGCCGGCCTGCACGCGGATGGTGGCTTCGTCGACGAACTTCACGACCGGTGCTTCCTACGGGAGTCGGGGGTCGGGCGCGGACCGCGGGTCCGGCGCCGAAACGAAAACCCCGGCGCGAGGCCGGGGTTCACGTGCGCGCGGCGGGAGGCCAGGGCCTCACTCCGCGGCGACGACGCTCACGAACGTGCGGCGCTCGGCGCCCTTCTTCTCGAAGGCGACCCTGCCGTTCACCAGCGCGAACAGGGTGTGGTCCGTGCCGACGCCGACGTTGCGGCCCGGCTTGTACGCGGTGCCGCGCTGGCGGACCAGGATGTTCCCGGCGAGCACGTTCTCGCCGCCGAACTTCTTGACGCCCAGTCGCTTCGAATGCGATTCGCGGCCGTTCTTGGTGCTGCCGCCGGCCTTTTTGTGTGCCATGGCTCAGGGACTCCGTGATGATTCGAGGGCGCCCGGGCTCAGCCCGAGATGCCGGTGACCTTGATCTCGGTATAGGCCTGGCGATGGCCCTTCATCCGCAGGTAGTGCTTGCGGCGCCGGAACTTGACGATGCTGACCTTGTCGCCCTTGCCGTGCGCCTGCACGGTCGCGGTGACCTTCGCGCCGCCGACGAACGGCTTGCCGATCTTCACGTCGCCGCCGGTGCCCAGCATCAGCACCTGGTCGAACTCGACCGTGGCGCCGGCGTCGGCCGGGAGCTTCTCGACGCGAAGGACCGTGCCTTCGTTGACGCGGTACTGCTTACCGCCGGTATTGATCACCGCGAACATGTGAATTCCTCGAGACGGGGACCGGACCCGGGGCTGTCCACCGGGAGTGCCCGAGGGCCGGCCGAAAGAACCGCGAAGTTTAGGGATCTCGGGGGTTTGCGTCAAACCTTGAGCGCCCTCGAACGAGGGGCCGGAGGGGCCCGCGCCGCCCGCGCCCGGACGGCCGTCGAACCGGACCGCAGCGTTCCCCGGCGGCTGCGCACCGCCCCGCCGCCGGCGCGATGGTCCGGCTCCTCGGGCGGCCGCGTTCGTCCCGGCAGATGCCGCCCCGGTTCCGGTCGCGGCGTAGCCCCGAACCCGCCCTGAAACGCGTAGTTCGCGCCGCGCGAAGCACTAGCCGAAGTTTTCGGAGGCGGCGAATGCCGGTACGATGCGCGGGAATATGGCGGCGCAACAACCCACTCCCCTCGAGATGATCCGCTCACCCGTGGGCGTGGACCTCGCCGCGGTCGATGCCACGGTGCGCCGCGAACTCGCGAGCGACGTCGCGCTCGTCAACCAGGTCGCCGAGTACATCATCCAGAGCGGCGGCAAACGCCTGCGCCCCCTGCTCGTGCTGCTCGCCGCGCGCGCCTGCGGCGCGGAATCGCGGGGCCCGCAGGTGCCGATGGCCGTCGTCATCGAGTTCATCCACACCGCGACGCTGCTGCACGACGACGTCGTCGACGGCTCGCACCAGCGCCGCGGCCGCGAGACCGCGAACGAGGTCTGGGGCAATGCCGCGAGCGTGCTGGTCGGAGACTTCCTCTACTCCCGCGCGTTCCAGGTGATGGTGCGCCTCGGCAACCCGCGCGTGATGCAGGTGATGGCCGACGCCACGAACGCGATCGCCGAAGGCGAAGTGCTGCAGCTGATGAACGCCGGCGATCCGGACACCACGGAGCAGCGCTACCTCGAGGTCATCTACCGCAAGACCGCGAAGCTGTTCGAGGCCGGCGCGCAGGTCGCGGCCGTGCTGCAGAACGCGGGCCCGGAAGCCGAACTCGCGCTCGCCGCCTACGGCCGCCACCTCGGTCTCGCCTTCCAGCTGATCGACGACTCCCTCGACTACCGATCGAGCGCGAAGGTGCGCGGCAAGAACCTCGGCGACGACCTCGCCGAAGGCAAGCCGACGCTGCCGCTCATCCATGCGCTGCGCACGGGCAGCGAGACCGAGCGTGCGCTGATCCGCCGCGCGATCGAGCGCGGCGGCCTCGACGACCTGCCGGCCGTCACGCGCGCCATTGAATCGACCGGGGGCCTTGAGTACACTGCGCGACTCGCTCGAAGCGAGGCCGATCAGGCGCTTGCAGCGCTCGAACCGTTGCCCGATACGGTTCACAAGGAAGCGCTCAGGCAGCTCGCCAGTTTCGCGGTCAGTCGCTCGTACTGACGCGGGGCGCGCGCAGCGGAAGGTCGGTGGCGGTTCTCCCGGGTCTCCGGGACGCATCGTCGGGATGTAGCTCAGCCTGGTAGAGCACTACGTTCGGGACGTAGGTGTCGCAGGTTCAAATCCTGTCATCCCGACCATTTCCCGCCCAAAGAAAACAATCATTTAGCGTAATGACGAGGGTTGTTCGAGTAGAACACCCGGGACTCTTCTACTTTTCCGCTTCAATGCTTTGAAGAGCGAG
>Ga0315900_10010212_pt1 | contig 11792 bp, 9 predicted proteins | sample LakEriMetagenome_FD_203521 | JGI IMG/M metagenome (GOLD analysis project Ga0315900, IMG submission 203521) | Freshwater fungal communities from buoy surface, Lake Erie, Ohio, United States - Buoy 12 MA114 | ecosystem: Environmental > Aquatic > Freshwater > Lake > Lake biofilm | place: USA: Lake...
GATCTTGGGGAGCCGGTCACTGCATCGCCGATCGTCGCAGGTGGTGTGCTTTACATTCGAACCTACCAGCACGTGATCGCTATTCGCTGACTTTTCGCCGTTCCTTGCTCGCCAGAACGGACCAGCAGATCGGATCGCGGAGGATTCCATGGGGTACTTGGGGCGTTCCTTCGCGATCCTCGTGGTCGCGGTAGTGGTTGGTTTCGGCCCTGCTGGACTGGCCGAGGATCGCGACGCGCAAGTGGATGCGTGGCTGGATCAGCTGGGACGTTCTGGTGGGGCGCTTCTGATCCCGGCGGGCCAGTATGATCTTCACCGGACACTGGAGATCGATCTCAAGCGATTTGGCAAAGTGACGATTGCCGCGCAAGGTCCTGTGACCATTCGGATGCATGCTGCAGGCCCAGCGATTCGACTGACTGGGAGCCTGGAAGGGACGGCCGATCCCCAAACGCAGCCGCCTGAAATCGATCCTGAGCGAGGGCCGAGGATTGCCTCGGGAATCGCCATCGAAGGATTTCATCCGGAAGCAGATGGGATTGAACTGGAAGGGACAATGCAGGCGGTGATCGACGCCGTGCAGATCCGTAAGGTTCGACACGGTATTCGGCTGGTGAAGAGGAACCGGAACGTTATCCTTTCGAATCTCCATTTGTACGACAACTCAGGAGTAGGACTCTTTTTGGATCATGTCGACTTGCATCAAATCAACCTGTCTGCAAGTCATCTCAGCTACAACCGGGGTGGCGGATTAGTGGTTCTGGGAGGCAATGTACGCAATCTGCAGGTCAACGGTTGTGACCTGGAGGCGAACATGCCAGCCGATCAGATGCCGACCGACGCAGCCAATCTTTGGATCGATTGCAGGCCACCTGGATCGTCGGTCGCAGAAGTTGCTGTGACGGGTTGCACCCTGCAGCATTCCTCCAGGAGTGGCAGCAAGCGGGTGGCCCCGGGCGGGGCGAATGTTCGAATCTGGGGGCGCGCCGACTACCAACCCAACATGCTGACCCTGACCGGGAACTTGCTCAGCGATACCTCGATTTCGGTCGACCTGGTCGATGTCGCCGATGCGACTCTCACAGGCAATCAGTTTTTCACCGCCGAACCGCTCGACCTGCGCATGGAGCGTTGTCAACGCGTGATCGTATCATCCAGCGTCTTTCATCCTAGGGAAAGCGACGACAGTGGCGGGATCATCCTGCTAGACTGCCAAAGCTGCTTGCTCCAGGCCCTCATCTGCCATCGCTTGCGGCATGGTGAGGCAGCGATCCAGTTGAAGGACTGTCGGCGGTGCCAAGTTTCAGGCTGCCTTGTCAGTCAGTCGCGAGGGGGCGTCCGGAAAGAGGGCGGCGCGGATGTTTCCGTAGAGGGACTGTTGGAGTTTCCCTGAAGTTCCTAAGGCTTGTGATATTCTAAAATGCGTTAGAATGTCACGATGCTGGACCGTCCGGGCTGTAGCTGGGAAGCGCTGGTCCCCGTGATGGTGCCATCGTTATGGAGTGTCATTCTTCGTGAAATCAAAGCGGCGTTTTCTGCCGTCCGACTCGATTTCGATGAAACGGATGGTCGCTGATTTCGAATCCTTCGGGAAGTACCAGCGAAGGATTCCTGAGCCAGCGACTTCGATCGGGATGGTGACTTCCAGGGTCGAATCGCCAGAACTCTTGGATGTCCATGGAGTCGATCGTTCGGCGCGGGCTGCGTTGGCCGGACTATTGGGTGGCATCGCCAGCCATGCGACTCGTCCTTCCCCTTCCGGCAGGCTTCCTGAAACACGGACCTTGGCACCTGGGGAAAGAGGGCCGGGGGCAAAGCCGAGGAAGGGAGTTTCGGTTTGCATGGTCAGTTGCAGTTGCCCCTCCACGATGTTGCCGGAGCAGCCACGGAGTTTCCAGCCCAGAAAGCTGTCGGCGGTATCCGGCGATTTGGATTTCCCGTAGTTGGGGTTTGGGATTGGAATGACTGCTTCGGTGTGTCGCAGATAATCGCTCAGGCTCTGGTTCATTGCCTCGGCACGTTCGGATTCTTCCGCAGCGAGGTTCCGCTGTTCCCCAGGGTCGGATTCAAGGTGATACAGTTCCAGGCGGTCCTGAGGCTGGTTGGCATCTCCATAGAAGCGGATCAGCTTCCAGGGGCCAGAGCGAATCCACGAGCCGGGTGCGAATCCATCGATGGCAGAGTCTCCAGGCCCATGGGGGAAGTGGCAGAAGATGGCGTCTCGATCGAGCGGTTGACTATGGAGTGCAGGAGAGAAATCGATACCGTCGCTGGGTGGTGTCTCCGCGATGGCGGCTCCTGCCAATGACGGAAGCGTGCGGAACAAATCGGTGCTCTGCACAATTGCCTCGCACTGGCTTGCCTCTGGAAGCTGACCAGGCAGAGAGACGATCATCGGGACGCGAGTACCGCCGTCGTAGAGGCTGGCTTTTCCGGAGCGGGCAGGTGCGTTGCTGGTGACGGGGGTGTTTGCGTAGGGTGCTTCGGGAGGTAGGCCGCGAGCCGGAATGGTCCATCCGCCGTTATCGCTGGTGAAGACAACCAGGGTCCGGTCGCGAATTTGGAGTTGGTCGAGTTGATCGAGGATTTTTCCAACGGCGTCGTCCAGCGACTGGATCATCGCGGCGTAGAGCGGATGTCTTTGGGGTGCTGACGGATCGGCGCGCTGCTGAGCTGCATCGATCAGGTCCGATTTGGCCATCCAAGGGGAGTGGACGCTGAACGCCCAGTAATTGAGGAAGAAGGGGCGATCCTTATTCTGCTGAAGGAACTTGCACGCTTCCTCGGCCATGCGATCTTCGATATGGTCTCCTGGTTGGCCTGCCTCCTTCCAGAATGCCCAGGGGGCGAAGTAACCATTCTTTCCGCCGGGGCCTGGGCCGGGTGTTCCTGGGAGGTCGATGGCAAAGCCTTGTTGCCTGGGAGAGTAAGGTGGTGGACCGAGATGCCATTTGCCCAAGTGAGCGGTTTGGTAGCCAGCATCTTGCAGCAGTTTGGCGAGGGTGATGTGGTGGGTGGGGAGTCGTGTGAGGCTATCTGCGATCCATCGTGGACCATTGCTTTGGACTAGGCGTTTTTCCAGTTGCTCCTGTGGCAGGTGGCAGGCGGGAGAGGTGATGCCTAATCGGGCGGGTGCTAGGCCAGTGAGGATGCTGGCGCGGGTGGGGGAGCAGAGTGGGCTGGCGGAGTAGGCGTTCAGAAAGCGGGTGCCACGCGAGGCGAGCCGATCGAGATGGGGAGTGTGGTGGAAGGTCGATCCGTAGCAGCCCAGGTCTCTGTAGCCCAGGTCATCGGCCAGGATCAGAACGATGTTGTACGGCTGTTGGGCTAGCAGGATCGATTCGGTGATCCACTGCACCAGAATGATTCCGATCAGGAATGGAACTAGCGATTTCATGGCAAGATCTCTTTGCCAAGTCGGGGATGGAGGCAGGATACGTTCGATACCCAGTGAGGAGAGACGATGACGAACGAAGCCAAAGGTGCTCCCATCCGGTATTCTCATTCGCCTGCGGTCGGAGGGGTAGGCGTCTGGTTGGGTGTCGTGAGCTGGCCATCGCGGGTACCGATGACTTTCGCGGGAATACCACCCAAGATCGAACGAGGAGGGAAGGTTTTGGTGACCACCGATCCGGCTGCGACCACCGATTGTTCTGAAACATTGGCCAGGATGATCGTTCCAGCACCGATCCAGCTATCGCGACCGATGACGATCTGCTGGAGTTTTCCAGGTTGATCTCGGATGGGGCGATCCAGACTGGAGAATCCATGCGTGTTCGGGCCACTGGGAATTTGAACTCCAGGTCCGATCAGCACGTCATCCTGAATATCGACCCATCCGATATGGCAGTAGTGGCCAATATAGGTATGTCTTCCGAAGCGGGCAGCGGTCTTGGAGACGAGCGTACCAAAGGAGATCTGTGCTGTAGGATGGCAGTGGGCCAGTGCGACGCGATAAAAAGCGCAACGCACCAACGAGCCGCTGATGCCCGGTAGCAGCGCGAGGGATTGACTGAGGTTCTCGACGGCGCGATCGGGACGGCCGAGCATGCGACCGATGAGGAAGAGCAGAATCCAGGGAGTCGCAAGCACCAGGGCGATGCATCGACAAATGGGTCTGAGTAGCGCCATAGCACCTGAGCCGACTAGATTTCGGGAGAAGCGAGCCGATCGGAACCACTTGAGGATAGGTCAAAAGGGGCTGCATTTGCAACCACCAATTGATATCGCCAAACCGCCTCCCCACGATCCAGGGGGGGGGGCGGTAGTTCCTCGCTAGCTAGTTCATGGGGACGATCGATCGGGAAGTCAATCGAGCCAGTCTTTGGCGGCCAGTCTTTCGGGCACGTAGGTTTCGCTGACGTAGGAGATATCCTTACTGACCAGCGATTCGACTTCCAGTTTAAAACCGTTGTCGAGCATTTTCTTGATCTCGGCCTGCCACGGTTTCTTGTCGGCAAACCATGGGTACTTCGCGATCTGAATCGCCCGCTTGCGATCCTGGTCATTGAGCTTGATCGTCACATTGGACTGAAGGCCGCAGCGATCGTAATCGAAACTTCTGAGTCCCACATACTTCGCCTCGGGGATCGCCATGCGTTGGCTTTCGAAGGCCAAGTTGATAGACCCTTGTTTGAGCACGCTGTAGATGTAGTATCCCCAAGGGTCGTTATCCAAGAGACAGTAGACAGGTAGGTTGAGTTCGTGATGCATCCGATAGAGGAGTCGTCGTACGCCTCGAGGCGGTTGGCCCCCACCATGCGTCAAGATGCACTGATGTTTCCTCCAGAACTTGTCTTCATTGAATCGCTGCCAAACGGTTCCCTTTTCGACATGCAGGATGAATTTAGCTTGGCATTTCTTAAACTGAATGCGATTGGGTTCAACGATGCTGGGGATGGAATAGCCACCGGACCCTAATCGGCTACAGTCGATATCGTCACCCGAATCGTTGAATTGAATCATTCCTACCATCGCACCACGGTTCTCTGCTGCTAGGTGCAGTTCCTCGCGGATGGCTCCAACAATCACTTCCAAGTCTTCGATGACGGCATCCGATTCCATCTGGTCGTTGAACGTTTCTTCTTTGGTACCTTCGATGGTGTGTTTAAGCAGGTAATAGAGACCTCGGATGCTGGTTGACTTGCCTTGACGGATCAATCGACTGCACCCACTGCCAGCCAGCAGAGTCTGCATGTAGATGCGCGCCTGATTGAGATTGAAAAGTTCTCGGCGATTGGTGCGATCGCCCATCTCGATGAAGCGTTTTCGGCGGTTGTAGTGTGCGTTGGTAAGGCTGCGAGAGGGGACATCCAGATGAGGGTCCCTTTCCTTGGCTGCGGCATCGACAACCCGATCGGCGAGCTTGGCGAGCTTCCCGAGAGTCTCTCGATCTCTTCCCTGCACAGGGACTTCTGGAGAGCCTTCGGCGTCCGAGCTAGTTTTTTTGCGAGCCATGATGTTGGGTCTCTGGCTGGGGGAAAGGAGCAGATGACATGGAGGGGGTCAGCGGTCACGTCGACTACGAAGCGCGGCTGGGCCGCGTCTTCGATTTTCGCTTGGAGGGAGGATGGCTTTCCGATTTGGCTGGATCGACCGATTCAGCATCGCCCCCCTGCTCTGCCGCCACGATCGCACGGCCGAATTCATCCAGTCGCAGGTCGGCGACGGAGGTTTTCCGTTTGGCGACGCGGAGGAGTTGCTGGTAGACCGGATCTGGATCGGTTTTATTGATGGTTGCGACTGCCTCAGCGACTTCTCGCAGGTAGCGCAGAAAGATCGTTCGCCGATTCCCTTCGGCTTGGATCGCTTGTCTTTTGCGGAGGAAGCCGGCCAGATTACGCCCCACTGCCTGGATCGCCAATCGGAGTTCCTTCTCGATTTCCGGATAGCTGGCTACCGCTTCCTTTGACTCACTGGTAAACGGAACCCAGACGCTGGCGATGTGAACGATCAGAGTAAGGGGGCCGGAGGGGAGGGAGCCGCGAGACTGGCTGAGTCCGTAAGCGCGCCAGTTGGTGTTGAGGACGGCCTGGGTGATGGCGCAGGCACCAGGCTGGAATTGCAAAGGGACTCGGTTGGCAAACCGGTAGACCTGCATCGACTGGCCTTCGCTGGTGTTGACCGCATGAAGAGCTTGATGCAGCGCCGTCAGCTGAGGATCACCTAGGTTGCGAGGGCTGCCGCGCGTCGGCAATTTGGTTTCCTGCAGGATTTTGTCTGCGGCATCTCCGTTCATTCCCGCGAAGGAATCGACGAGGAATTTGCGGAGGGTTCGCGCATCGGACTGCTGGATCCGTTCCAGCAATTCATCCCTGGAAATCTTTTGCCCCTGCAGCACTCCGCCGTAGGCGAGCGCGACTTCGATCTGAAAGGGAGATCCGCGATAGACGGTTGGGGGGCGTGTGATCGAATCGTGGAACTCTCCCGGGACGATCGCTTTGAGTCCTTTGAGCAGTAGTTCCTGTCCGATGGGGACAATGCAGTCGGTCGACGGTGGGCGGATCCGTGTTTCTTGCATCGCCTGATACAAGCGTTCCGCCTCCCCCTGCCCTACCTTCCAAGAGGAGTTACGGGGACTCAGCTTGGCTGCTTCACAGATTTTCCTGGCGACAGCGGGCGTGACGCAGCTGAAGGACTGGGTCAAGAAACTGCTGAGCGTCGATTTGCGATCGTCGCTTAGCAGAGTGATCAGCCTGCCCAGTTCGATCCCGTACGGATGCGGCTTGATTTCCTTCGCCTCGCGTGGCAGTTCGGTGGTGCTTCTTGCGATCGTACGGACGTTTCCCTCGGGATCCTGCCAGTGAATCGTGACGTGAGGATTGGCGATCGCCGTCTGTTCCAAATACTCGTCGACACTGCCTCGGCCTCGCTTGTAGACTGCCGTCAGTTCGATCGTCACTCGGGTTCCCGATTCGAGTTCACGAGCTGGTGCACCTTCATCTGCAGGGAAATGCGACACCCAGTCGATCGAATGGTCCTTGATGTACTGGAGCCCTTTGGCCCCTGCAGCGATGTCGATGCCTTCCCCTTTTCCATTGACGATTTCTGGAGCATTCTTCCGCGTGTCGACCTGCAAAAGAAAATAGTGCAAAGGAGAACGGGGAGAGATTTTGGAAAGGATCGCCATCGGTTTGCCGGTGGTGAGCATCCCGTTCATGCCGGCGGCGCTGATACCGATCCCCTGCTGCCCGCGGCTCATACGCAGTCGATGGAATTTGCTCCCGTAGAGCAGTTTTCCGAAGATCAGGGGGATCTGCTTTTTGACGATCCCAGGGCCGTTGTCCTGGACTGCAACGCGGAACCGACCAGGCTGCGGTTGGTCGATCCGCACCCATACCTCCGGAATGATGCCCGCTTCCTCGCATGCGTCCAACGAGTTATCGACCGCTTCTTTGACCGTAGTCAGCAGAGCTTTGCGCGGGTTGTCAAACCCCAGAAGGTGTTTGTTTTTCGCAAAAAACTCGCTGACCGAGATATCCCGCTGCTTGGCCGCCATCGCTTCGGCGGTCGAGCGGCCCGCTTTTTTGCGTCGGATCGAACCTTCTTTTTCGTCTGCCATCTTCACTCCTGGCCGCTGCCTTGCTCGTGTAGGCTGTCCGCAGAGCCGTTACAAACGGGCGATCGCGGGGTTCCGGGCGAAAGACGCAAAGTTTAACGGATAAGCTGAGGGACGCACAGCCGAGGTTGGGGCAAGCCTGGGGGAGGTGGAGGCGTTCGTCGGAGTTGTCTGGAAGGGACCGGCCCCACGACTTACGATGGGGCTTGGCGGTTGCAGTCGATGGTAGCAAAAGGAGTGGAGGTGATTGGGTGGCGAAGGAGCGATTGGTATTGGCCAGTCAGAGTCCGCGGCGACGTGAACTGCTGAAGGAGGCTGGTCTGGTGTTTGAGGTGATCGAGCCGGATGCGGGGGCCGAATGCGGGATCTGTTCCCGGGAAACACCTCCGGAAATGGCCGCACGATTGGGGTTTCAGAAGGCGGCCAACGTCGCTGGCAAGATCGATCATGGATATGTGATCGGATGCGATACCATCGCCGAATGCATGGGAAATATTCTCGGCAAACCGACCGATCGAACGCATGCACGATGGATGCTGCAATTGCTTCGAGGGCGCGTCCACGCGGTCTACTCGGGGCTGTGTATTTGGCATCGCCCCAGCGGTCGCCACAGCGTGCGTGTGGCTGTCTCGAAGCTGAAGATGGATCCGATTGAGGACGAAACGCTAGAAAAGTATCTCGATACGGAAGCGTGGGTTGGGAAGTCGGGGGCATTCGGATTTCAGGACGGCCCACCATGGCTACAACTATTGGAAGGAAGCGCAAGCAACGTCGTCGGTTTGCCAATGGAATTGCTCCAGTCGACGTTGGCTGAATGGGACTTAAGCTTGGAGATGTTTCGAGATTCCAGTTCTTCCCGAGGTTGATTCGATGCCGATCCTCTCGGGTCGGTCGATTCCAGGTTCTGTACCCTCCGGAGGGATTCGCCATCATGATGGCATCGCATCGATCGATTGGGCATGTGAGCTGCTGCGAGATTGCAGGCGGGCGTCGATTGCACTGGTGGGAAGCCGGATCTGGTGAGCCTCTGCTACTGATCCACGCGTTTCCACTGAACAATCAGATGTGGACAGACGTGATGAGCCCATTGGCACAGCGGCATCGCGTGATCGCTCCAGACCTGCGTGGTTTCGGGCAAAATGCGCCAGAAACGACGGGATACCGTCTGGTTGATTTGGCCGTCGATCTCCACCAAATGCTCGATCAGCAGATCGGTGATCAGTCGGTCTGCGTGGTGGGCGTTTCCATGGGGGGATACATCGCGCACGAATTTTGGGAGTGGAATCCAAAGCGTGTGAAGAATATGGTGCTGAGCGCGACCAAGGCGACGGGAGATTCCGCAGAGGCCAGACAGGCCAGGTTGCAGATGGCTGTCGATGTGGAAGAGAAAGGTGTGAGGCAGGTGACCGAACCGATGTTGGATCGGCTTTTGGGGAAGACAACGCGAAGTCTGAGGCCGCATCTGGCCGACCACGTCCGACACCTGATGGACTCAAATCCCCCTTTGGCCATCCGCTGGGCACAGGAAGCGATGGCCGACCGCGTTGACTGGTGGGATCGACTGCCTGCCATCACCTGTCCAACCCTTTGCCTTGCCGGGGAGGAAGATCCGCTGATACCAAGCGAGTTGCTGGAGCAAATGGCTAGCCGATTGCCCAGAGGCGAGTTCGTGTCGCTTCCATCAACAGGGCATTTGGGCCCGATCGAGTCGCCGGAGGGGTGGAGTCGAGAGGTGTGTCGATTTCTGGAAGGATCTTCGTCGTTGCAGTAAGCGTCGCTGGAACGCAGAGGAACGACCGACGCACGCACCCTACTGAGAGTTGCATTTTGGCAGATTGCTGTGGTGCGTTCGCGGTCGGGCTTGTGCGATGGTTAACTGGTTAGCAGTTGACGACGTTGACCGCCAAGCCACCCAGCGACGTTTCCTTGTACTTGCTTTGCATGTCGATGCCTGTCTGTCGCATTGTTTCGATGACGCGGTCGAGTGAAACACGGTGGCTGCCATCGCCGTAAAGAACTGCTAGGCGTGCCGCATTGATCGCTTTGACGGCTCCCATGGTATTGCGTTCGATGCAGGGGATCTGCACCAGCCCGGCAACCGGGTCGCAGGTCAGTCCCAGGTTGTGTTCCATTCCGATCTCTGCGGCATTCTCCACTTGCATCGGAGTGCCACCGAGGACGGCGGCCATACCGGCTGCTGCCATCGAGCAAGCAACCCCAACTTCCCCCTGGCACCCCATCTCGGCAGCGGAAAGGGATGCATTTCGTTTGTACAGGAAGCCGATGGCGGCAGCAGTGCGCAGGAAGATGCCTCGCCCTGCCTGATCTAGGCAGGGTTCAAAACGAACCGCGTAGGAAAGGACCGCAGGGATGATTCCTGCAGCGCCATTGGTTGGTGCCGTCACGACGCGGCCTCCCGCTGCGTTTTCCTCATTGACTGCCAATGCGAAAAGAGAAACCCAGTCGGCCGATCGCCAGGGATCGACGCCATCGGGGCTGGAGAGGAGATTGCGGAAGATTCCAGGAGCTCGGCGGCGAACGCCTAGACCACCTGGGAGCGTCCCTTCCGTGCGACATCCACGATCGATCGATGCGGACATTGTCTGCCAGATCGCTTCAATCCCCTCGTCAATCGCTCGATCGCTGCGCCAGATTCTTTCATTCTCCATCACCAACTGCTCGATCGATTTCCCATGCGACTTGCACATGGCGATCAATTCCTGAGCGGAAGTGAAGGGGTGCGGAACTGAGTTGCTTTCGGCGTTTGCAGCTTGCCTCTGGTCGCCATCTCCCTTCTGTCGCTCGACTTCCTGCTCGCTTACGACGAAGCCGCCTCCCACAGAGTAGTAGATTTCACTGATCGACTGGCCCGAGGAGGTCCGGGCAGTAAATCGCATTCCGTTGGGATGGTAGGGAAGCGCCTCTTGGAAATGAAAAATAATCGTCTTTCGAGGGTCGAATGGAACCGTTGCAGCCCCATTCAAGAGCGGAAGAAACTTGGTTTGTTCGACCGCTTGGAGAGCTTGGCGATAGGATTCCAGATCGAGGGTGGCAGGATGGAATCCCAGCAGCCCACCGAGGACAGCTTGATCGGTAGCGTGTCCCTTTCCTGTCAGTGCAAGCGAGCCGAAAAGGTCCACTTCCACGGACTCCACCTTCTCAATCAAGCTTTCTGCCTCGAGGCGACGCACAAAGCGGCCGGCAGCGATCATCGGTCCTACGGTATGGGAGCTACTGGGGCCGATACCGATCTTGAACAGTTCAAAGAGACTCAGCATGCCTGAAGTCCTCCGAGATTGGCCAGCGTGAGAGGTGCTTAGCTGATCGTGAAAGTTCGCAAGTGCCGTAGGAACGACCGTGCGAGCGATCTCCCCACAGTGTATCGGAATGGCGATCGCCTACGAATCCAGTTTGCGCTAGTTAGACTTCGCAGGGGTTGACCGCCAAGGTGAGAAAAACCGAGCGGAAAAAAGAGTGCCTCAAGCCTGGGAGAGGATAGGGAATTAATGCGGCTTGAGGGGATGGCTTGGCGGCCACCGCCCGTCAGAGGCTCCCGCACAGAACTTAGTCGCTTATGGCTGCTACAGTTAAGTCCTGACCAGGTTCGCGCGTCATCCTTGCGAGAGCCCCTGACGGGCGGTACATGCCGCCCACTACTCCATCGTCGCAGCGATCGGTGATTGGTCAAGTACCAACTGCAAGAATTGGTATCAACTCCGACCGCATTTTTACTCTCAGTCGACCGATGGCTCGGGCGGTGCCTGATCCCCAGGTGGACGTCTGCGGGGTGGACGCGATCGGTCGTAGCGTCTTCTCCCTTCGGATGGGCGATCGTCCTCGGAGCGGGAGCGATCGGGGCTGGATGGTGGTTCATCGCGGTAAGCTTCCGGTCGCGAGCCACCGCTCCTTGGCTCTTGGTTCCTGGGAGCTGGGGCTCGTGCCGGCCGGTCATCGTGCCGATCGTGCGAACGCGGTGATTCGGAACGCGGTGATTCGGAACGCGGTGATTCGGAACGCGGTGATTCGGAACGCGGTGATTCGGAACGCGGTGATTCGGAACGCGGTGATTCGGAACGACGACGACCTCCATCTTGCGGACGGTCCGGTCGCGGCCCATCGCTAGAGCGAGAGCGAGGACCGCGACCGCTGCTTGCTGGGGTTTTGCGATGGTTTTCCATATTCCCCTCGACGAGGATGGCAATGGCATCGGACCACGTAGGAACCTTCCTGAGGG
>Ga0315900_10010215_pt1 | contig 11791 bp, 10 predicted proteins | sample LakEriMetagenome_FD_203521 | JGI IMG/M metagenome (GOLD analysis project Ga0315900, IMG submission 203521) | Freshwater fungal communities from buoy surface, Lake Erie, Ohio, United States - Buoy 12 MA114 | ecosystem: Environmental > Aquatic > Freshwater > Lake > Lake biofilm | place: USA: Lake...
GGGCATCACCTTCGGCCGCAGAGCCGTCGACGACGATCACCCGGTACCGACGGCCGCTGGTCTCGCGGGCCCGCTGCACCGCCGCGCGCACCTCGTCGAACCGGTCCGGCACACCGGAGACGAACACCGCGTCGCCCCCCGCGGCGGCCGGGGCCGCCGGCAGCGGCGGCTCCGCCCGCACGACGGCCAGGCACGACAGCGCGGCGAATACCCAGACAACGAGCGACGAACGGATGAAACGCATGGCGATCCTCGGCTGGTGATGAACTCGGGCGGCGGCCAGTTTAGACCGCATCCGCCTGCGGTGTAGCACCGGCTTCGGGGGCGGGAAAAGTCGCCGCTGCGGGGTCCCGAAGATTCTCGCCGGGGCCGCAGCGCGGGGCTGCGAGCGGGCCATGCGGCCCGCACACGCACGGCAGGCCGGCGGCCGCGGCGGCGGTGGCGACGAGGGCGCACACCGCGGCGGGACCGATGCCGGCCACCACGCTGGCGCCCAGGCCGCGAATCTCCGCGGTGATCGCGGCCGCATCTCCCCCGACCCGCACGCGATGCACACGGCCGGCGGCGGCGAAGTCGCGGGCCCAGCGGGGCGCGAACCGCCCCACGGTCGCCGCGTCGGCCACGACGAGCACCGGCCCGGTTGAGGCCACGGCCGCCACGGCCGCTGCGAGTTGGTCCGGCACGTCGAGGATCGATTGCTTCATCGCACCGCCCCAGCGCGGCTGCCTGGCGGCCATCCGCTGATGGCCGCTCAATAAACGTCGAAGTCGTCCACGGTGCGTCGCGATGGCGCCGGCGGTGAGACTGGCGCGGCCGCCGGCCGCCGCATGTTTGGCAGGAGTCCGCCGCTGGCCGGTGCCGGCCGCCGACCCGGCAGCGTTTGGGGAGTGAGTCCCGGGGGCAGCCGCCCGGCGTTCAGGTCGGGCCGCGGCCGGCGGCCTCCGGAGTCGGCACGGGCCGGGCCGCCGGCGCGACCGTCGGTCGCAGCGGCCGGCTGCCGCGTGGCTGGGATCGGCGGCTTCGCGTCGGGTACCCGCGCGCCCGGGAGTCCTGCTTCGCCGTCGGCACGCTTCGCCCGCGGCCGCTCCGCATCCGGCTTCTCGGAATCCGGGTCCGCCGCCGGATCCGCCTCGTCCACCGCGAGGATCCGCGGCTTGCCGGTGAGCGGATCGATCCCCGACTTCATCTGCAGCTCCGCGCGGTCACGGCGCATCCGCGATCGGGCCACTTCCGCCTCACCCTCGTCGATCGAGCCATCGGCGTTGAGATCCCACTTCCGCACGAGCTCCCCGCGGGACACTCCCGCCGCATCGTCACCGCGGGTCGCAGCTGGCACCGCCACCCCGACCGCGCACACGGTCACGATGGTCGCGGCATGGGCGATCAGTCGACGAAAGATGCACCGCATCGGGATGGCTCCAGCGTCCAGGGAAACCGCGACGGGACCGCGGACCTTCAGTGTATCGCCCCAGCCACCGCCGGCACCTCCGGGGCGGCCGGCACGGCCGCCGCCATCCGACGGGCGATCGTGGCCGAGGCCTGGGACACGTCGCCCGTGGCCGCCAGTTCCCGGGCGGCGACGTGGCAGTGCACCACCTGATCGGCGACGACCGTGGCCGGCGGATCGATCGTCATGCAGGCCGCTTCGGCGAGGGGACACCGGGGGTGAAACCGGCAGCCCGCCGGAGGCCGGGCGGGGCTGGGCACGTCACCCGGCAGCACGATCCGCCGCCGGCGCCGCGCCGGGTCGATCGCCGGCACGGCCGAAAACAGCGCGTGGGTGTAGGGATGCAGCGGCTGGCGGCAGAGCCGGGCGGCGGCCGCCCGCTCGACGATCCGGCCGAGGTACATGACGGCCACCTCGTCGGACACATACTCGACCACCGACAGGTCGTGCGAGATGAAGAGGTAGGTGAGGCCGAACTGCTCCCGCAGCTCCACCAGCAGGTTCACCACCTGCGCCTGGATGGAGACGTCGAGCGCCGAGATCGGCTCGTCGAGCACGAGAAACTCCGGCTCCAGCACGAGCGCCCGGGCGATGGCGATCCGCTGCCGCTGGCCGCCGGAGAACTCGTGCGGATAGCGGTCGAGCGCGGCCCGGGCGAGGCCGGTCTTCTCCAGCGCCCGGGCCATGCGGTCGAGCCGCGCGGCGGCGGCGCCGAGCCGGTGGATCACGAGCCCCTCCTCGAGAATCGACCGCACCGTCATCCGCGGATTGAGCGAGCCGTAGGGGTCTTGGAACACGACCTGCATCCGCCGGCGCAAGGCCCGCAGCGCCGCCCCGTGCGTGGCCCGCACGTCCTGGCCGGCGAACCGCACCGCGCCTCCGGTCGGCTCCACCAGCCGCAACACGCTCCGTCCCACCGTCGTCTTGCCGCAGCCGCTTTCGCCGACGAGTCCCAGCGTGCGGCCCTTGTCGATCGTGAAGCTCACGCCGTCCACCGCCCGCACCGCGCCGACCTGGCGGCGCAGCAGGCCGCGGCGGATGGGAAAGTGCGTCTCCAGGTTCACGACCTCGACCAGTGGCGCGGTCATGCGACGGGCTCCCCTGCGGCCGCCGGCTCGTGGGGCGGTCCCAGCTCGCCGGCATAGTGGCAACGCACGAAGTGGCCGGGCGTCACCTCGCGCAGCATCGCGGGCCGCGCATCGCAGTCGCCCGCCCGGCAGAAGCCGCACCGCGGATGAAAGCGGCAGCCCGCCGGAAAGGCCCAGGCGGGCGGCACCATGCCGGGAATGGTGCGCAGCGGTGCCCGCCCGGCCGCCGGCCGCCCCACCTCGGGCCGCGCTCCGAGCAGGCCGATCGTGTAGGGGTGCAGCGGACGGGCGAAGAGCTCGGCCGCGGCCGCCCGCTCCACGATCTGCCCGGCATACATCACCGCCACCTCGTCACAGGTCTCCGCCACCACGCCGAGGTCGTGCGTGATCAGCAGGATCGCCGTGCCCAGCCGGCGCCGCAGGTCGGCGAGGAGTTCGAGGATCTGGGCCTGGATCGTGACGTCGAGCGCGGTCGTCGGCTCGTCGGCGATCACCAGATCGGGCTCGCAGGCCAGCGCCATCGCGATCATCACCCGCTGCCGCATGCCGCCGGAGAGCTGGTGGGGATATTCGTCGAGCCGCCGCTCCGGGTCGGCCAGCCGCACCAGCCGCAGCATCTCCAAGGCCCGGGCCCGCGCCGCCGCGCGGCTCACGCCCCGATGGAGCCGCACCGCCTCGGCCACCTGGTCGCCGACGGTGAACACCGGATTCAGGCTCGTCATCGGCTCCTGGAAGATCATGCCGATACGGCCGCCACGGACCTCCCGCAGCCGCGGCTCGGGCAGCGTCACGAGATCGACGGCCCCCGCCCCCGGCCGGCCGCCGTCGAGGAGGATGGCGCCCGACTCGATCCGCCCCGGCGCCGCCACCAGCCGCAGCACCGACATCGCCGTCACGCTCTTGCCGCAGCCGCTCTCGCCGACGAGCCCCAGCGTGCGGCCGCGGTCGATCGACAGCGACACGCCGTCCACCGCCGGCACCCGTCCGGCCGGCGTGTGGAACGCGGTCACGAGATTCTTGATTTCGAGGAGCGGCATGGCAGTCTCGATCCTCACAACACCGGCAGGCGAGGGGATCGGCGAACGCTCGCCGAGCGTGTGGCCGCCGCGGCCACAGCGAGAAGACTTTTGCCGTCCCCGAGCCGGTGTGTGAAACAGGCGATCGATTCGATCATTTCCGCGCCTCCCGGAGGCGGGGATCGGTCGCTTCCTGCAGGCCCTCGCCCACGAGGTTGTAGGCCAGCACCGTGAGGAAGATCGCCAGCCCCGGAAACACCACCAGCCACCACATCGTGAGGTTCGAGCGGGCGTCGTTGAGGATCGAGCCCCAGCTGGCCGTGGGGGGGGGCGGGCCGAAGCCGAGAAACGACAGCGAGCTCTCGGTGAGGATCGCCGACGCGATGCCGAAGGTGATCGGCACCAGCACCGGGGCCAGGGCGTTGGGGAGGATGTGGCGGAGCATGATCCGCAGCGGCCCCGCCCCCGCCGCCCGCGCGGCCATCACGAACTCCGTGTTCTTGAGGCGGAGGAACTCGCCGCGGGTCAGGCGGGCGATGCCCGTCCAGCCGGTCGCGCCGATGATCGCCATCGTGTGCCAGATGGTGGGTTTCTCCAGGATGGCGATGATCGCCAGGATGAGCACGAGCGTGGGGATGCACATCACGATCTCGGTGGCCCGGCTGGTGATCGTGTCGACCCAGCCGCCGAAGTAGCCGCCGATCGCCCCCACGAGGATGCCGATCGTGCCCGCGATCCCCATCGACACGAAGCCCACGAGCAGGGCGATCGTCGTGCCATGCACCATCTTCGCCAGCACGTCCACGCCCGCCTGGTCGGTACCGAAGAGGTTCATGCGGCTCGGCCGCCCCTCGTCCTTGGCCGGGTTCTCCGGGCGGCCGGGCCACTCATCGGCCCGCACCGACCGGTACGGATCTTGGAAGAACAGCGGCCAGATCGCCCAGCTCTCGGGATCCTTGGCCTTGAGGTTCGCCGGGTAGGTGCCGCGAAACTTGTCCTTGGCGAAGATCGCCGGCTCCCAGCGGCGGTCGAAGTAGCCGAGGCAGGGTGCATAGAGCCGCCCCTTGTAGCGGCACAGCACCGGCTTCGTCCCGGCAATGGCGGGAGCGAAGACCGCCACGGCCACGAGGAACGCCACGAACATGACCGCCGCCATGGCCAGTGGCCGCCGCCGATACCGCCGCCAGGCCTCCGCCCAAAAGCCATGTCCACCGGGAGCTGCGGTCATGCGACGCTCACCCGGGGATCGACGAGGCAGTAGAGCAGGTCGGCGAGCAGCTGGCCGAGAAGGGTGAGCACGCTGAACATCAGCGTCAGCCCCATGATCGTCGGATAGTCGCGCTCGCGGATGCTCTCGAAGAACAGCCGGCCCATGCCCGGCCAGGTGAAGATCTGCTCGATGATCACCGAGCCCCCGACGAGCGCCGGCAGCGACAGGCCCAGGAGCGTGACCAGCGGGATGAGCGTGTTGCGAAAGGCATGGCGGAACAGCACCCGCCACGGCCCGGCCCCCTTGGCCCGCGCGGTGCGGATGTAGTCCTGGCGGACCGCCTCCTCCATCGTCGCCTTGATGAACCGGCTGTCGTAGGCCAGGCTCACGTAGGTCTGGCAGGTGACCGGCAGGATCGCATGCCGGGCGACGTCGACGATCCGCGCCAGCAGCGGCGCGTCGGCGGGCAGGTCGGCCATGCCGAAGAGCGGCAGTTCCCAGGCGGTGCCGCGCAGCTTGACGGCGAAGATGATCTGCAGGAACAGCGCGGCCACGAAGGTCGGGAAGGAATAGAGCACGTACAGCAGCAGGCTCGTCGCCCGCTCGTCGGGCCGGCCGCTGCGGGCGGAGGCGTAGAGCCCCAGCGGGATCGCCATCAGCCAGATCAGCACCAGGGCCGTGCCGGAGACGAGGAATGTCGGGCCGATCCGCTCACGGATCAGCGTCACCACCGGCTGCTTGCGGGTGATCGAGCGGCCCAGGTCGCCGCGCAGGAGATTGCCGAGCCACTGCACGTAGCCCTCCGGCCACGACTTGTCGAGGCCGTAGATCCGCTCCAGCCGCTTCTGGTCCTCGGCGTTGATCTTGCGGCTCGGATCCTCGCCCATCTGCGCCGTCAGCGGCGTGCCCGGCATGTTGCGGGCCAGGCCGTAGACCACGCAGGTGATGACCAGCAGCGTGAGCACGCCGAGGAGCAGTCGGCGCAGCAGGTAGGTCGCCATCGCTCACTCCACCCGCGGTTTCCACAGGCTGCTGAACCCGGGCGAGTAGTTGTAGGGCCCGCGCGGGCTGAAGACGTAGCCGCGGACCTGCTTGGAAAAGCCGTAGAAGCTGTTCCGCCAGAAGAGCCAGGTGTAGGGCTGGTCTTCGTAGAGCAGTTCCTGGATGCGGCCATACTTCTCCGCCCGCTTCGCCCGGTCGAGCTCTCGGCGGCCCTCGGCGAAGAGCCGATCCACCTCGGGATTGGAGTAGCCCGAGTAGTTCCGCATCTCACCGGTCTTCCACAGGTTCTCGGAGGTGTCGGGGTCGGCGCCCGAGCCCCAGGCCAGGCAGCAGGCCTGGAAGTCGCGCCGCTGCATCATGGCCTGGAGCGCCGTGAACTCGACGGGCCGCACGTTGACGACCACGCCGATCTGGCCGAGGTTCTCCTTGAGGAGGGTGCACAGCGCGATCCGCAGCGGCTGCTGGTTGACGACGACGGAAAACTCGAAGGGCACCAGCCGGCCGCCGATCTCCTTGTCGCGGATGCCGTCGTTGTCGTGATCCACCCAGCCGGCCTCGTCGAGCAGGGCTTCGGCCTTGTCGAGGTCCTGCTTGTAAGGCTCGAGTTTCTTCTTCGAGGCCATCCATGCCCCCGCGGGGAAGTTGCCGGCGCAGGGCTCGTAGAGGCCGAAGCAGATCTTCTCCAGCATCCGGTCGTGATCGAAGGCGTAGCTCATCGCCCGGCGGACACGCCGGTCGGCGAAGTAGGGCGTGGCGATGTTCCAGGCGAAGGAAAAGTTCACCCACTCGGTGTCGGTGGCCTTGGTGTTCCGCTCGTAGAAGTCGTCCTTCGTGGTCTGGGTCGTCCACTGCTCGGGCGTGAGCACCATCTCGTCGATCTCGCCCGCCTTGAGGGCGAGCAGGGCCGTGTTCGGGTCCTCCACGATGCGGAAGCGGATCTCCTTGAAGAACGGCTCGTCGCGGACCTTCCGCCCCCCCACGGTGCTCCAGCTCGCCCGGCGGCGGAGCACGATTTCCTGGCCCCGCTTGCGGTCCACGATCTCATAAGGCCCGCCGCACACCGGGGCCTGCTCGAGCCGCACGTGGGCCGGGCTGTCCTTGAGCGTGGGATCCTGCTCCCAGGTGTTCTCGTAGACGTGCCGGGGGAGCACGGGAAAGTTGATGTTCCACACGTTCGTGGCCAGCGGCTCCTTGTGGAAGAAGACCACCGTCTGGTCGTCATAGGCGTGCACACCCTTCATCTGGTCCGTGCCGCTGCGGACGGCCGGCACCGGCACCCGCGGGTCCATGATCACCGTGTAACTGAAGGCCACGTCGTGGGCCGTGATCGGCCGACCGTCGCTCCACACGAGGTCGTCGCGGATCACGACCTTGTCGTACAGGCCGTCGGCGCTCGTCTGCCAGGTCTTCACCGTGTCGGCCGAGGCGAAGGGTTCGAGCCGGCGGTCGAACGAAAACAGACCGAAGCCGGTGAGGCCGAGAACGTCGAACTCGGCGGTGGAGTTGATGAGGATCGGGTTGGTGCTGCCCACGTCGGCGGCAATGTGCCGCTCGATGCGGGCCTCCGCGTCGGCCTGGCCGGGCTCCGGGAGCCGGCCGAGCGCCGAGAGGATCTTGGCGTTGGCGACATCCGAGTCGTTCTTGAGCGCGACCGCCTCCGCCGCCGTGCAGAGCACGGTCTGGCCGCGCTGCTCGTCCCGCAGCATGGCCAGCCCGTCGCGGACCGGCCGGTCGATCCACTTCGCGTCGCGGTCGAGGGCTTCGAGCGCCGGCGGCGTGAACGGCGCGGCGGTCGCGGGAGGCGGCGCAGGGGCGGCGACACTGGCCGGGGGCACGTTGGGCTCGGGCTTGGGGAGGGCCGTGAGCTCGTCCTTGCGACTGCCGCAGCCGACGACGGCCAGCCAGCAGGTGATGCCGACGAGGAACTGCAATGTGCGATGCGTCATGCGGGCCTCCGAAGCGCGTGGTGCGCGAACTGCGATGCTACGGGGCCGCGCGCCGCCGGGTCAATCGCGCCGCCGCCGCCCGGCAACCCCGTCACGCGACGCCCGGCTCCGGAACGGCACGAGTTCGCTCGCTGGCGAAGGTCCGCCACGCTCGCGATCCTCGCGCCGATCCCGTCGCCTCGCCTGGCGGTTGGCATCACCGCTCAGCCGGGGAAGCGGTGGCCGAGCTTCTCCCGCTTGGTGGCGAGATACTTCTCGTTGAACTCGTGAACGGGCGGCAGGATCGGCACCTGGTCCACCACCTCCAGCTCGAAGCCACCGTAGATGAAGGCGTCGGTCTTCTTGGGATTGTTGGTGAGCAGCCGCACCCGCCGCAGGCCGAGATCCTTGAGCAGCTGAATGCCGATGCCGTAGTCGCGAGAGTCGGCCTTGTAGCCGAGGGCCAGGTTGGCCTCGACGGTGTCGAGGCCCTGGTCCTGGAGCTGGTAGGCCCGGATCTTCTCCACCAGGCCGATGCCGCGGCCCTCTTGCGGCAGATAGACGAGCACCCCCGCGCCTTCGCGGGCGATCATCTCCAGCGCCAGGTGCAGCTGGTCGCCACAGTCGCACCGCAGGCTGTCGAGGAGGTCGCCGGTGAAACAGGAGGAGTGGAGTCGGACGAGCGGATCGTGAGCCTGGGCCACGTCGCCGAGCACGAGCACGATCGGCTGCTGCGACTCGAACTTCACGCCGTAGGCGATGATGCGGAAGCGGCCCCACTTGGTCGGCAGGTCGGCCTCCGCGATCCGCTCCACGAGCTTCTCGCGGGTGCGGCGATGGCGGATGAGCTGCTCGATGGAGATGATCTCCAGGCCGTGCTTCGCGGCCAGCGCGAACAGGTCATCGCGGTCGGCGCGGTTGCCCGACTCGTCGAGGATTTCGCAGAGCACGCCGGCGGGCGCGAGGCCGGCGAGCCGGGCGAGATCGACGGCGGCCTCGGTGTGGCCGGCCCGGCGGAGCACGCCTCCTTCCTTCGCCACGAGCGGAAACAGGTGGCCGGGGCGGACGAGGTCGGTGGGCTTCGTGTCGGGATCGAGGATGGCCGCGATCGCGGTGGCCCGCTCGGCGGCGGTGATGCCGGTGCGGGCGGTCTTGTGGTCGACCGGCACCGTGAACGCCGTGCCCAGGGGCGTGGAGTTGGCCTCCACCATCATCGGCAGGTCGAGCCGGCGGGCCACGTCGGGCAGGATCGGCATGCAGACCTGGCCGCGGCCCTCGCGGATCATGAAGTTCACGATCTCGGGCGTCGCCTTCTCCGCGGCACAGACGAAGTCCCCCTCGTTCTCGCGGTCCTCGGCATCGACGACGATCACCGCCGCGCCGCGGCCGATCGCCGCCGTGGCGGCCTCGATGGTGGAAAACCGCGACGGCATGGCTGCTGGTCCCTGCGGAAAATGCGGCGGCCTCCGGGACCGCTCGCTTCGATTATAGGATGGGAACTCGTCCCGCCGGCGCCCCGTCTTCCGGAGCGGCGGTCGGGCCCTCCCGCCACGGCCCGCCCATGCTCGACCGTGAGGAATACATCGAACAGGCCTACCTGTTCCGGTCGTTCGCCGAGCGGATCACCGCCGGCGTCGCCGCCCAGGAGGCGCTGGTGGCGATCGGCCAGGAGGTGCTGGCGACCTCCAAGCTGCCGATGGCCCTCGACTATCTCGTGGGGGAGCTCAAGTTCGTGGGCACGCTCTCCACGGCGATGTCGCGGCTCCCGCACTACTTCACCGCCTTCCAGACGTTCGTGATGCGGCAGGCGGAGCACGAGGGGGGGCGGTTCGACATCCGCACCGCGCTGGCGATGCTGGAGCGGGAGGCGGCCTACCGGGCCGAGGGGGCGACACCGCAGGGGCTGTTCCTCTATCGCTTCGAGTGCCTGTCGCGAAACCGGCTCGACTACGGCCACGGCCTCGCGGCGGTCGCCGATGACGACATCTTTTCGGCCGACTGGAAGGCCTGGATCGAGACGGTGGCGCGGCAGGTGGGCCTCATCGACCTCGCCGACCTGGTGTATGTCCGCAGTCCGGAGTATTGGCGGCTCGAGAAGCGCGACGCCCTGCTCGCAGGCCGCGCGGCTCCCGAGCCTGACCGGCCGATCCTGTTCGGTGAGAAGGAGGGGCGGATCGCCCGGGCCAATCGCGGCAAGGATCCGCTCTTCTTCTTTGCGGCGCTGCAGCGGCAGCTCGGCTATCCGGTCATACCACGGATCAAAACCGCCGCGCCCGCCGCAGAATCACCCGCGCTGCTGGCGCGGCGACTGGAGCGGCTGGAGATGCGGGTGAAGCTGCTCGAGGAGGAGAACCGCGGCGGCATCGACCTGGCGCGGTTCGATCCCAAGCAGTTTCCCGCGGCCGGGGACGCAGCCGATGGCTGACGTGCCGCGACTGCGGGCCGACGCGGCGACGATCCGGGCAGCGGCGCTCGCCGCAGTCGACCCGGCGCCGCTCGTCGTCCGGCGGCTGTCCGTGGCCGGTGGCCGGCTCATGTTCGATGGCGGACCGCTGATCGATCTGGACGCAGTCGATCGGATCGTCGTCGTGGGCGCCGGCAAGGCCGCCGCGGGCCTGGCCGCGGGCGTGACCGAGGTGCTCGGCCCGTCGCGGCTCGCGCGGCATCGCGTCACGGGACTCGTCAGCGTGCCCGCGGGCTGCACCCGCGACGCGGGTCCGGTGGAGGTGCGGGCCACGCGGCCGGCCGGTGTGAATCTGCCCACGGCCGCCGTGGTGGAGGCGACCCGCGAGATCGTCGGCATGGTGGCGGATCTCGGCCCGCGTGACCTGGCGATCGCGGTCGTCACCGGCGGCGGTTCGGCGCTCTTGGAGGCGCCGCGGGAGGGCGTGCCGCTGGCCGCCATGATCGCCCTCACCGAGCGGTTCGCGGCATCCGGAGCCGACATCGCCACGCTGAATGCGGCCCGTCGGGAATGGAGCGCCGTGAAGGGGGGCGGCCTGGCGCGGGCGTGCGCGGCGGGCCGCCTGCTGGTGCTCGTGCTCTCCGACGTGATCGGCGACGACCTCGCGGTGATCGCCTCGGGTCCGTGCATGCCGGCCGCGCCGACCAGTCCGCCCGGCGTCTGGACGACGCCGCGGGGCTGCCGCGTGGACCACGTGCTCCTCGGCACCAACGCCACGGCGGTCGATGCGGCCGCCCACGCCGCCCGTGACCTCGGCTATCGCGTGACGGTGCGGCATGCCGCACCCGGCGGCGACGCGCAGGCGACTGCCGAGGCGGTCGGCCGCCGCCTGGCCGCGGAGGGACTGGCCGCGGCGGGCGCCGGGCCGCTGGCGATCATCGAAGGGGGCGAGGCCACGGTGCTGGTGCCGGCCGACCATGGCGTCGGCGGCCGCAACCAGCAGACGGTGCTGGCGGCGCTCGACGCGGTGCGCCGGTCAGCCGCTGCCTGGCCCGCCGACGTGCTGCTGGCGAGCATCGGCACCGACGGCGAGGACGGCCCGACGGACGCAGCCGGCGCGGCGGCCGATGCCGATGTCGTGGCCGCGATCACGGCGGCCGGGAGCGACGTGCCGCGGGCGCTGGCCCGCTGCGACGCGTATCCGCTCTTGGCCGCGGCCGGCGGTCTGGTGGTCACCGGCCCCACGGGCACGAACGTCGCCGACGTGCGGCTCGTGCTGGTGCGCGTGTAGCCGCGATGCCGCGAAACCGTTCGTGCATGGAGCGCTGGATGGCGTTCACTCCCGGTGTCCCCGGGTTGCCACCCGGGGCTTCTTGGGTGTGCCCATCACTTGGCCGGCTTCCGCCGCCTCGGCGGGTGCGCGCGCTTTGCTGGGAAGCCCGAGGCGCGAGCCGAGGGAATGCGGGAACGTTCCTCATAAACCGACGCGGTTTCCCTCAGCTCACGCTTCGGGCTTCCGGGCAACCGGGCACGACGGTCAGAGATCGCCGCTACAGGGGCACGACGGCGCCCTGCTGGGAAGCCCGAGGCGCGAGCCGAGGGAATGCGGGAACGTTCCTCATAAACCGACGCGGTTTCCCTCAGCTCACGCTTCGGGCTTCCGGGCAACCGGGCACGACGGTCAGAGATCGCCGCTACA
>Ga0315900_10010218_pt1 | contig 11789 bp, 6 predicted proteins | sample LakEriMetagenome_FD_203521 | JGI IMG/M metagenome (GOLD analysis project Ga0315900, IMG submission 203521) | Freshwater fungal communities from buoy surface, Lake Erie, Ohio, United States - Buoy 12 MA114 | ecosystem: Environmental > Aquatic > Freshwater > Lake > Lake biofilm | place: USA: Lake...
GGGACCTGATCGGCCGGCTCGTCGACATCTTCCAGCCAGACGAGTGCGCCAATTACTTCAGATCATGCGGATATGAGCCGGAATGAACGGAAAACGCTCTAGTCCGTCTCAAGCAGAGGCATAGGGTCATCCCCGTATGCAGGTGGTGAAGTATACGAAAGGATAGGATTTCATCTCCATAAGGCTGGATTGCGCCCGCATCGCGGGCGTGAAACAGGGCATAGACAGACCAGCAGAGCAGAACACCGGACCAACCATCGCCATGAACCCGCCTGATCCCTCGCTTCCCCCGGTGCTGCCGAACGAGTCCGCCCGGCTTGCCGCGCTCCGCGCGCTGTGCGTGCTCGACACCACGCCGGACAGCGAACTTGACGTGATCACGCGGCTGGCGGCGGACCGCTTCGACGCAGCGATCGCGCTGGTCAGTCTGGTCGATGCCGATCGCCAGTGGTTCAAATCGCGCCAAGGCCTTGCCGCGACCGATACCTGCCGCCGCCACAGCTTCTGCGGCCACACCATTGCCAAGGACAGCGTGATGGTGGTGCACGACGCCTCAAGCGATCCGCGCTTTGCCCAAAATCCGCTGGTGACCGGCGATCCCAACATCCGCTTCTATGCCGGCGCGCCGCTGGTGCTGGCCAATGGCCACCGCATCGGCACGCTGTGCGTGATCGACCCGGCCCCGCGCGACCACTTCTCCAGCCGCGATGCCGATATCCTGAAGCTGATGGCCAGCCAGGTGGTCGGCCTGCTCGAAAGCCGCCGCATCCGGCAGGACCAGCGCATCTCGCAGCTGATCGCGCAGACCACGACCGACGCCTTCGTCTGCTCCGACGCCCATAGCCGCATCATCCTGTGGAACCGCGCCGCCGAGGCAATGTTCGGCTGGAGCGCGGAGGAAGCCATCGGCCAGCCGCTCGACATCATTATCCCCGATCGCCACCGCGCGGGCCATAACGCGGGCGTGGAGCTCTTGCGGACGAAGGGCCCGATCAAGCTCGTCGGCCAGACGGTCGAGGTGCCCGCCACTTGCAAGGCCGGGCGCGAATTCCCGGTCGAACTCTCGCTCGCCATGTGGCCGGCGGAGAACGACGAAAACAATGGCCCCGAAGGCTTTGCCGCGATCATCCGCGACATCACCGCCCGCAAGCAGGCCGAGGACGAGCGGGTCGTCACCGAAGCGCGGCTCGGGCGGCAGGTGGCCGCGATCGAGGCTTCGGACGACGGGATCGCGATCACCGATGCCGACGGGGTCTTTATCTTCATGAACCGCGCCCATGCCACGATGTTCGGGTTCGACACCCCCGAGGCGCTGATCGGCCGGCAATGGAGTGCGCTCTACGATCCGCTCGAGGCCGACCGGATCCGCAAGGAGGCCATGCCAATCCTGTTTGCCGCCGGGCAATGGCGCGGCGAGACCCAGGGCCGCAAGCGCGATGGTTCGCCGATCGAGCAGGAGATCGCGCTCTCGCTCTCGCCCGAAGGCGGGATCGTGTGCGTCACCCGCGACGTGGGGGACCGGCGGGTGGCGGAGCGCGAGAAGGTGCGCCTGCGCGAACAGCTGATGCTGGCGCAGCGGCAGGAGGTCGTCGGCCAGCTGGCGAGCGGCATCGCGCATGATTTCAACAATCTCATCGCCGCGATCTCCGGCACTGCCGACTTGCTGCGCAACACCGAAGAAGAGCGCGTGCGCCACCATGCGCTGCGCATCCAGTCGGCTGCATCGACTGCGGCGGGACTGGTCGAGAAGCTGCTGACCCTGGGCCGCCGCGTGCCGGATCCGCGGCTGGTCGACATGCGCAGAACCTTGTGGGACGTGCGCGATCTGGTCGCCCCGAGCCTGACCGATCCGCTCCACCGCATCGAGCTCGAGCTGCCGCCCTCGCCGCTGATGGCACTGACCGATGACACCGAGCTCAATCAGGTGGTCCTGAACCTTGCGCTCAATGCCCGCGATGCCCTGCCGCCGGGGCAGCTGGGGCGCATCAAGCTCGAAGTGATCGCCAATGAGGAATACCGCCCGAGCGGCGAAATCGTGGTCGGCAGCCTGCCGAAGGTGCGCGCCGCCATCATCCGCGTGAGCGATACCGGATGCGGCATCCCGCCCGATGATCTGCGCCGGGTGTTCGAACCCTTCTTCACCCACAAGGGCCAGGCCGGCACCGGTCTTGGCCTTGCGGTTGTCGCGGGCGTGATTGCCAGCAATGGCGGGGCGCTGGCGATCCAGAGCTGGCCCGATTGCGGCACGATCTTCGAGGTCTGGTGGCCGCTTCAGGCCGCGCACAACGACGCGATGGGCGTGCCCAGCAGCCTGCTCGCTGCGGGCAATGTGCTTGCCGGCAAGACAGTGCTGGTGGTCGACGACAACCCCACGGTTGCCGATACGCTGGTGGCGATGCTGGAGGAAGTGGGCGCGGAAGTCGGCCCCTGCATCGATCCCCACGATGCGATCACCGCGGTCAGCGATGATGCGGCCTCGTGGGATCTGGTGATTACCGATTACGACATGCCGGGGATGGACGGCGCGCAGCTGGCGCGGGCCCTGCGCAAGACGCGCGGCGATCTGCCGATCCTGCTGCTGACTGCCCTGCCCCGGGTCCACCGGCTGCACCAGAACCAGGTCGGCCTGTTCGACGGCGTGCTGGGCAAGCCGACCGGCACCGCCCAGCTCGCCGCCGCCGCCGCCGCCGCGATAGAAGCCGCCCGCGCAAGGAGCACAACATGCGCATCCTGATTGCCGATGATCACGAACTACTCCGCGATGTCCTGCGCTCCTATCTCGAGGCCGAGGGCGGCTTCGTGATCGAGACCGTGGCCGATCTGCCGCAGGCCCTGGCCGCCATTGCCGCAGCGCCTGCGCCCTTCGATCTGGCGGTGCTCGATTACGGCATGCCGGGGATGGACGGCTATGACGGGCTCGATCGTGCGATTGCCGCAAGCGGCGGGCGACCGGTGGCGCTGATGTCGGGTCTTGCTCCGGCAGGCGTGGCAGAACGGGTGCTGGCAGCAGGCGCGGCGGGCTATCTGCCCAAGACCCTGCCGGCAAGGTCGCTGGTCAATGCGATCCGCTTCATGGCGGCGGGCGAGGTCTATATGCCGCTCGACCTGCATCGCCCCTCGCGCAATGTCGAGGGCGCGCCTTCCAATCTGTCGCGGCGCGAGCTGGAGGTGCTGGCGGGCCTGTGTGCGGGCCATGCGAACAAGGAAATCGCGCGCGAGCTCAACCTGCGCGAGCCGACCATCAAGCTCCACGTCAAGACCATCTGCCGCAAGCTCGACGCCAGGAACCGCACCCACGCGGCGATGATCGCGCGCGAGCGGGCGCTGTGTTGAGGCGGGCGGCTATTCGCTAGCGGCGGCGAGCGCAGGCATCAGGCTGTCCGCCAGCGCCCGGGCCGCGGTGCGGGTGGCGGCGCGATCGGCATCGTCGGCAACCTCGTAGGTGTAGGACGGGATCGCATAGGTCTCGAAGAACCAGTTCTTCGCCGTGCCGCTGCCGGGATTGGCGTTGCGCGGCTCGATGGTGAAGGGATAGCCCGCAAAGGCGTTTTCCCTGCCCTCCAGCCATGCGGCGAGGAACCGCTGCTGGGCCGCGCTCGCCTCGCCCTTGCCTTGCACGTAGAACAGGTTGCTGCGGGTCGAGTGGAAATCCACCATCAGCACCGGACGCACGCTCTGCGGCAGGGCATCGAGCCACGCCTTGACGCTGCGGGTTTCGGGCTGGGTGAAGGGGCCCCAGTCGCGGTTGATATCCACCGCACCGCGATTGGCCCGCCAGTGGCCGCGCACCACTCCGTCGGGATTGAGCATCGGCACCACAAGCACCTGCACGTCGCCCAGATCCCCCGCCCGCGCGGCGAGGCTGTCGACGAAGGCCACCATCGCGATGGCGCCGGTCACCTCGGGCGGATGCTGGCGGCCGAGCAGCACCACCAGCTTGGGCGCATCACTGCGTCCGAACCGGATCGCGCCGATCGGCCTGCCATCATGCGAGGTGCCGATGGTGAAGGGCTGCGCCCCGCTCGCCGCGCTCCAGCGAGCGAGATCGGCGCGGGCGGCGGCCGGGGGAATGATCTCCTGCGCAGCGATCATCCCGCGGCCCGCAGGCAGGCGGATGACCGCACCCTTGCCGTCCACCGAAGGTTCCGCCGGCAGGTCGCGCCACGCGCCATCGGCGCCGCGCCACTTGGGGGCATAGCGGTGCTGCCCGCCGAGATAGCCGAGCGTCACCGTCACCGGCGCCTCGCCTGTCGTTTCGTAGCGGAAGGCATACCACGGGCTGGGATTGATCGGCGGCGCGTGCTCCGGGGTCACCAGCAGCGCGAAATCGCGCTCGCCCCGCACCGCGCAGGCTGAGGCCGAAGCCCCCTCGAAATCGAAATAGAGGCGCGCGGCCGCCGTGCGGCAGGTCGCCTCGACTGCCACAGGCGCAGGTGTGGAAACGGGCTTCGGGGGCGGCGTTTGCACGCACGCCCCCGTCACCAGTCCCAGCCCCAGCAGCAGGGCAAACCGCTGCTGGCGCATCACCATCAGAACGGCTTGCGGATTTCGACCCGGAACACCCGCCCGCGCGGCGAATGCAGCGCGGAGAGGAAGCCGTAAGTATCGTCAGCCAGCGGCGGATCCACGTTGAACAGGTTGTTGATCCCGAACCGCAGCCGCAGCCCGTCGAGCGCGGTGTCGTTGTCGATCGTGTAGCTGATCGCCGTGTTGATCGTCAGCATGTCGTCGACGCGGTAGAAGTTCGCGTTGGGATTGTCGGAAACGATCGGCACGTCGCGACTCACGCTGGTGTTCCACACCTTGCCGACATAGCTGGCGAAGAGCGAGGCATCGACCGGGCCGCTGCCCCAGTTGACCGAGCCGCTGAAGCGCCACTTGGGACGGCCTTCGATCTCGAGCAGCTGGCCCAGACCCTCGATCCGCACTTCGGGCGGCAGCTGTCCGCTGGCCACCGCATCGAGCAGCACCTGACCGTCGGTCCCGGCCGACTGGACAAAGCTGTCCAGGCGTGCGGCGTTGAAGCGCAGGCGGAAATTGCCCGCGCCGAAATCGGGGACATTATAGGCCAGCCCGAAGTCCCAGCCCTTCGACACGCGGCTGTCGAGGTTGAGATAGGGATCGAGCACCTGGATGATGTCGCCCGCCGGTTGCAGGCGCGTGCCGGTATAGAGCGCGATCTGCTCGGCCGACGGGGCGCTGCGGACCACGGCGGGGTTGCTGCTGCCGTTGAGGCGCAGCAGCAGATCGAGCGCGATCGCGTTGTCATCACCGAAGGTGCCGACCAGGCCGGTCTGCTTGACGCGCCAGTAGTCCGCCGTCAGCGTCAGGCCCGGAATGAACTTCGGCTCGATCACGAGGCCAAGATTGATGCTCTCGCTGTCCTCGGGCTGGAGCTGGTCGGTGCCCGAACGGAAGCTGATCACGCCCTCGCCCGGACACAGGCCGAGATTGGCCAGCTGGCCGCGCTCGACCTGCGCCTGACAGCGCACGAAATCGTCGCGGGTGTTCGAACGCGTGGTGCCCTCGTCATTGACCTGCACGAGGTTCGGCGCGCGGAAGCCCTGCGACCATGCGCCGCGCACCATGATGCCGGGCACCACGGTCCACGAAGCGGCGGCACGCGGGACGATGGCGGTCTCGCCGATATCCTTGAAGTGCTCCATGCGCCCGGCGAGCTGGAGATTGAGCGCGGTGATGAGCGGAATGTCCATGTCCTCGCTCACCAGCGGGACGAAGGTTTCGAGGAAGGCCGAATAGACCTCGCGCGCACCGCTGGTGTCGGGCGAGGCGCTGGTGCCGACCACATCGCTGCCGTCGAACACGCCGGTGACGCTGTCGCGCCAGGTGATGGTGCCGTCGATGCGCGGATCGCGATCATCGATGAAGGTCTCGCGCCGCCACTCGATCCCGGCCGCAATCCCGACATCGCCGCCCGGCAGGCTGAACAGCGCGCTGTTGCTGACCTTGAAATCGGCCAGCGCGAGGGTGGTTTTGCCCTTGCGGAACACGTCGATCAGGAAGGGATCGATCGCGCTCTGCGGGTTGGGGGTGCAATCACCATTGCCCACATCGCCGGTGATGCAGCCGCCGTTGAAGGGGTTGTAGGCGTCCGGCGTCGAACGATTGATCGCCTGCTGGAGCAGGGTCAGCGAGACACGGTTGCCTTCAAGGTCGGTCGACTTGGCTTCGGAATAGACAAAGCCGGTGTCGAAATCCCACGCTCCGAAATTGCCCTTGAGGCCGGCGACGATGCGGTAGGAATCCTTGTCGACATCGACCGTGCGGTTGCCCGCATCAACGAAGCGGTAGCGCTCCATGATGAGGTCGGCGCCGGTGGTCGGGATGGTGGTGCCCGGCCGGCGGTTCGGGTTGGCCGCGCCGCCCGGGAAGGTCACCGGGCCGAAGGGGTTCCAGTAGGCATTGCGCGAAATCCCCACCGGCACGGCGCTGAGGATCGCCGCCGGAGTGATGTTGCGGCTGCTTTCGGAGCGGTAGAAGGTGCCCTCGAAATAGCCTTCGATATTGTCGCTGAACTCGTAGTTGAACAGCAGCGCGGCGTTGTAGCGGGTCTTCTCGCTGATCAGCGTGGTGCCGAAGGCGCGGTTGTAGCGCACCTCGGCGGCAGGGTTGTCGCCGTTGCGGGCGCACAGGCCATTGCCCAGATCGAAGCGGCAGCCCGTAAAGGTCGAGGGCTGGATGTAGAAGTCATCGTCGCGGATCGGGGTGAGGTTGTTGTTGGTGATCTGGATGTCGAACTGACCGAACGGCCCGAAGGTGTTGCGGTTGTTGAACTGGGTGTCGTTCTCGAAAGGGGTGCCGACCAGCAGCGAGCGCTTGTCGTCATCGCGCGAATAGTCGCGCTCCGAAGCGGGCAGCCCGTTTTCGTAGAAATAGCCGCCATAGATGGTGAGGTTGGCGCGGCCATCGGCGAAATCGAAGCCATAGCCGCCGTTGATCTGCGTGCTGTAGAGGCTGGTGCCGTCCGACGCGCGCCATTCGCCTTCGATGAAGCCGCCCTTGCGGTTGCCGCGCAGCACGGTGTTGACCACACCCGCCACCGCGTCGGCACCGTAGATTGCCGAGGCGCCGTCGCGCAGCACTTCCAGACGCCGCACGCTGCCCGGCGCGATTTCATTGGTGTCGGGGCTGACCACGGGCACCAGCAGTTCGGTCTGGAAGCCCGGGTTCAGCACCATGCGCCGCCCGTTGATCAGCAGCAGCGTGTTGCCGGTGCCGAGGTCGCGCAGGTTGATCGAGGCAACGTCGCCGCGCGCGTTGTTCGAGGTGACGTCGTTCTGTTCGTTGAAGGCGACGGCACCGGCCTGCGGGATCGCGCGGAACAGTTCGTCACCCGAAGAAGCGGCGATGTTCTGGATGTCGACCTCGTCGACCACCGTCACGGGCAGCACGTCATCGATCTTGGCACCCTGGATCTGGGTGCCGGTAACGATGATCTCGCGCTCGGGGCTCTGCCCGTTGGCCGTGGTCACATCCACCGGTGCGCTGGCTGCGGTATCCTGTGCATGTGCGGCGGTGGCGGCGATCAGGCTCGCCCCGCACATCAGGGCCAGCTTGCCCAGAAGCTTCGTCGACATAGTCATTCTCCCTGTTTTTCAATAATCTGTAAGGAACGCGCCCATTTATCGAAAAGCGCGGGCCATTGGCTGATCACCTGATCGGGGTTGCCCAGACCCCATCCGTGTCCGCCATCACGGAACAGGTGTAGCTCGGCGCTGGCCCCGGCTGCTACCAGTTTCTCGAACATGAGGATACCGTGACCCGGCGGCGTGGTCGGATCATCGGCGGCAGCGAAGATGATGGTCGGCGGCGCATCCTTGCTCGCATAGGTATCGAGCGACCATGCGGCCTCGGCCTCGGGCCCCGCCTTCTCGCCCACGATCTCGCGGCGGGTGCGCGTGGTGTCATAGGGCTTGCGAAGCGTCACAACGGGGAACAGAAGCACCGCGAAATCGGGCCGCGCCGAGACGGCCTCGTAACGGTCCGCCCCGGCATAGAGCGCGCGGGCGGGCTGGTAGGCGGTGAAGCCCGCCAGATGCCCGCCGGCCGAAAAGCCCATGATCCCGATGCGCTTCGGATCGATGCCGAATTCACCCGCGCGGGTGCGGATGATCTTCATCGCCCGCTGCGCGTCCATGAAGGGAGCGGTGGCTTCCCAGCCATCATTGGGCAGGCGGTAGATCAGCTCGAACACGGTAAAGCCGCGCGACTGGAGCCAACTCGCCGCCGGGGTGCTTTCCTTCTTGAGCTGGATGCGGAAATAGCCGCCCCCGCCCGCCACCAGCACGGCCGCGCCATTGGGCTGCGCCGGGCGATAGACCCGCATCCTCGGGGTCGAGATATTGGACACAGCGCCGAGCCCCGCGCCCTCGGCGCCGATCTTTTCCGCGCCCGCGACCGTGCCCTTGCCCGGCGGGGTGCCCGGCCACAGCGTGATCTCCTCGGCCGGCACGGCGGCCGGTTCGGCGGCCAGTGCAGCGGGCGCAAGCAGGGCGAGGATCGCGAGCAGCAGGCGGATCACGGGGTCTTCTCCAGCACCCGGGCGAGCTCTTCGCTCACCGGACCGCTGCGCTCGTGGCGCTCGATATCTTCGACCGGCAGCGGCATCGGCGTTCCCGCCAGCGCGGCAGCCAGCCGCTCGCGATCCAGCGCGCCTTCCCAGCGCGCCACCACGATGGTCGCCGCGGCATTGCCGATGAAGTTGGTCAGCGCGCGGCATTCGCTCATGAAGCGGTCGATGCCGAGGATCAGGGCCATGCCCGCCACCGGCACGCTCGGCACCACCGAGAGCGTCGCGGCGAGGATCACGAAGCCCGATCCCGTGACCCCGGCCGCGCCCTTGGAACTGACCATCGCCACCAGCACCAGCGTCATCTGTTCTGCGAGGCTCAGCTCCACGCCCACGGCCTGCGCGATGAACAGCGCGGCCAGCGTCATGTAGATATTGGTGCCGTCGAGATTGAAGGAATAGCCCGTGGGCACCACCAGGCCGACAACCGCCTTGCGGCAGCCGGCGATTTCCATCTTCTCCATCAGGCTCGGCAAGGCGGCTTCGGAGGAGGAGGTGCCGAGCACCAGCAGCAGCTCGGCGCGCAGATAGCGGATCAGCGCGAAGATCGAGAAGCCGTTGAACCAGCCGACCAGCCCCAGCACCACCAGCACGAACAAGAGCGAGGTGAGGTAGAAGGTGCCGACCAGCGCGGCGAGGCTGGCAAGGCTGCCGATCCCGAATTCGCCGATGGTAAAGGCCATCGCGCCGAACGCCCCGATCGGCGCAAGCTTCATCAGCATGTGGACCAGCTTGAACACCACCTCGCCGAAGGAGGCTAGCACGTCGGTCACAAGGTCGCTGGCCGGGCGGGTCGCAGCGATCGCCACGCCGGCGAGGATCGCCACCAGCAGCACCTGGAGGATCTGCCCGTCGGTGACCGCGCTGAACAGCGTGTCGGGGATGATGCCGAGCAGGAAGCCGGTGATGGTCGTGGCTTCGGCCTTGTCGGCAAAGTCTGCGACGGCCGCCGTATCGAGCGTGGCGGGATCAATGTTCAGCCCCGCACCCGGCTGCACGATATTGCCAACCGCAAGGCCGATGATCAGGGCGAGCGTGGAGAAGGTGAGGAAATAGGCGAAGGCCTTGCCCGCCACGCTGCCCACCGCCTTCAAATCCCGCATCCCGGCAATCCCGGTGGCGACCGTGACGAAGATCACCGGTGCGATGATCATCTTCACCAGCTTGATGAAGCCGTCACCCAGCGGCTTGAGCGCGACGCCGAGGTCGGGGGCGAAGTGGCCGAGCAAGGCGCCCAGCGCGATCGCGCCCAGCACCTGCACATAGAGCTGGCGATAGAACGGCTTTCGCGCCGGTGCGGTGATGTCCGCCGGTGTGATGGCTGAATGCGAACCCATGGTGCGCTATGTTCCCCGCTCTATCCTCTCGGGCGCGGAGCATCGGGGGATTACCCTTAACCCGCAAGCCTTGCGCGGCAATCGCGCCATTGCGCGCCTGTTCAAGCAGTTAGCCGCCGCGCCCTGCGAAATTGTGCGGAAATCCGCACAATTTTCTTGCAGCCAGTGCGGAATGGCGCACAAGCCGGTCTGCGAGAGGCCCAAGAGAGAGGATCGTGCGCCGGATCATGCAGGGCAGGATGGGACGCTGGTATCTGGCAAGCGTGGCGCTGATCGGCGCGGCGCTGCTGGCCGGGCTTGCCATGCTGGGCCTGGAACGCGCGATGCGGGTCCGCGCGCTCGATGACACCCGCACAGCCGCTGCGGGGCAGGCGGCGATCCTTGCCGCAGGGCTGGAAAGCGAACTCAACAAGTTCACGCTCGTCCCGCGCGTGCTCGCGGTCGATCCCGAAGTCGCCGCGCTGCTGGCCGGCGATAACGGCCAGCGCGATCTGCTCAACCGCCGCCTGGCCGCGCTGGCCAAACAGACCGATGCCGCAGCGATCTACCTGATGGACGCGCGCGGCCTGACGCTGGTGGCGAGCAACTGGGACAGGCCCGATAGCTTCATCGGCTCCAATTACCGCTTCCGCGAATATTTCTCCGGCGCGCTGAAGGACGGCACGCGCACCGAATTCGCGCTCGGCACGATCAGCCGCCGTCCGGGTCTCTATCTTGCCGAAAGGGTCGGCCCGGCGGCCCGGCCACTGGGGGTGGTGGCGGTCAAGGTGGAATTCGACGAGCTCGAGCGCAAATGGCAGGATGCCGAGGATGGCGTGTTCGTGACCGATGCCGACGGCATCGTGCTGCTCGCCAGCAATCCGCAATGGCGCTTCCGGGCGAGCGAGAGCACCGGCGCCCGCGATCCGCAGCGCGATGCCATGCGCTTCGGCATCGCGCGCATCGAGCGGTTCGAACTGCCGCTCGGCAGCGGTGCCAGTCGGACGGTGCGGCTGATCGAGAAGATCCAGCCGATCGCACCGGTCGGCTGGGAACTCCACCTGCTCACCGACCCTTCCGCGCGGCTATCGGTCGCGGTCGCCAATGCGCGGCTGGCGGGGCTGGGCCTGCTGCTGGCGCTGGGACTGGCGGGCGCGGGCGCGCTGCTCTGGCGGCGGCAGCGACAGGCGCGGGCGGCGGCCGAGATCGCCGCACAGACCGCCACCTTGCGCGAACAGTTGCAGCAGGCGAACCGGCTGGCGACCCTCGGCCAGATCACCGCGGGCCTCGGCCACGAGATCCGTCAGCCGCTGGCGGCGATGCGGGTCTATGCCGAAAACGGAGAGCGGCTGCTCGGCACGGGCCGCAACGACGAAGCCGCCGAGAACTTCGGCAAGATCGCAGGGCTTGCGGGCCGGATCGGCGAGATCACCGAGGAACAGCTCCATTTCAGCCGCCGCACCATCGAGGAGCCGCGCGACATTCGCCTGAGCGAAGTGATCGACGGATCGCTGCTGCTGCTGCGCGACCAGATCCGCCACAAGGGCATCGCGCTCGCCCTGCCCGCCCCCGAGGCCAGCACCGCGATGGTGCGGGCACGCCATGTCCAGCTTGAACAGGTGCTGGTGAACCTCCTCCAGAACGCGGTGCAGGCCTGCGAGCCGGGCGGCCAGATCGCGCTGGAAATTGCGCCGGGCGCAGGGGTCGTCCGTCTCAGCGTCAGCGACAACGGCCCCGGGGTTCCGCCCGCCTTGCGCGATACGCTGTTCCAGCCCTTCGTCACTAGCAAGAGCGAAGGCATCGGGCTCGGCCTTGCCATCGCGCAGGACATCATGCGCCAGCTCGGCGGCGATCTGACCCATAGCGACAGCGCGTCCGGCGCG
>Ga0315900_10010220_pt1 | contig 11788 bp, 5 predicted proteins | sample LakEriMetagenome_FD_203521 | JGI IMG/M metagenome (GOLD analysis project Ga0315900, IMG submission 203521) | Freshwater fungal communities from buoy surface, Lake Erie, Ohio, United States - Buoy 12 MA114 | ecosystem: Environmental > Aquatic > Freshwater > Lake > Lake biofilm | place: USA: Lake...
TTCTTTTTTGGTAAAATGAGTAAATGACTTTCCGTCGTATTTACTGACCCCGACCTGAGTGCCGAACCAGAGGTTTCCCGAGCGGTCTTCCAAGATGCTTCTAACATCATTATGACTCAGGCCTTCTTTGTCGGTAAAATGAGTAAAAGACTCTCCGTCGTATTTACTGACCCCGCCCTGAGTGCCGATCCAGAGTTTTCCCGAGCGGTCTTCTAAGATGCTTCTAACTACATTATGGCTCAGGCCTTCTTTGTCTGTAAAATGAGTAAAAGACTTTCCGTCGTATTTATTGACTCCACCGCCTTCAGTGCCGAACCAGATGTTTCCCGAGCGGTCTTCCAAGATGCTTCTAACTACATTATCACTCAGGCCTTCTTTATCTGTAAAATGAGTAAAAGACTTTCCGTCGTATTTACTGACCCCACCGCCTTCAGTGCCAAACCAGATGTTGCCTGAGCGGTCTTCTAAGATGCTAATGACAAAGTTATGGCTCAGGCCTTCTTTGTCTGTAAAATGGGTAAAAGACTTTCCGTCGTATTTACTGACCCCGCCTTCAGTGCCGAACCAGAGGTTGCCGGTTTTATCCTGAAGCATGCAGCGCACCACATGATGCTTTAAGCCTTGTAGTTTACTAAAAGAGCTGAAATTTTGAGGGTTGGGGTCTCTGATGGATGGGTCTTTGGCCACCGCCACTTCAGGTATGCCTGCCACGAAGGGCCTGGCAATAGCGGGTACGGTTTTGGGTAAGGCAAAGGAGTGGGAACCGGGTTCGATCTTACGCAGTTTGGCTTCATCTACCATCACCACCTTACCCTTGCCGGCGGGGTGTATGTTGGTGTTTGCAGGTAGCACTTTGGTTTTGCCTACGGGTGATTTTTTGAGTTTGCTTTCATCAACAAGTATCACCCTGGGCGCTGCCACGCTGTTTTTCGGCACCACAAAACCTCTGGCTTTCATGACCTTTGGCCCTGAGGCAGCAGTTTCAGAATTGCTTTGTTTCTTTTCGCTGCAGGCATACAGCAAAAATATCAGCAGTAAAATGCGGGTTGGCACGGGATAAAAGTAGGAAGCAATTTTTACCGGTTATTCAGTATCGCAAAAAAACCATTTTCTTAAGCACAAATAGGGGAATACCTTTTCTTAAACACGCACCCCGATCACACAAATGTCATCTACCTGAGGCCGGTTGCCTTTCCATTCCAGGTGCCTTTTCACCAGCTGATCCCGCTGAACAGTCATCCCCTCATGCGCCATGCTCAGCAGCAGTTCGCGAAGGCGCTTTTTATTGAATTTCTTTTCCTCCGGGCCGCCGAACTGATCGCAATAGCCATCACTGAACAAATACAGGCAGTCGCCGCTCTGCAGGCGGATGCTGTGATTTTTAAAAGGCTGCGTGCTGCTGCCCACCGACTGCCGGTCGGCTTTTACCTCGATGAGTTCTGTTTCTCCGTCTGTATTCCTCACCATCCAAAGCGGATTGTTAGCGCCGGCCCATTGCAGATGCCTGTTTTTCAGGTCGAGGCGACAGAGGGAAATGTCCATGCCGTCCCGTACCAGGTCTTCTTCATTGCCACTGTTCTGAAATTCCGTCTTCACCAGTTCCGACACCTTATCCAGCATGCGGGCCGGTTCGGTAATGCCCAGCTCCTTTACCGTTTTGTTGAGCGCATTGCTGCAAACCACCGATACCATGGCGCCGGGTACGCCATGACCGGTGCAATCGCAGGCGGCAAAGAGAATTTCACCTTCCACTTCTGTCATCCAGTAGAAATCGCCTGCCACAATATCTTTGGGCAGGTAAAGAATGAAGGATTCCTCCAGGTACTGCTGCACGATTTTCGGAGGCGGCAAAATGCTGCTCTGGATGCGTCTGGCGTATTCAATACTGCCCAGCACCTGCCGGTGTTTTTCTTCAATCACCTGCTTCTGTTCCAGGATTTCGCCGGTGGCTTCGGTAACTTTTTCTTCCAGTTCCTTCTGCCTTTCCCGGAGTGAAGTTTCACGCCAGCGGATAAAACCGCTGATGCCCCCTAAGCCTGCCAGTATATACAGGCAAAAGGCCCACCAGGTATGCCACCAGGGCGGGCGTATCACAAAAGAATAGTCAAAGGGCTTGCTCCATTTACCGGCGCTGCCGATGGCCTGTATTGTTAGAGTATAGTTTCCGGCACTCATGTCCCGGAAATCCGCTTTGTTTTCTGCACTCGGCCGGCTCCATTCTCCTTCCCCGCCGTTCTTGTCCAGCCTGAAACGGAATTTCAGCTGATCCGGTGATGCCCAGTCGATGGCGGAGAAATGGAAGGTAAGGTGCCTGATGTCGTAGGGAAACTCCGGATTCTCCGGGTAATTCCGGAATGGCCGCACTGTTTGAAAAACAAGATCAGACCATTGACCATTTCCTGTATTACCTGCTTTTCTGTTTCTGAGAATTTCAGCGAAATCGGTGAATTTCCCCTGCAGTTCAAGATGGCTCAGGGATACCATCGGAACATTTTCGTTGAAGGAAAATGCATTCAAATTGAGCATGGTCACCGTTTTTCCACCGCCCCACCAGATGCGGTTTTTACTGTCCTGAACCACGGCGTTCAGTACAAAATCTTCGGAGTTGAGGCCATCTTCTGCATGGAAAATCCGGATGGAAGGCTTTGCTACATCATCGGCCATTTCCATGCAATTGAGACCGCGGTCGGTTCCCAGCCAGACCCGTCTTTCACTGTCGCAGAGAATGGAATAGATGTAATTCTGGCTCAGACCATCTGCCTCCGTATAATGAATGAACGATTTACCGTCAAAGCGAAATACACCTCCGCCATCCGTACCGATCCAGAGCCTGCCTGCTTCATCTTCTTTCAGTGCATTAACATTATTACAGCCTTCAGCTCCTTTCAGGCGGTAATGGGTAAACCGCTTTCCATCGAATTTATTCAGACCTCCACCCGTTGTTCCGATCCAGAGATTCCCGGAACGGTCTTTGAGAATTGGCTTAACGCTTTTGGTACTCAGACCAGATTTTTCCGAATAGCGGGTGAAGCTTTTACCATCAAACCTGAATACTCCATTATCTAGGGTACTAAACCAGATGTGCCCTTTTTTATCTTTCTGAATACCAATAATTACGTCATCCGGCAATCCCTGTATTTTGCCGTAATGAATGAGCTCCTTGCCATTGTAAAGCCAGAGCCTACGATTACTGCCAAACCACAGGTTACCCGAGTCATCTTCAAAAATAGAATGAAAATACATTCTTTCCCTTTGGTCTGTGGTTTTCGGACTCAGGGAACTGAAGGATTTACCGTCAAAACAAAAAACACCTTCGGTATTGGAAGCAAACCAGATGGTGCCGGACCGGTCTTCCAGAATGGAATACATATAGGGATCTTTCAGCCCCTCTTTCCTTGAGAAATGCTGAAAAGAGCGGGGATCCAGGCGGCCCAGTCCGCCGCCGTTGGTTCCGAACCAGATGCAGCCGGAGGCATCTTCCAGCACCGACCATACGAACAAATTATGGATGCCCTCTTTTTCCCCCCAGTTGGTAAAGCTATTTCCGTCGAACCTGCAAAGTCCTCCTCCGAATGTGCCCAGCCAGAGGTTGCCGGCCTTGTCTTCGGTAATGGTCTGAATTTTATTATGAAACAAACCATTGGCGGTGGAATATTTCTTAATTGTGCTGCCATCAAAGCCAAACAAACCGGAATTACTTCCAAACCAGAGTTTTCCCGATTTATCCTGAAATACTGCATTATACCCGCCTGGCGGCAGACCGTTTTTTTCTGTGTAATGGCTGAATGACTGGCCGTCAAATTTACAGATCCCCTTCTTGGTGCCGAACCAGACATTGCCGGATTGATCGCATGTTATCGCATCTACACGATTGCTGAGGAGTCCCTCTTTTTCCGTGTAGGTAGTAAAGCACCTGCCATCAAATTTGCTGACTCCACCTTCCCAGGATGTAAGCCAGATGTTTCCGCTGCTGTCGCGGCAGATGGAGGCAATATTATCGTCGCACAGGCCGTCTTTTGTTGTAAAATGGGTAAAACCATCGCCATTAAAAAAGCCTGCACCCTTGTTTCCGGCAATGGTTCCGAACCAGATGTTTCCCTGCTTGTCCGGGCAAAGATTCCACAGGTAATTACTTCCCAGACCTTCGCGGATGGTGTAGTGGAAAAAGTGCTGGCCATCGTAGCGGATAAGCCCGCCACCGAAGGTAGCCATCCATAGGCTGCCCGTCTTGTCTTTTATAACCGATTGTACCATAGAATTTCCCAGGCCCTGAGACAAATCGAGGTAGCGGATATCGAAGCTGGCCTGATCCCGTTTGCGCATGGGAAGAGCCCTGACCGGTTCGGGTTGCCGGGCAGGTACCGGCCGGAAGACGGGGCTTACTGTTTTGGGCAGGGAAAAACCATTCTTTCCCGGAGTGCAGACATCGGGCTGCCCGATCGGAATGAGTACCGGTTTTCCCGCTGGTTTTACATTGGAAAAGGCTGCACCAACTTTCTGAATTACGGCAGGGTATTTTTTCACGGAATCCGGATTCACCGGAAAGACCTCCGGCGCAGCCAGGCTGTCTTTTGGTACCACATAGCCTTTGGCTTCCACCACCTTTGGCCGCGATTCAGTTTCAGCATTGTACTCTTTCTTTTCTGCGCAAGAAAAAAGAAATGCCAGCAAGCAAATCAGCCTGAAAACCATGGGGTAAAGATATATGGAGGGATTGAAAATGGAAAGTCTCCAGAGTATGCTTGCATTCTGTGCAACAATGCCTTTGCCCGTAATCGGAGAGGCCGCAGTCGGAACGGAAGCGAAGCAAAGCCTTAAGCGGGGCAGGCGCGGAGCGCGCGCAAGGCTGCCCGATATTCAGTTAAGCAGGGACGCACATTATGCATGATTCGGCTACGCTTCAGGCTGGCTGCTTCCCAGAATTGCCGAAATCAGATCCTGCTCCGTGTAAGGCTTGGAAATGTAGCCCGTCATTCCGGCCTCAAGGCAGCGGATTTTTTCTGATTCCAGTGCGTGGGCCGAGCATCCGAAAATGGGGATGTCAAGCATAAGTTGCTGCCTGATTTTTTCCGTGGCCTCCAGCCCGTTCATGCCAGGCATTTCAATGTCCATCAGCACAACATCAATAGTATTTTTCTCCAGTGCTTCCAGGCCCTTCAGGCCATCGGATGCTGTTTCTATGATGGCACCATTCCGCTCCAGCCAGGTTCTGGCCAGAATCTGGTTGTATTCATTGTCTTCCACAAGCAATACTTTGATTCCCTGCAGTACCGCGGAATTTTGGCGAGGCTCTGAGGGATTATCCGAAGCTGATGCTGGTGTTGCGGCTATCGCATAAGAGACCGTAAAATTAAATTCCGACCCCTCTCCCGGCGTACTTTGAACCTGAATTTTACCGCCATGCATTTCCACCAGTGATTTTACAATATTCAGCCCCAGACCTGTACCACCATACTTGCGGGTCGTGGATTCTTCAGCCTGCGTAAAGCGCTCAAATATCTTATCCAGCTTGCCCGGGTCGATTCCTATTCCGGTATCGGAAACACTGAATTTAAGTTCTGTCTGTCCGGCTGCCCTGTTCAGTTCCTTCACGCTGATTTCCACCCTGCCACGGGAGGTAAATTTCAGTGCATTGGACAGCAGGTTTATGAGAATCTGAGAAAGCCGCGTTTCGTCTCCGGAAACGAATTCGGGAATACCATCATCCAGATGTACCAGCAGCTCAAGATTTTTTGCTTTTGCTCTTGCCATGTGCATCTGTGAAACCTGATGTACAAGATTCCCGATGCTGAAAGGTCTCTTTTCCAGTTCCAGTTTGCCGCTTTCCAGTTTGGAAATGTCCAGAATGTCGTTGATGATTACATTAAGGTTTCGCAGGGCATTGCCAATGATATCTACATGGTTTTTCTGCTCTTGGTCAAGACTGGTATTTTTCAGAAGCTCGTGAAAACCAAGCACAGCATTCAGCGGAGTACGGATTTCGTGGCTCATATCCGCGAGAAAGGCATCCTTGGCGCGGGCCTTTTCTTCTTCCATTCTCAGGATATTTTTTTTCTCTTCCTCTTTTTGTTTTCGGATGATGCTGCCCGCCTCTTCCACTTTTTCTTCCAGTTCTATTTGTCTTTCCCGGAGGGAACGCTCGCGGTAACGGATGAAAGACATGCCTGATACCATAAGCAAGATCCCAAAGCAGGAATATGCCCACCAGGTTCGCCACCAGGGCGGACGAACCGTAAAATGGTATTCGACTGGCTTGCTCCAGACGCCTCCATTGTTCATGGCTTTAACTAGGAATGTATAGTTTCCGGGTGGAATATTGCCGTATGTCGCCTCCCTGCGAAGGGTAATTCCGCTCCAGTTTTCATCCATTCCTTTCAGCATGTACTGGTATTTAACCCGCTTCGGCTGGTTCATGGTGATGCCGGTGAAATGAAAGGTGAGGTAATTGCTGTTCCAGGCAAGACTGAGATTTTCCGGAATGCCGTACCAGCTGCTTACTTCGCCGAACTCGAATCCCTCCACCTGCATCCCATTTTTTAGATACAGGGTACTGTCTTTTACTCCCTGCAGCAGTGGCCATGCGATTTGCTCATTAAAAAGCTGAATATCCGTAATCTTGATGGTAGGGGAAAGTGTATCCTTACGCATACCCTTCGGATGAAAGGCTGTGAGGCGGTCATTGGTTGCTATCCAGAGTGTACCCCTTCTGTCTTCCAGCATGGTTTGCCCTCTGTTTACGCCCATGCCAAAAAAACCCTCCTCATGACCTGATTGCTGAAAAAAAACATCATCATCGCTCAGGCTGCCTTTTTTGATTTTTTCAATAAAAACCGGAAGCCTTTCAGCCGGAATGCGGTTAAGCCCTTTTCGGGTTCCCAGGTAGATATTCTTTTGGCGGTCCATCAGCAGCGACATAACGTCATTATTCGACAGCCCTTCATTTTCTCCGATTATTGTAAATCTGCTTCCGTCATACATGCAAACAGCATCCTCCGTACCAATCCAGATGTTTCCCAGCTGATCCTCAAGTATGGAGTATACGGTATGGCTGGAAAGGCCCTGATCTACAGAGAAATTGATAAACTGCCCTTTACCCGGATTGAGTTTGCCTCCAGGAGTGAACTTACTGATACCGCCCCTTTCCGTTCCGATCCAGATGTTTCCATTCCTGTCCTCAAGAATACCGAAAACCAGGTTGTTAGCCAGACCTTGTTTTTCAGTGTAGTTTGTAAACCCAAACCCATCATACCTGCTGATTCCCCCTCCGTATGTGCCAAACCAGAGATTGCCTTTTTTATCTTCCAGAATAGAAAGAACTATATTATTGGCAAGGCCATCATTTCTTGTGAAGTGTGTAAAGTACTTTCCGTCGTAGCGGCACACACCTCCTCCCCATGTTGCAAACCAGATGTTCCCCTTCCGGTCTTCCAGCATGGAGAAAACCTGATCGCCGGATAGCCCTTGTGCTATGGAGTAATGCGCCATACTCCGGCCATCGAATTTGTTCACCCCGAATCCCCATGTGCCGAACCAGAGGTTTCCCCGGGAATCTTCCATGCAGGAAAAGATTTGTTTATTGGATAATCCTTCTCTTTCGGTAAAGTGTGTGAAGATTTGTCCGGCGTATTTACTCACTCCTCCACCATAGGTGCCAAACCACATATTGCCGGCATTATCCTCCAGAATGGATAGTACCGTATTATCCGAAAGCCCCTCACTGGAGGTGAATTGGAAAAAGCTGTGGCCATCGTATCGGACTACACCTCCGTTGTTAATTCCGAACCAGATGTTTCCCTGCCGGTCTTCGAGCATCGACTCAACTTCATCACCGGGAAGCCCTTCTGCCCTGGAAAACCGGGAAAAGTTGTATCCATCATATTTACAGACGCCTCCTCCGTATGTTCCAAACCAGATGTTTCCACTGCGGTCTTCCAGAATGGACATAACAATATTATCGGGAAGGCCTTCGTTCGCAGTAAAATGGGTGAAGGCATTTCCATCATACCGGCAAACACCGCTTCCTTCTGTACCAAACCAAATGTTTCCATTGCGGTCTTCGCAAACAGAGAGGATATAATTATCAGAAAGACCTTCTTTTGTTGTAAAGGTTGTAAAGTTTTTTCCGTCGTATTTGCACGCACCAGCCGAAGTTCCAAACCAGATATTGTCTTTACGGTCCTGAATTATGGCATTGATGGTGGTTCCGGGAAGGCCTTCTCTTACAGAGAAATTAATGAAATCATTACCATCAAATTTACTCACACCGTTTTCGTGTGTTCCAAACCACAGGTTTCCCTGCCTGTCCTGCAAGATGGATCTGATCTTATCGTTGCAAAGCCCTTCTTTCGATGTGTAATTCGTAATACTGTTTCCATCGAATTTGCTCAAACCACCCCCGGAAGTACCGAACCATATATTGCCGTCCTTATCCTGAAGCAGACTTCGGATAATGCTGTTGGTCAATCCTTGCAATTTTCCATAAATGCTGAAATTATGGGGATTCTGGTCCTTGATGAATGCGTCTTTCAGCATTATTTTTTCCGGAATGCCTGCCCTGACCGGACGGGACAAGGCCCGCGCTTTTCCCGGAAGCCCAAAACCGTCTTTCCCTGGTACACAAATTCTGGCAGGTTTTGCCTTTACGGCGGACGGGTTTCCTGCAGGATGCACATTTGTGTTTATCAGGGTTACTTCCGGTTTTCCGGCAAGAATCTTTTTGAGTTTACTTTCATCTACAGGAATTACTTCCGGTTCCGCCATGCTGTCTTGCGGCACCAAATAGCCGTTAGCCTCCATGGTCCGAATTCTCTTTTTTTCACCAGCCGATGCAAGGTCTTTTTTTCCGCAGGATAAAAGTGCGGTCAACAAGGCCAACAGCATACCGATGACAATCCTAAAAAGGAAATCTATTCTGCATGGGCTGCAAAGCATTTTCAAAGCCATATTTTAACCTGTAAATCTCCTCAATATTACTGAATACCATTATTGGATGAAGTAATCCCCGGTGAAATTTTATTTTCCGGTCCATGTGGAATGAGAAAAACTACTGATTCTGAATTTCCGGAAAAATCATTCGTCCGCTCAGCTGGTATGCTGCTCTTCTGCTTCAGCGAAACCCGAAAAGCAGCGGAAAAAAGAAAATCACCAGAAAAGCCCAGATGCCGTAAACCGGAAGAAACTGCCCGATGCTACGGCTTGCCTCTTCAGGCCTTTCAGGGGATTTAAGGCTCAGAATCAGCTGCCGGCAAACCAAAAAGAGATTGGTCAGAATCAGCAGATTGCTGCCCAGCACAGCAGCCCGGTTGGCAGTAATTCCGAAAGAGAATACCCGGTAAACTATGGCAGATAAGGCAATACTGTTCACCAGCAGGCAGAGCATGGAAAGACCTGTGAGCACAAGCAGGCCGGCACGCTTTTGCGGGTGCTGCTCAATCTCCGGAAGCGAGAAAAAAATCAGGGCAAGGACACCCAGCAAAAGCAGGTTGAAAACCAGCAGAAATTCCCGGTCTCCGAACAGATTCCTGCCGCTCAGAAGCAGGGCAGGCAGAAAAATCAGAAGCGCCAGCAGGGCCAGCGGAGTGAAAATCCCTGCTACCACCGGCGCTACCTGGTTCAGCAGTTCAGGATTTTCTTTCAGTATCAGGGTTGCCAGCAACGGAATACCAGCAGCACCGAAAACACCAAACCATTCAAAGTAAATCTGATGGATAGGAATCCCTATTGCCTGAAACAAACCCAGCAGGATGGCAGTAAACAAACCGCCGGCTGCCATCATAAGACCGCACATGACCAAAAGTTCTGCACTGAAACGAATGAAACCGGTGTTTTCCCGGGTGGTATTCCGGATGGCGTCACCCGAATTGAGGCGGGCCAGAAGCAGCCATATCAGGACAGGCAGATGCAGGCAGGCCAGCCAGATGCTGTCGCGGGTCTCCGGCGGTCCGGGCAACAGGTTGATGTACAGGGCCAGCATTCCCATGAAAATCAGGGAATAATAGAAAAACCAGTCTTTTGTCTTGCTTCGCTTTGACAGAAAAACCATCAATCCCGGTGCAAAAGCAAAGACCAGATTCCGCGGGAAGAAATCGTCTTCCTTCAGATGAAAAAACACAGGTAATTTAAGGACCAGTCCACCCGCCAGAGCGGCAAAAAAGATCAGGTACCAGTCTTGCGGCTTTCCCCAGGAAATTGATTCACTTTTATCCGCCTTCAGTCTTTCCAGCCAGAAGTCCTTGCCTGAACCGCCCGGAATTTCAGCTGATGATTCCAGGAAGATTTTGCGGAAGGTACTTTTATCCTTCCTGTATAGATCTTCCAGCTTTTCAGCATTTTGCAGGTGCCGGAAGATTTCTTCTTTCATATTGATGGACCTTTTAACTGAAAGAAAGTTGAAGCATTGATACCAGATGTAAAACTCAGTTTTGCCTCCGGTATTTCCAAAGGCTGAAGTATCAACGGCTGAATCATCCTTTCATTTTACCGCCATCGTCCTTCAATGGAAAATCAGGAAAAACAATGGCTTCATCAGAGTGGTTTAGAGCAGGATGAGAGCTGTACTGAAAATGAATCTGCCGCAGAAAACCTGCACTGTCTGCCAGCGGCCCTTTACCTGGCGGAAAAAATGGGAGAAGGTCTGGGAAGAAGTAAAATACTGCTCGGAGCGCTGCCGGAATTCAAAAACTAAATAAACCATGCCTGCCTTTCAGAAGCTCCGTCTCATCCTCGGCGACCAGTTGAATCAGTGTCACAGCTGGTTCCGGCAGCCTGATCCATCCTGCCTGTTTGTGATGATGGAAGTCCGCTCCGAAACAGATTATGTGCCGCATCACATTCAGAAAATCCTCGGCTTTTTCGGTGCCATGCGTCGTTTTGCCCGGTGGCTGAATCAGCAGGGCCATCAGGTATTTTATCTTAAATTGGACGACCCTCAAAATCTTCAGAGCTTCGGCGATAATACCCGGGAAATCCTTCGGCAGCATCCCGCCATCTGCGAGTGGGAATATCAGGAACCGGATGAGCACCGGCTCGATCTCATTCTAAAAGAATTAGCCGCAGAAGCAGGCATTGTCTGCAAGGTCTGCGATTCAGAGCATTTTTATACTCCGCGGAATTCCCTTCGGGAAATGTTCGGACAAAAGGTCCCGCGAATGGAATTCTTTTATCGTAACCTGCGCAAAAAGCATTGCATTCTCATGGAGGCCGATGAGCCCCTTACCGGCCGCTGGAACTACGATGCCGAAAACCGCAAAAAAGTGCCGAAAGGACTTTCAATTCCTGAGCCTATTCTTTTTGATCATGACCTCAGTGAAATCAGATTGATGCTGCAGAATGCCGGCATCCGCACGGTGGGAGCGGTAAATGCCGGATCATTCTCCTGGCCCCTCGACCGGGAGGAGGCATTGCAGGTGCTGAAATATTTCATACTTGAACTGCTTCCGCATTTCGGGACTTATGAAGATGCCATGACGCAGCGCTCCTGGTCCTTGTTTCATTCCCGGCTTTCTTTTTCGCTCAACCTCAAAATGCTCAGCCCTGATGAAGTAGTTCAGGCGGCTATTTTGGCCATGGAGCAGCGGCCGGAAGAGATTTCCTACAATCAGGTGGAAGGCTTTGTGCGGCAGATTCTGGGCTGGCGGGAATTTGTGCGCGGACTCTACTGGCGCGAAATGCCGGGCTTTGCGGAAAAGAATTTTCTGGAACACAAGCGGCAGCTTCCGGCCTGGTTCTGGACGGGCAACACCAAAATGAATTGCCTGAAGCAATCCATTGGTCAAACTTTGGAACATGC
>Ga0315900_10010221_pt1 | contig 11786 bp, 12 predicted proteins | sample LakEriMetagenome_FD_203521 | JGI IMG/M metagenome (GOLD analysis project Ga0315900, IMG submission 203521) | Freshwater fungal communities from buoy surface, Lake Erie, Ohio, United States - Buoy 12 MA114 | ecosystem: Environmental > Aquatic > Freshwater > Lake > Lake biofilm | place: USA: Lake...
CAGCGCACTTAATCACATGGATCTCTGGGTGACGCGCGGGATGCCAAAGCCACCGTTGCCACATGTCCCGGGTTGTGATGCTGCCGGAGTTGTCGAAGCAGTTGGATCAGCAGTCACAAATGTGAAGGTCGGCGACGAAGTAGTGGTGAATCCAGGTGTCTCACCTATTGAAGACATCGTTGCACTTGGAAATGATTCGCCAATGGGTGACGGCTTCATGATCTGGGGCGAGCACTGCTGGGGTGGACATGGCACATTTGCGTTCGCACCTAGTAGGAACGTTCGGCCAAAACCATCATCTCGCACATGGGAAGAATCTGCTGCATTCCCTCTGGCATCGTTGACGGCGTTACGCATGCTACGTCGCGCTCGTATCGAAGCGGGTCAAACAGTGCTTGTTGTTGGAGTTGGGTCTGGTGTGTCGGCTGCGGCGTTAGCAATTGCGAAATTCATGGGTGCAAATGTGATCGCCACAAGTCGTGACGGAGCAAAGAGAGAACAAGCATTGGCAATGGGAGCTGTGCAAGTAGTGGACACTTCTGCTGACAAATGGGGAGTACAAGCCGATGTCGTGGTCGAAAGTGTGGGACCAGCTACATGGGAGAAATCATTACGGTCATTGCGCCCAGGTGGACGCATGGTTGTGTGCGGAGGCACAAGCGGCACATCTGCTGAAGTCAACATTCCTCGGTTGTTCTTCAAACAATACGAAATCATTGGCTCCTCGATGGGTAGTTACGAAGAGTTTGATCAACTTCTCGCACTGATGAATGCTGGGCTACCCGTACACGTCGACAGTGTGTTGCCTCTTGATCAATATCTCGAAGCGTTGGCACGACTCGAACAGGGCCAACAACTTGGCAAGATTGTCTTGCAGCACTAAACGATTACACATAAGGATTGAGTGGGGGTCACAGCATGAAAGAAGTTGAGTCGCTATACGCGCAAGCAATCAACATTATTGATTCCGTTGCTGACGATCTCATAACTGCAAGTCATCACATTCATGAAAATCCTGAACTTAATTATGAAGAATTCATAGCCTCAGAAACATTGGCGCGAGTGGGTGCACAACATGGTCTGGATGTGGAGCGTTCTGTGTTTGGGGTTGACACCGCGCTCGCCTCGTCCGTTGGCAACGGCCCCACGGTATGTGTCATGTCTGAATACGATGCACTCCCCATGATTGGGCATGGCTGTGGTCACAATGTGATTGCCACCGCGGGTCTTGGAGCCGCGATTGCCCTCGGGCGCATTGCTCCTCACGCTGGCGGACGCCTCTTGTATCTGGGAACACCCGCAGAAGAAGGTGGTGGCGGAAAAATTGAGATGGCTCGTCATGGAGCTCTTGAAGGTGTCGACGTGGCGATGATGGTGCATCCAGCAGATGCCGATCTCACAACTATTGATGCAATCGCTCTACAACAATTGGAAGTGCACTATGAAGGTCGCGCAGCGCATGCGGCAGCTGCTCCCGAACAGGGAAGAAATGCCCTTGATGCTGCAGTCCTTGGTTACATGGCAGTTGGTGCCTTACGACAGCACATTGCTCCTACAGAACGTGTTCATGGGATCTTTACCAAAGCGGGAGATAAGCCAAACATTGTTCCTCGTGAAGCTGAAATGTTGTGGTACATCCGTTCAGACACCACGCGTTCACTTGAAGAACTAAAACACCGTGTCGTCTCTGCGTTGGAATCGGGTGCACATGCAACTGGTTGTTCGTGTACAACACGTTTTGTGGGAAATGTGTACGCCGACATGGTCGATAACACACCGCTAGGTGCGCGTTACATCGCGCATGCAAAACATCTCGGTCGCGATGTGCGCATTCCGTCTTCTACTTCTGCGCGAGTTGTGGGAAGCACAGACATGGGGAATGTCAGCCATCTCGTACCGAGTATTCATCCGATGATCAAAGTTGCGCCAATTGGCACCGCAATCCACACCGAAGACTTCGCTCGGTACGCGCGATCACGAGAGGCGGATCAGGCGGTGATCGACGGAGCGAAGGCAATGGCGTGCTCCGCAATCGATTTTTGGCTTGATGCGAGTCTCCGTGGCGAAATATCTGCTGATTTTGCTCGCAGTAACCCCGACACCGATGTTTTGTAGGGGCATCCCGTACCGATGTGTCACTGACTTCTAGCATGGGCAATTGTGACGGTCTACGTCCCTGAGGATTTCACGCCCGATGAGGCGGCGGTACTGCGCCATTACTTCACCAACCTCGATCAGCCGGTGTTTGCGTTAGTGAACTTGCCAGAGGTGGTGAAAGGTGCCCTATTTGCGCGTTATAGCCGCAGCCCTAAGAGTCTTCGTCGATTATTTCTCGACGAGTTTGTGGGTGACCTTGACATCACAGGTGATGAGAATTACGACGCAACCATTGGCGTGGAACGCGCTGAGACGCTCTATGAAAAGGTGTTCTTTGAATACGGTGACGACTCTGTAGCGCAATTGGGTGGCGTTCACCTGGCGTGTGAGCAGGCATCCAATGTGTTGACAAAGATCCTCGAGTGGGGTCGCCTTATGAGTTATCTCGAGCAGAGCACGAGATACATCGCATATGACGAGCGCCTTGGTGGGAGGTATCGCTTTTATCGCGACCCGGACATCATGGTAGGCAAGTTCGGTACGCGGTATGTGGGTGATATGGATCGAATGTTCGATTCGTACAGCACGTTGGCTACACAGGTCACCGACCATGTCCGTGCAACCTTTAATCGTTCACCAGGGGATAGCGATTTCGTCTTTCGCCAAGCAACACGCGCAAAGGCCCTTGATGCAGTGCGTGGCGCGTTGCCTGCAGCATCTCTTTCCAACCTTGGCATCTACGGCAGCGGTCAAGCGTTTGAAAACCTGTTACTACGCATGCGAGCCCACCCGTTGCCAGAAGCTCAGCACTATGCAGAATTGATGTTGGAAGAGTTACGCAAAGTCATTCCAAGTTTCCTGAAGCGAGTGGACATTACTGAGCGTGGCGGTCGCTGGACCGAATACATGCGGTCAACTCAGAACGCCACACACGATGTTGTGCAACGGCTATTAGGCGACGACATCGCCCAAGATGTACCAGAAGTCTCACTGGTGAGTTTTGACCCCGATGGCGAGAACAAACTGATCGCTGCAATTTGCTATTCACAGTCGCATCTGCCTGAATCTCAGATAATTGCGAAAGTAGCATCGTTGTCTACTGAAGAGAAGATGCAGATCCTCTCTGCATATGTTGGCCATCGTGAGAACCGTCGTCATCGACCAGGCCGAGCATTTGAACGGGTTGATTATCGCTTTGATGTGCTCTCCGATTACGGAGCGTTTCGTGACCTCCAACGTCACCGTCTGCTCACTATCGAATGGCAACCGCTCACTCCATATCACGGATACACGAAACCAGATTTAGTTGATGCTGCGGGCTGTGGCGACCTCTTCGATGATGTGATGGAACGTTCCCGTTCGCTGTATGAAGCACTGGTTGATGAGTATCCGCATCAGGCGCCTTATGCCGTGTCGATGGCCTACCGATTGCGATATGTCATGCAATTCAACGTGCGTGAAGCGATGCATATGTTGGAATTACGCTCAAGCCCTCAAGGTCATCCGTCCTATCGACGTGTTGCCCTTGAGATGCATCGCCTGATAGCCGACCAGGCTGGCCACAAAGCGCTAGCAGCGACGATGTCGCACATGACGACCGAAGCACCGGAACTGGAGCGTCTCGAGTCTGAGAGGCGTGCAGAGAGCCGTCGAAACGCTACGTAGTTCAGCGAGACCATCAGCGGGCAGTGAACACCGAAACAAACGTGGTTTTGGCTCGTACGTGCAATAGTGCAGAATGTTTTTTCATTAAATCGTGCATGACGGCTGAGTTATGCCTAGTATCCGCGTTCGTACCGTGGTGCACAAAGGCGTGCTCCACATAACAGAGGGAGAACCGGGTGGCACACGACGACATCGACCCAGAGGAACTGGACGACGAAGTCGAGATTGAATCCGATGATCTTGATCTAGAAGACGACGAACTCTTAGACGACGGCGACGACCCCTTTGTGGGCGATGAAGACGATGACGTCGTTGATGAGGACGATGACGACGATGTTGTCGTAGAACGTTCGCGAGCGAAGCGTTCCAATGACGACGACGAAGACGACGACGACATGATCACTCCCGATGATGTGGAAGAGGATCTCGACAAAATCCTTAAAGATCGTTTGTCTGCTGAAGACGTCGATGCTGAAGATGAAGAAGTTGAAGTAGAGGACCGCTCTACAAATGATGACTCATTACAGCCAAAGCGGCCTGACGAGCAGCTGTGCACGAGTTGTTTTTTGCTGGTACGAGATTCAGCACCACAATGTCCTGTGGGTGATGAAATGTGCCCGATCTTTGCAAAGAAGTAGGCGAGCATCGTGTCAGATCGTGTGATCTTCGCGAGAGTCGCACGTGATGAAGAGTGTCAAATGCGTGGCGAATTTCTTGATGCATCACAACAAGAAGCCAGCGCATATCGCGGACACATGGACTTTCGTCCCACTCCATCTACACCTGAACTGGTTTGCATAGCTGGTGGAGCAGGGGACTCAACGTTTGGGTTGTTATCAATGTATGAAGTTGGTGACCGAGGATGGTTTATCGACTTGTTGTACGTGCGTCCTGAAGCACGTGGAGTCGGCATAGGTAGCGCAATGCTCGAAACCGCATTAATCCTTCTTCGAGAACGTGGCGCGGATCGAATTAATGCTGCAACCTTGCCAGGAGATCGTTCAACAAAGAACCTCTTCGAACGTCACGGTTTGGTTGCTCAAATGATCACAGTGAGCAAAACGCTGAAATAAGTCTCAGCGACCCTTCCACTGTGGTGCGCGCTTTTCGATAAATGCGGTAAGACCTTCTTTAAGATCTTCGGAGTTCATGACAACACCCATTGCTGCGTTGCTCATCTTCTTGAGTGTCTCATCGTTTTCATACTGAGATGCATTCACGATCTTGCGGCTTTCCCACACGGCTAGTGGTGCAGAAGTCGCAATCTTCTCAGCGATCTCTATTGCAGCTTCGAGAGCTTTGCCTGGTTCCGTCAAACGGTTGACGAGTCCCAGTTCATAGGCGCGCTGGGCGGGGAGTGGATCTCCAGTCAAGATCACTTCCATCGCGGCAGATTTTCCGATCGCACGAGGAAGACGGAAGAGACCGCCAGCTCCTGCAACTAAGTTGCGCTTTACTTCGGCGAGACCAAAAGCTGAATTCTTCGAGGCCACCACGATGTCTGCGGCCAGCACGATTTCACAGCCACCAGCGGTCGCAAGGCCATCAACAGCGACAATTACAGGCTTACGACGCTCGCGGTACACAAAACCAGCGAAACCTCCGCGTTCGGTACTGAGCCCGGCAGCATTTCCAGAATTGATTGCTTTGAGGTCAGCACCCGCACAAAAGACGGGATTGTTTTGGCCCTCAGTGTTTGCCGTGAGAACACCACACCAGACACCGTCTTCTGCTTCAAGTTGATCTATGCAGGCTTCTACAGCACTAGCGACATCACCATTAATGGCGTTTCGCGCTTCCGGACGATTGAGAGTGATGACCCCGACGGAGCCACGGCGTTCGTATGTTGCAAATTCAGTCATGAAGAAACGGTATCAGTCGGAGCCTCGTCATCCTTTTTCGAGGACGGCGCACCCTTCTTGAACGGTTTCGCTGTTTTTGCATTCTTGGGGTCACGTTGTACGCGCAGTGGGCGAGGTGCAGGAGCTTTCGGATCAACCTCAACGCCATACAGCGCCGCAATTTGTGGCATCAAGACTCCGAGTCGCGTCACAGTCTTTGTGAGATCGGCTGTGACGACATCTGCCGGACGCGGAGGAATTACTTGCGTACGGATAGGCGAAAAAGCAGCTGCTTCCAAAACAGTGATCCACCGCTCAGAAGGTGCATCTGTCGTGAGGCTCGCCGATGTGGCAGCCGCTAATTGCAATGCGAGATCTGGCGGGAAGGGGACGCCGGCTTTGGGCGGCTGTGACGACAACTTCAGAGCGCGCACAACGCGACCTACTTCAACTGCTGTGCGAATGTCCTGCAACCAGTTATCAAGTTCAGACTTTTGACGATCAGTCAATGCTGATTTCAATTTCGTTGCCAATTCACGCGTTGTCTCATCACGAGCGATCACTGGGTCATCTGATGCAACTACAACCGAACGTAAATCTCGTAGGTCAATGTCAGCAATGATTTTGTTCGCTGCCTCTGCTCGGTCTCGCCATTCTGCTACCCGAAGTTTTGGCAACAACTGTTCTGCCATTGTGATCAAACCTTCAGCAGGGATCTTTTCTTTTCCTTCGGCGACTGCTTGCTTGTTTTGTTCCTCGACTGCAGCACGTACCGCAGGAATGCCACCTTGCAGCACTTTCTCAGCAATGGCACGTTGTGCTTCTGGCAATTCTGCCAATACTTCGTCAACGTGAACACGTCCTGCCTTCAAGCGTTTTGGCTTTGGGCGCATCGGAACTTCTGGTGGTGTCTCAAAGCGAGGACGACTCGGCTTGCCAGCTCCCGGACCCTTCTTGTCGCGACGACCACGCTTGTTATCTCGATCTTTTTTGCTCAGCTGTTTCGTCACAGCCTCAAACGGTTTTTCGTTTGGCAACAACTGCAGCGTGTTTGATTTCTCGGCCTTCTGTTTGGGCAGCGCAATACTGAGCACGCGCGTTCCGTCAAGATCTGTCTCCACCTCAGCGCGCACCACAGCGTGAACAGCAGTGCCAGCAGGGACCATCGAATCCTCAACAACGCCTTTGGGTTCGCGAGCTCCTGCAGCGCGCCACGTCCACGTGCCGTCGTCGCGTTTGCTCGTGAGTTCGATCTCGATTCGCCGTGACATAGGCATGTGACGCTATCTGACGAAACCCGTCACCACCATTTCTGGACAAAGTCATTGCTACCTTGTCGGGTATGGCGATTTATGCACTTGGAGATCTCACACCAGAAATTCACCCCGATGCCTACGTACACCCTGATGCTGTAGTGATTGGCGCAGTGAAAATCGGCGCTCACAGTTCAGTGTGGCCTCACGCAGTCTTGCGAGGTGATGACGGTGAGATTCACATCGGTGAGCGCACCAGCATCCAGGATGGAACAGTTGTACACACAACCCCTTGGTCGTTCACAACCGTGGGCAATGACTGTGTAATTGGCCATATTGTTCATCTTGAGGGTTGCATCATCAAAGACAACGCCCAAGTGTCGTCTGGATCTGTGGTCTTGCACCATGCTGTTATTGAGACAGGCGCAATTGTTGCTGCGAACGCTGTTGTATTGAACAACATGCACGTTCCTGCAGGCGCCTTGGCAGTAGGCGCGCCGGCCGTCATCAAGGAGGGTCGTGCGCGAGCCGAAGAGATTGCAGTCGGTGCACAGATTTATGTCGACAAGGCGGCTCGCTTTAAAAGGGAAATGCGCCTGATCGGTTGATCGCGAGAAGTGATGGGAAGTGATTCACAATGGCGTTTATTGTGCGTCACTGTTCCTCAACAAGATTCCGAGGTTGTCTCTGATTACCTGTGGTCACGGGGAGTGGCAGCAATTGAGGAGATCGATAAAGGAGACTTCACTGAGCTGCGCACGTCGTATGGCAATGAGCTCGATGAGTTATCTGCTGACGTAAGCACGAGATTCCCCCAAGTCGTGATTGAAGAACTTGGAGTTTTTCGAGACATCGCAGATACATGGCGTGATTTTGCCGCGCCCGTCGTGGTGGACGCCACACTTCGCATAGTTCCTTCCTGGCGCGAGGAGCGATTCAATGATGATGATGATGAGACGGTGACCAATGTTTTGATCGATCCCGAAGACGTCTTCGGTCTCGGAAATCATCCCACTACTGTCGGAGCACTCCGTCTTGCTCGTAAATACGCGCCGCATCACAGCTCCGTATTGGATTTCGGTAGCGGTTCTGGTGTCCTCGCAATCGCAATGGCGAAGACCCATCATTGTGTCGTCAGTGCATTCGACATAGCTGATAACTCACAAGAAGTGATCAGCCGAAATGCGGAGCGAAATAATGTTCACGTCTCGTGGATTGATCTCTCGTCAGAGCAACCACTGAACATAAATCATTCTTATGATGTGATCCTTGCCAACATTTTGGCGCCTGTCTTGTGCGACATCGCACCAGTTGTCAAACAGCTCTCGAAAACCGGAACATTGATTGTCTTGGCAGGAATGCGTGACGACCAATGGGAAAATGTTCGCGACCAGTATCGATGGTGCGGGATCAACGAATCCATCTCCATCGAGGGATGGATCAGTGTCTGTCTTCGAGCGTCCTAATTAACCGACGTTGCGAGCACGAACACCAATTGGTGCGATGAGTCGATAACCAGCTGCGTGACGTTCTTCTTCAGACTCGCCACCCCAAAATCCGTATTCACGATTACGGCGTGCGAAATCGCGACAGTCATGTAACACCGAACACTCTTCACACACTTGTCGTGCTTGCGCTTCACGTCGCTCACGCGCTTGAGGCCGTTCGGCAGCGGGAGGGAAGAAGATGGTTGACATTCCGCGACATTCCGCTCCGTCAGCCCATGTCTGATCGTCCCAGATTCGTAATGGAAACAGATCTCCTGCTGCCATGTAACCCCCTCGGTTTCGCTGTCGTTGACACAAAAACTTGCGAGAGACATTCCCCTAAACGCCTCTGGGTCTCAGAATACTTGACCAATACAGACAACTAAAAAAATCAATAATGTGACCGAGGTCTCACATCCCTTATGGGATTTCCAGGCGAAAAATGGCCTAGCCGAGGCACTGGATTGCGTGGCGCACTCCTGTGGAAAACCGGTCAATGTCATCTTCATCGGTATCCCAGGAGGTCATCCAGCGCACTTGCGAGGCACTGACATCCCAATCCCAAAAGAAGCTCCAGTTCTGTAGCAGTGACTTTACGGGCTCGCCCAGAGTGGGGTAGAGGCTGTTCACGATTGGTGACTGAAGTGAAAGCTGTGACAGATCACGAAGTGAAGCGTGTAGCGCTTGTGCCGCGACATTTGCGTTGCGAGCGGTTGAGAGCCACAGACGTGAACGCAGAGCGTGATCGAATTGTGCTGCACTGAACCGCATCTTCGATGGCAATTGTGTGTGCTGTTTGTGCAGAAATGCGCCCCGCTGAAACGCAAAGCGGGGAGATAGCAATACTGCTTCAGCGTTCAGCATCGCATTTTTTGTGCCGCCAAAACTCACCGCATCAACGCCAATGTCAAAAGTCATTTTATGAAAGAGCGACGTCTCGAAGTCTTGACCATTGTCTGAGAGTGCAACCATTGCATTTGCGATGCGTGCACCATCGAGATGAACGCGCATACTGTATTGATGAGCGGTGCGAACGATCTCCGTTAATTCGGCGACGGAGTAGAGCGTTCCCATTTCGGTTGGCTGTGAAATTGACACAACTCCAGGTTGTGCATGATGAACATTGCCAAGTTGTCGCGCGGCATCATGAATGTCTTGAACCGTCAATTTGCCATCGGGGCGCGCAACGGTTTGTAGCTTCACACCCAAATTGCGCTCGGGTGCACCAGTCTCATCAACAGCGATGTGAGCCGATGCACAACACAGAACAGACTCGGCCTTATCCAGTAGTACAGATAGCGCGACAATGTTTGCTCCGGTACCGCCGAAACAAAACAGCACCTCAACATCGGTGGCACTGAGATCACGGAATGCTTGCGTTGCCGATTTCGTGAGTGAATCTTGACCGTAGGCGAGTGCGTGACCACCGTTAGCGTTGCTCATCGCTTGCAAATACTCGGGGTGAATGCCACTTGCATTATCCGATGCGAACAGACGACGAGGCGGTGCCGGCATCTTGATACGTGCGATCAATTCATCGACAGATTCCACACACGGACATTACTGTCACCGTACGATTTACGTCATGACAAAATTCAAACGCGATGACACAAGCGGGTATCCAAGGTGTCAGTGGTGCCGCGTGGTGTTGCCGGCTCCAGATGGCCGAGGACGACCTCGACGGTTCTGTAGCCAAGCGTGTCGACAATGGGACTGGGTGGCGCGTCAGCGAGCCGACGAATTGGCGTTGTCGGAAAATGAATTAGTCGTGGCTCGTGAAGAAATCGACACCCTAAAAGATCAGATCTACGTCTTGGCATGTGCAGTCCAGGATGTGCAGCAAGACCTCGAACACAGCTCGCGTCAGAGCGCAGAGTCGCTACGAGAGTCATTGGAGTGGTTACTAGAGGCAGCGATTCCAGTTACTCAATCAACGCTTCGCCCATAATCTCCGTTATGTAATTTCTGTTTGGACCAAAAGAAATTGGGCTATCTTCGTCGTGTCAATGTCTCTTCCCCGTGTCGGCACTGATTGAGCGCCGAAGGAACTAGAGGTCAGTTATGAGCGGCCTTGATGGCTTGTACGAGGTCTACGAACTCTGCAAGTTCTGAGCCAGACAGTGCGCTAAAGGCTGGTACCTGCATCGCGGTTGTTGCCTGTTCGATTGCCTCTCGGGTCTTGGCGAGATGTGAAAGGTCTCCACAGTCTCCTGCCCAGCCAAATGCCTGCGCCGTCGCAACCCCCGCCTCGGCGTTTGGAGCGCCCGTGATAATTGCTTGTTGTGGTGTTACACCAGCAGCAGCGACCGCACAAATGTGGGCGGATCCTCGCCACTCACGCATTACGTGAATGTTCTGATATGCGCGCGCCGCTGGATTGGATGGTCGAGCCACCTTGCGCCAGCCTGCAAAAAGGCTAAGTCCACTGACGTCAACGGAGTCGATGACTTTTTCTGCCAGTTCATTAAAACTCTCAAGTCCCTTAATTGCGCCCAGATGGGTTTCGCCGTACTTGGCACAAAGTCCTGCGTACTGCTTCACTGCAGCATCGACGTCGGCGGTCTGTCTGGCCATGTCCCACATTGTGCGAACCATGCCGGGCTCAAAGAATGCAAATGCTGCAACTATGACGTCAGCATCGACATCGCCGAGCACTCCTCCACGTCCGAGAAAATACAGAGCAAACGGATGTCCGTAGCCCGCCTCGGTTGCAGCGTCCATGGTGGCCTTGTCCAACATGAATTTGGATCCCAAGTCGCCGATGATTGGCGCAACCTGGTTGATTGCTTCTTGTGCTGTGAGACTTGTCATGTCACTGACCATAGTGGGAAGCCATACCCCCTTCGTCACGGACACTAAGGTGTCGGTGCCGTCGTTTGTTAGGGAGAGTGTGTCGTGCCGCCAGCACGATGACCGCCGAAGGAGCAACCGCCCCGGAACCTCTCAGGCACAAGGGACCGAACAAACGGGCAACGCTGGAAAGTTGGGACCTTCGGTTTCTGAGAATTTTCTGAATTCTTATGAACAGCTGTTCCCCGCCGAAGGGGAAAGTTGTGGTGTCGCATTACGCGTCATAGCAATGAAGCTCTCAGGCACATGAGACAGCGGGGGTAACCGACGCTATAGACCGGAGACCCCATGCCTGAGACCAACGTGTCACCATCGCCCTTAACTGGTTCACTTCCCCAGTTCCCTGAAGCAATTTTTTCTTCAGAAAAGTTTGCTAGTCGTCATCTCGGTTTGACGGATCAGGATCGCAAAGAAATGTTGCGTCTCGTGGGCTTCGACACCGTTGATGAGCTGCTTAATGCCACGGCGCCATCAGCAATCCGTCTTCGCACTGCATTATCTGTTCCAGTCGCCACTACTGAACAAGCGGTACTGGCTGAATTACGTGATTTATTTCGTCATGACATTAAACGTCAAAGCTTCATTGGACAGGG
>Ga0315900_10010222_pt1 | contig 11785 bp, 10 predicted proteins | sample LakEriMetagenome_FD_203521 | JGI IMG/M metagenome (GOLD analysis project Ga0315900, IMG submission 203521) | Freshwater fungal communities from buoy surface, Lake Erie, Ohio, United States - Buoy 12 MA114 | ecosystem: Environmental > Aquatic > Freshwater > Lake > Lake biofilm | place: USA: Lake...
TCCTGAGAAGCTGCAATCGGAGGACTACCAGCTCCGTCACGAGACACTTCAGCTGGTCCAAGCAAAGGCCGGTCACCTCGCCGTTGATCCGACGTCACTTCAAGCGATTGCGAACCCAGCGCATCAACTGCCTCCCCAGAGGAACGGAGGCGAGCAATGAGCTATCTGAAATCAACGCCACTACGAACCTATATGCTAAACTTTGCGGCAACGGACAAGTTCATCCTCGACTTCCTAGACACGAGGAGAGAGGTTCTGAACTGGTACCGTGTCTTCCCCGGTACCGTACTGATTACTTCGCGGGCGGACCTTGCTGCGCTAACGGGTGTGATTCACGTGTCGAATCCGTGGCTCTGGTTCACGATCTCTGAGATCGACACCGCGCGAGTCAACGGATTCACAAATCCACAGGTCTGGGATTTCATCAACAACCCGAAATCATCCGGGCGCTGGGAGTAGCGAAGGCATAACGATCGCTGCTGCGGACGGGGCTGAATCGAGGATGGCGGCTGGCTCGCTGCGCTCGCCTGCCGCATTGTTGTGAGGCCCCGCCGCAGAGCGGGGGCGTTAGACATCACTCAACATGCTCGTCCAGTCTTGTCGACGCGCGAATATGGCACTCGACCGGAAGAGGACTCCTCAAGCATTCAGGCAATGAGCACGCGTGGGCGAATGGCCGCATCTAGTCGGCCTGAATCCAGGCGCCTCCACGTTGCCGCGCCTTGCATCCCTGCGTCGTTGGAACTTGGTGCTTCCGAAGGGCCGAGCTGCCGAACATGATTCAACTGAGCCGACCAATACACGATCCGAGACGGTCAGCAGCGTCCGGTCTCATTCCAAAACACCTCTTGCCCTAGAGCGTCGTGAGCCAGCAACAACCCCTTCGACTAGAAGAAGTGGACGCGCCCGATGCCGCTTGGCCGGTCTCTGTCCGCTTCCGGCGAGCGATGCTTTGGGTCGGCTCGGGCTTTACAGAACAGGTAATGGTTGACAACCCGGGCGCTGACATCCGAGAAGCGCTCGAGACGATACTGCTTCATCCTTGGGCGGCTGTTTTTGTAGACACTGACGATCTACCACTCGATCTGATCCGCGACGGGAACGCCGAGATCGATGGTCACCCTCTGCGACTCTATACCGAAAGCCCGTCCACAGATCCGCCACAGAACCGCGTACCCGTCTACGCGCTGCCACAAGTAGGTGCAACCGACCTCGGCGGTGTGAGCAAAGCGGCCAAAACGCTGAACCGCCTCCAGATGCTGCAGCGCGCTCCCGTCGACGCCGAGGTCTTCGTCGTTGGATTGTCACGTCAGCGCGACGTAGTAGCACTTGGAGAGGCTCGAGAGCTGTCTAATGCATTCAGAACTCTCGTCGTCGTCGGCCCAACGATACCCGCTCCTCTTGAACTGCGTGGAGTCGATTCGGTCCGCTACTGGCGCGCATCGCTCCAAGCGTATGGAACACTTCTGGAGTCAGTTGGAACAACAGGCGCAGATGCGGAAGATCTACTAGTTAGAGTGCGCAAGCAGGGCACCGATTTTTCAATACGGCTAGATACATGTGTCGACAAGAGCAATCCGATCACTCAGAGATTCGAAACGATCTCGCTGCGGAACCTGCTGAATGACGCTGTGCCGACTCTGGACGATCTTCGTTCATTCCTGTCAAATCCTTCAGGTAGCTGGCGGCCCTATGCCTCGGGAATTCCATTCCCGAGGCACCTCACATACCGCCGATCAGTCCTGACGCAGATCGCTCGATTCTCTCGCGATGGCGCCGCAGCGACTGAGACAATCTGGCTACAGGCTGAAGACGGATCAGGAGCGACGACGACGGTACGTCAGATAGCATTCGACCTCGCCAACATGGGCTACCCCGTGCTGCTCGCGAGACCTGACGCCGAAGAGTTCGACTTCCACCAACTTTCAGCATTCTTGACGCGCGCCGGGGATCGGTTCGCCGCCGAGGGCGTTTCATCGAGTGAGGCCCCATGGATTCTCGTCTTCGACGCGCAACATACACAGCTGAATTGGGAGTTTGTAACCGGAGTCGCAGGTGGTCTGAAGCGGCTTCAGAGAGCCGCACTTGTCCTAGCCGTTCGACCTCATCAAGAACGATCAGATAACGCTCGCCGAAGCGCACTCGGAGCAAATCGCTTCCTTGAACCTACGCTTAGGAACTCAATCGGCTTCGAGGATGCAGCTGAACTTGGCGAGCATTTCGCACGAATGCTGCCAGCAGAACTCCGCCGCGCTAGAAGGGATTGGGAGAGGCTTGTTGCCGATACGGTGCGCGTAACCCCGGAAGGGTCGCGCAGCCTCTTTTGGGTGGCGCTGCGCTTTTGGTTGCTGCGGGTGCCCGGCACGGAGGAGTCGTTGCATGACTGGCTCCGATCGCATCTCGATGCAATCACAACTGGACGGACAGCCCTGCACGCAGCGCTACTGGAAGTCGCGGCACTTTCAAGGTATCGACTCGAGATGCCTCGTGAGCTGATGCTTCAAGAAGCAGTGGCCCACGTGCGTGAAGTTGCCGCCGACGATGCAAATCTGCTTGGACTCGTTTCTGTAAGGAGGACAGCCACATCAGCGTTCGTGATGGTTCATTCCTTGACTGCCGAAGAGTTTCTCCGTCTTTCCGCAAAGGATGATTCAGCACTTGCTGCTGTTGGAATGTCCGAGTGCATAAACGCGTTCGACCTTGAACTGCATATGCTTGAACGCGTGATCACGCGAGAGCAGATCTCAACTCACGTAGGAACCCGTGTAGTCGAGGAGCTGGTAACTTCGGCCCTTCGCGTAGACCCACGCGAAGCTCCGCGAAACTATCAAGAGCGTAGTCGAATCGTGAGCATGCTTGAACGTGTTCCTGACCAAGTCTGGGACAACAGTCAAGTCTTCAATCATCACATTGCAAAAGCTCGGAGACACCTTGCCGTTGATCCGCCGGATGGTTCTTGGAACGCAGAGGCAATCGGCGAGCAACTTGCGTTGGCTGAGAACCACCTACTTGATGCCATCGACAACATTCAGCCAGAGGAGGAGAGTCGACGAGAATCACCACTCAATCTGAAGGTGTCCTTGGCTCTGACGTATGATGCGAGGGCGAAGCATGAGCTTCGCATGGGCAACACAGACGAGTCGGAGCGCTTTCGATCAAATGCGGAGAAAGCATATCGTCAGGCACAGTGGATTGACTCTGACAACTCATATGTGCTGGAGAACTTCGCGCGATTCAAGCTATATCAGCAGGCTATGCTTCCGGCCGGCGACGATCGAGTACGTCTGATTGTTGACGCAATCGGGCTCCTTGAGTGGGAGTTGCAAGCAGACCAATCAGGACGCAGAGAAGAGCCGATCCTATTCGAGCTGGCCAACGCGTACGAGGCGCTTGAAGCGGGCGAGGGTCGGGCGCTGCTGGCTCGTCTTGCTGCCGAGGGAACGGAAGCGGCGCTTGTCGCGCTCTCGAAGCTGGCAACGAGAATCGACTCGCCCGGTCAACTACCGGACGACGAATCAATGGCGGAAGCAGAGCGGCTACTAAGGAAGGTGCCTCGAGATGTCGCCTCCGCGCGAACGCTCTTCAGCCTTTACCGAATCATTTCGCGTCGCAGACCTTTCGACTTCGTGGAGCGGCTGGAAGTACTAGTAGCACTTGAAGGCGACCCCGACTTCGCAATGCCTCTTCAGATTCTTATGGAATTTGGCATTCTGCTGTTTCAGGTCGGAGGCCCGATTCAACGAAAGCGAGGTGAAGCTGTCTTTCGCGAACTTCGAGAACACCTTGGAGATCGAAGCGGTGCGCTCAACGTACCGGATGAGCTGCGGTTCCTTTCGGACCCCCGGCTAGGGTTCAAGGGAAAGCTGCAGACGTCAGTCGTTGTCAAGAACGTGGCAGATGGTGGTCGTAGCTACTTCGGCGTGCCTTTCGGATGGGGCGCGGTAGCAATTCCGATGCGCGTACATGATTTTGGTCCGAATCTTCGTTCGGGAAGCGAACGCGACTGCTACATTCGTTTCACGAATTTTGGCCCGCAGGCTGTTCCTCCGACTCTCGAGTAGGAAATGGCTATGCCGGGCGGTCGGAATAGAATTGCTCGCATTGCTCCCGTCAGCGCCCGTGGGAGTGCACGTGCTGAATCAGAAGCACGTCTGCTAGATGTCCTTCAGAAGGACTTTGCGGTTATGAATCTGACCGCAGCCCCGACATTCATACTTTTTGTCGAAGGGGCGACAGACCGAGGGTACATCTTGCGCGCTGCAGGACTGTTTGAGCAGGCATTCGGTGTCAACCCGTTGGACATCCCGCCAGGTGTCGCTGGGAGTTCGCCATCGAGAATCTCGGTTCTTGTTCCCGGTGAGCCCGGAAAGCAGGCCAGCGGGGGCGTTGCGCGGATGGGAGCTGCGGCCGCTTCACTCTTTCAGGACTTCTTCAAGAGCGAAGTGCCGAATGGTCTTCTATTCTTGTTCGACCACGATTATGCCGGCAGAAAGGAACGAGATGCTATAAAGAGATATGGATTTCTTCCTGGCACTCACTCGCTGACTTTAGATCCGCTCTCGCATCCCTCAATGGCTGGAAGAGCTGACGTAGTCATCGAAGATCTGCTTCCACTTTCAGTTCAATCGGCCTTCTTCGACCAAGGTGGAGCATCGTGCAGCAAGGAGTACAGGATGGGAGAACTGACTCGCATCAAGTGGGAGCACCCATCAAAAGCAGCCCTTCGAAAGTTTGTGTGCGAGCACGAGGGTATCAACGCGTTCGACGAAATGATCGTGTTGATCTCGAGAGTCCGATCCGCGTTCGGATTTCCCCAGCTGCCTCGTTCAAGCATCAGCGCGGGTGATGTCTAACAGTGCGTTGCTGTTGACAGGGCCTTCAAGGATTGCTCCCTGTTCGCTGCGCTCACTGGTCGCATCCTATTGAAAGGCCCTGCAACAGAACGCGAGCGTTAGATGGCGCGACTCAAGTGATCCTCCACGTGCACTATGCCCAAGAAATCAAACTCCTTTCAGCGCGTAATCGCGCTCCTCCACGAACAGCTCGCCGCTGAGGCGAGCGTGACTGAGTCCGAGATGCTCACCGACTCGCGCACTGGAGAGCAGCGCGAAGTGGATATCGTGATCCGCTCAGAGATCGGTGGGTATCCCGTAATCATCGGTGTGGAGTGTGTGGACCACGGCCGCCCGGCCACCGTTCAATGGGTGGAAGGGATGCTCGGTAAGCATGCGGACCTTCCGACTGACAAGTTGATCCTCGTTGCATCGAGCGGGTTCTCAAGGCAAGCACTCGTCAAGGCTGAAAAGCGTGGGGCACTGTGCCTCTCGCTCGCAGAAGCGGCATCGGCTGAGTGGACACAGCTGGTTGGAAAGCTTCCGGTGGCCTATCTCGATGTAGTAACGCACGAGCTGAAGGTGTCAGCCCGCCTCGTTCAGCCAGATCAGACCCAGGCGATCACCGACCTGACACCCGATACAATTCTCTGCGATCGCGAGCGGCACAATAGAGTACTGGCCCGTGAACTAGCTGCTGCAATCGCGAATCGGCCAGAAGTGGGGATGCACGTGATGAAGCACATGCATGACAATTCGCTCAGAGAGCATGCATACCACGTTGCGTATCGTGCTGGCGAGATCATGTTCGCCGTCGACTCAAGCGATGAACAACACCAAGTCGTGGAGTTCTACGTTTCCTTGCTATCGAAACGAACGCAGACAGCGGTGCCGCTGAAGCACCGTGTGGCCGGGGCGGCGCTCGTAGCCTATGGCGAGGGTAGTGGAGAGCTTGGCGAGCTGCGCGTGGCTATCGTTGAGAGGGACAAGCAGCCCCCAGTCGTCGAAGTCACTCAGAAGCAGGGAAGCAACTGGATGCCACTCGTCAATGCCGATAGCCAGGACGTCGACAGCGGCGCCGAATAGCGCCATCTAACGATGCTTGCTGCAGACGGGCGATGACGGTAGCTCGCTGCGCTCGCGTTTGATTTGATCGCCCGCTGCAGAAGCCGGCGTTGGGCGGCCCGGGCACCTCTCCTCGCCACACGCTAGTATCTCGCCCATGAACAGGCCTCCCGTCTGGTTCACCGTCGTCGCTGCCGTTGCGCTTGCCTGGAACGTCCTCGGCCCTCTCGGGATCCTCGCGGATCTCCGGCTTTCGGCCGCCGACATCGCTGCCCTCTCCGCACAGCAGCGGGCGCTCTACAACGCACGTCCGCTCTGGTCAGTCGGCGCCAGTATTGTCGCCGTGCTGGGCGGCACCCTCGGCTGCCTGCTGCAGGGCCTTGTCCTCGCCATTGCGGTCGGCCTCATCTTTTGTCGCTACCTCCCACTCATGCAGACTCCCCGACTATTGGGCACGTTATCAGGTAGCAGCTTCAGCCAGAGGGGAAAGCTTGCCCTGATGGTGTTTGGCATGGCCTGTACATCGCCGCCGCGTGACGCCACCGACGCCTCTCCCGTGGCATCTGCTGCCGCACCCCTGGATCTTGCCGCGTGGACTGGCACATGGGCGTCGGACGGATACGGCTACTGGGTGGAGGGCACGGGCGTCGGCATGCCCAAGGTGTATAGCGTTGCCGGGGGCTACTGCATCGGAGAAGACACCACCGATTTCTGGCCGCTGTATGACTTGCAGCGCATGGGGAGTGACGGCGAGCGCTACCTCTCCAATCGTGTCGATCCATACGAGTTTCGATTTGATCCGCAGCCGGCGTTGCCGAACGAGTGCGGTCGAACGCCATCATCAACGCCCATAGCCGTACTCGACGCGCTGGCCGACGTGTTCGCCGAGCACTACGCGTTCTTCGAGATGTACGGGGTGGACTGGCCGACTGCGGTCGCAAAGGCGCGCCAGTCATTGCCAGCGGATGCGGGAGACGCGGCGTTGTACACGACGTTGGTGCAGTTACTCGCGCCCCTACGCGACTCCCACATCAAACTGGAAGCGGTCGTTGACGGGCAAGACCGTGTGCATGACGGCGCGGTGGGTGACGTGGAAGAGAAGGTCGTGCGCCATGCCGGTGAGGAGAGCTCACGCGACGCGGTACGGCGCTTTCGACGTCAGTACTGGTTCGATGGCATTCGTGATGATCTCTTGCGCGAGCGCGGCACCGTCGCCGGCAACCAACGCATCCAGTATGGCATGGTGGATTCGGCGGTGGGCTATCTGGCGGTCCTAAGCATGGGCGGCTTCACCGAGCGCGATGACGCGACGTTTGCCGATGAAGTGGCGACGGTGGATGCCATCCTTGACACCGCACTGACGCAATTCGCGCAGGCGCGGGCGAGTGCAGTCATTGTGGACCTCAGCCTGAATACCGGAGGCTACGACTTCATCGGTCTGCACATTGCCGGGCGTTTCGCTGCTCAGCCTGCCTTGGCCTACACGCGGCGCGCACACGATGCCCGCAAGACACCACCTATCTCCGTGCATGTGCGCCCATCGGCGCGGCCGCGCTACACCGGCCCGGTCTATCTGCTTACGAGTGGCGGCACGGTGAGCGCGGCTGAAATCATGGTGCTGGCCCTGCGTGCGTTGCCCAACGTGACGCACGCCGGCGAAACCACGCGCGGCGCATTCTCCACCGTCTTGTCCAAGACGCTTCCCAACGGGTGGCAGCTTTCGCTCTCCAACGAGATTTACCTCGACCCGCAAGGCCGGAGTTGGGAAGGGAAAGGGGTGCCGCCGGCAATGCCGCTGCAGGTCTTCGGCGATGTGCCCCCGCAGCGGCACGTGCAAGCCGTGCGCGCGCTTGCCGCTCACGCCCGCGCAGCGAGCGGGCGCTAAGCACAACGTGGCCTGAGCGCATCGAATGCATGGAGAACGCCGACGACGCGCGCTCTCCGTCCTCCACTCGGGATAGGAATTCCAATCGGGGTGAGTCGACAATCAGTCGAGCCTCTGGCGCGATCTCCGCTCTCACCAGTGCCGCATAAGGGGGCACCGTGCCCTCCCTCTCGCTCGGGCGCCGTGCGTGCCGTGCGAGCGGCGGTAACCGTGGGGGGACGATACCGGCGGGGACCAATCGGCAGCGTCACTCCATAGACCCGCGTAGTGACGTGCCCCTTGTCGGGGATGTGCACCAGCACCCGGGCCAGGAACTTGAGCGGGTTGGCGGTCTCGGTGCCCGCCGTCGGGCCCTCGGACTTATCGGACGGGTACGTCACCGCCTTGGCGGTGCGGTCGTAGGTCAGCCGCTCCAGTTCGACGGGATTCCGGGCACAGTAGCGCGCGAGGCGGCAGGCAAACGCGCGATCGTCCTCGGGGACCCAGACGCCGGTGTGCACGTGGAACCCGTAATGCTTCCACGTCAGCATGCCCGCGGCCTGGTCCTCGTCGAACAGCTCCAGCCGCACGAACAACCGCAGCACGGCGCGGCGAAACGCCTCGGCCAAACGAGCGGTCTCGCGCACTGGCCACGACACGAAGGTACCATCTGGCCGGAACCCGCCGTCGGTGACGAGGAGATGCAGGTGCGGATGCCAGTTGGCGCGCGACCCATGCGTCTGCAGGCACGCCACGATGCCGACGGTCAGCTCACGCTCGCCGGTCAGCGTCCGGATGGATGCCCAACGATGCTTGCTGCAGTCGGGCGTTTTCGAGAGCGCGCTGCGCGCGCAATTTGTTGGAGCGTCCGCTGCAGAAGCCCGCGTTATGCGAACCGGCCAGCATTGACGTTTGTCACGTGACGCGTTACTCTCCGGAGTGATCAAGACCTTTGCTGACGGGCAGACCGAGGAGCTGTTCCGAACCGGCAAGGCCAAGAAGGTGCCCGCCGATGTGGCGCGGCGCGCGCTCCGGAAGCTCGAAGCCGTCCACGCGGCGCTCCAGGTCACGGACCTGCGCGTGCCGCCGGGAAATCGGCTCCATGCGCTCAAGGGAGACCGCGTCGGGCAGCACGCCATTGCGGTCAATGACCAGTGGCGCATCTGCTTCCGTTTCGTCGACGGTCATGCGTACGACGTCGAGTTCTGCGACTACCACTAGCCCGAGCGATCCGATGAGCGTCCCCAACTCCCGCCCGCTGGAGCGCCGCCCGATTCACCCCGGCGAGATCCTCCGCGAAGATTTCCTGCCCGAGTACGACCTCTCGGTCACGGCCTTGGCCGAGGCCGCGGGCGTCTCGCGGCAGTCCATGAACGAACTCCTGCGTGAGCGGCGGGCCGTCAGTCCCGAGATGGCCCTGCGCCTTGGCAAGCTCTTCGGGAACACGCCAGAGTTCTGGCTGAACCTGCAGCGCAACGTCGACCTCTGGGATGCCGCTCGCGGTCTGAAGCGGGAGATCGCGCACATCCAACCCCTCCGCGTCGCATAACGATGCTTGCTGCAGGCGGGCGGTCCTCGGAAGCGCGCTGCGCGCGCATTCTGTTGGAGCACCCGCTGCAGAATCCCGCGTTCGGCGGACTGGATCGGACGGCGGCGGAGCGCCCATCGTCGCGCTGGCTGACCGGCACTGACATTGACCACCTCAGGAGAGCTCGATGTCGCGAAGATGGGAGTACAAGTTGATCAGCACGAACGACGTGCCGGGCGGTAGCTGGCTGGGCATGAAGGAGCGGGAGGCCGTGGAGGCCTATTTGAACCAACTCGGCACCGAAGGATGGGAGATTGTCGGCATCGACTTCACCGACGCGACTCAGAGCCCGAACTTCTTCCAGGCGCTCGCACGAAGGGAGCGGTAGCGCGTTCGGAGACCGGATGCGCCTCGCCGCCGAACGAGTGCTTGCAGCTGACAGGGCGGCCCGAAGTCCCGACGCAGTGCCGAGGCCCGATCGGGCCGCCCTGCTGCTGAAGCCAAGGCGTTAGCACGGCATTCAGCCTGAGTTTAACGCTGGCCTCATGATCGACTCATCGATCGTTAATGCTACATCCATTGCCGCGTTGGCTCGAATCGCGAATCCTATGCGAAATCTCTGCTCGGAGTTCACGATGAGATCGCGCTCCTTACTTGCTCTTCTGTCGGCGGGCCTAGCGTTGCCACACGTGGCTGGCGCGCATTCCCGCCAAGCCGTCGGGACCGGTTGCTTAGGCCGCTCGCTTGATCCAGCCGGGCCGCCTTCACCCTCAATCGCGCAGTTGCAGGCGTGGACAGCTCAGTACTACCCGGATCTCGCGGCGAAGGCAAAGGCGCCGGCTCGCCTCGTCGTTGGCTTCATCATTGATGAGCAGTGCCGCGTTCTGAGGCACTCTGTCGGGTTCCTCCCCGAGGAGTACTCGGACGACATCGTGCTCTCACTCTTCCCCGACGCGACGCGCGCCCGCATGCCGGCAGGGGTCGGGGATGCCGTCCCGATGGATGTCCGGGGGCGAACGATGCGCGAGCGGACCCGTCTCGTGGCCGCCCGGCTGATGCAAGCGTCCTCGCGATCGTCAACGCGAGAGTAGGGACGATTCCTCGCGGATTTGCGCTACCGATGGTTGCTGCTGACGGGGCAACCAGCGTGCAGTCCGGGCCTCGGCACTTGCCGGTCGCCCCGCAGCAGAGCCACACATTATGCAGGATTCTGGCAGGCGCAGTTACCGGAGGAAGACGCTGATCGCGCCGATTATCTCATCTTCACGCGCGCGCCCAAGTCATCACGGCGTTCTGCAGCGCGTCCTCGCGCTGTTTGCACTGCTCGCGGGCTTCGCGGGCAGTGCGGCGCACGCGCAGACGGTGCGCGGGATCGTCACCAGAGCCGGCGCGCCGATTCCCGGGGTCGTCGTCCAGTTGCTGGACAGCACCGACGCGCCGTCCGGCGCGAGTATTTCCGACGAGCGCGGTGTCTATCGCATCATCGCGCCACGAGCCGGCACGTTTCGCGTGCTCGCGCGCCGCATCGGGTTTGCGCCGCATCGCACGCCCACGTTCGTACTGGCGACGGGCATCGTGCGCGATGTCCCCATCGAACTCTCAAGTCTCGCCGTCGTGCTCGATACGATTCGCATTCGCGCGGCCACGTGTGTCGCGCTGTCGCGAACCGACTCGCCGGTCGCGGCGGTGTGGGAGCAGACCAAGACCGCGCTGCTCGCCACCGATGCCACCACGTCGTCGCGGCCGCTATCGACAATGCTCATGCGCTATCAGCGGATCGATCGCGCTGGCACGGTCACCGTGCGTACCGTTGACGTTCAGGACGCCGACTCCGGCAGCGCGCCGTGGTACGCCCCGGCACCGCGCGAGATGCGCGACAAAGGCTACGCGCGCTGGCTCACACCAACCACCATGCAGTTCTGGGCGCCCAGTCTCGAGGTCCTTGGCTCGAGCGAGTTCTCGGCCGAGCACTGCGCGCGACTCGACGATGCTAGCGATCCCTCGTTGGTCGTGCTGGCGTTCGAGCCACGCCGCAAGCGCCGGAAGATCATCGACATCACCGGCCGTATCGCCGTAGACCGTCACACCGCTGAACTGCGCGAACTGTCGTTCCGTTACACCAATGTCGACTCGGCCGCCGTGAACGCCAGCGCCGGTGGGCGCATGCAGTTCGCGCGCGCACGCGACGGTTCCTGGCTGGTCACCGAGTGGTTCATCCGCGTCCCGGTCGTCGATAGCTCGCCGCGTCGGCCGGATCGGGAAGCCCGCGCGATTGTGTACGCTGAGCAAGTGGGTGGGCGTGTCTTCAACGCGCGGCGCGGCGATGACACGGTGTTTGTACAACCGTTTCCAACGCTGAGTGGTGTGCTGCGCGATTCCGTAACGGCTCGGCCTGTGCCCAACGCGCAACTCCTTCTGCGTGAGTCTTGGCGCGTTGCAGTCACCGATAGTGTGGGCGCGTTTACGATCGGTGCCGTGCGCCCTGGCATTCACACG